>Ga0272448_1005322_pt1 | contig 14281 bp, 16 predicted proteins | sample YNPCB0191_FD_202220 | JGI IMG/M metagenome (GOLD analysis project Ga0272448, IMG submission 202220) | Hot spring sediment microbial communities from Yellowstone National Park, WY, United States - YNP-CB-019-1 | ecosystem: Environmental > Aquatic > Thermal springs > Hot (42-90C) > Sediment...
TAGGTAGCTAGTATGGTAGAATGAGCCCGGGCCGGGCCGCGGGCATCTTGCCCATCAGGCGATGTTCGGCAGTGCGGCCACTTCCGGAACAGGAGGGTGATGCTGTGGCAGAGGAAGAGACGACTCTGAAGCGCACTGGTGACCCAAGCCAGGAAACCGACCTGGTGCGAGGCGTTAGGGCCGATGTCGCCAAGATACTGACGCCAAACGAAGAAGTGCTCTACATCGCCTCGCAGAACGCTACTGCAATGACTCCACGCCCCGACTGTGTGGTTGCTACCACCAACCGCGTGATCCTCTACCGCCAGGATATCTTGGGAAGGGTCAACTTCGCCGACTTTTTGTGGCAAGACGTCAAGAACAGCCATATCGAGCAGGGGGCTCTCTCTTCTCGCTTCTTGGTAGAGACGATCGACGGCCGCAAAGAGGTGATGAACAACCTGGACAAGGACCAGGCCAAGCGCCTCTATAGCGTCTGCCAGCAGATGGATCAGGAGTGGCGAGAGAAACGACGCGTGCGAACCATGGAAGAAGAGCGTGCCCGCGCCGGCGGAATCTATATGGCTCCGCCAGACATGGCTTCCCCTACCGCAGGCGAAGACCCGGTAGACAAGCTCGCCAAAGCCAAAGCCATGCTCGACAAGGGGCTGATCTCGGAGATCGAGTACGAGGCGCTGAAGGCCAAAATACTGTCTTCACTGTGACATCACCCATCACCGGGGTAACATCTTAGCAGCGCCTGCTGTTACAGAATGTAGCGCCTGCTGTTACAGAATCGGCCATTTCTGTCTCGAAGCTATCCCTGTCTCAGAGAGTATCGTCTCGTGCCTTAGTCGCGGGGTGGCTGCGTTGACAGTCTCCGATCTTTGCTCTATGCTTCTGCTCAGGAACTTGGAGGCAATCCGTGGTGGAAAACGGTTCCACGCGAGAGATCGCGCTGAGCGTGCGCGTCCAGGACCAGCCCGGGATGCTGCACGACCTCACCGAGGTGATCTCGCAGCATCGCTCTAACATCACCTATGTGGACATAACGGAGCGCCAAGGCGGCTGCGCTACTATCTACTTCGAGTTGGAGCAGGTAGAGGACGAGGAGGCCCTGCGGCGCGATCTGTCGCGCCTAGCGAACGTCGTCTCGGTAGAGCAGATCCCCTCTTTTGCTCGCATCTATGGCAAGCGCATCATCGTGATGGGCGGCGGCGCCCAGGTAGGGCAAGTGGCTTTGGGGGCAGTAGCGGAGGCCGATCGGCATAACATACGCGGCGAGCGCATCTCTGTGGACACTATCCCCCTGGTAGGGGAGTGCGAGTTAGCGGCGGCAGTGCGAGCCGTGGCTCGCCTCCCGCGCGCCAAAGCGCTAGTGCTTGCCGGCTCGCTTATGGGCGGCGAGATCACCAAAGCTGTCCGGGAGGTGCGAGAGCGGGGCATCATCGTCATCTCGCTCAACATGGCTGGCAGCGTGCCCAAAGCCGCCGATCTGGTCGTCACCGACCCCATCCAGGCCGGAGTCATGGCGGTAATGGCTATTGCTAATACTGCCAAGTTCGACATTACTATGCAGCGCGGCCGCACCTACTGAAGGCAGCGCGGCCGCCCCCTACCGGGATTCCTCGGCCATAGGTAGGGGCGAGCGGCGTACGTGCCCCAAGCTTACTCCCGGGCGATCCTCCCTGACGAAGATTTCCTGCCTACTCTTCGGCCACGACCCGGTTCTCTAGCACTCCCAGGCCAGAGACCTCGACACGCATGACGTCACCTGGTCGCAGCAGCCGCGGTGGATTCCGGTAGATGCCTACCCCACTGGGGGTGCCGGTCGAGATCACGTCGCCGGGGACGAGAGTCATCGTCTTGGTGATGTGGTGAACGAGGAACGGTATGCTGAAGATGAGCATGCGGGTATTGGCCTGCTGCATCACTTCGCCGTTCAACACCAGGCGAATGTCGAGCGTGTGCGGGTCGGGGATCTCGTCCTTGGTCACGATGTAGGGGCCCATGGGGGCAAACGTGTCCACGCTCTTGCCGCGCATCCAGTTGGGCTGCTCGAACTGGAGGTCTCGCGCACTGACGTCGTTCAGCATCGTGTAGCCAGCGATGTAGTCGTAGGCGTCTGCCTCTGCGACCCGACGCGCGACCTTGCCTATTACCACTGCCAGCTCGCACTCGTAATCAGGCTTCTGCACCACCTTGGGGATGATTACCAGGTCGTCGGGGCCGACCACGGCGTTGGCGAACTTGGGGAAGAGCTGGGGAATGGTTGGCACTTCCGCTCCTCCCTCTACTGCGTGCTCGACGTAGTTGCGCCCGAGACAGATGATCTTCTCTGGCCGCGGCACCGGCGCCAGGATGCGAACTTCGCCGGCGGCGAAGTCAAGCCGTCGTCCTGCTCGGTCTGCCAGAGGCTTGCCCTGGGCAAAGGCTTCGCCGGCCAGGCGACCGACTTCCGCTGCTGCCCGCATGGCAGGCTCGCCAGCGGCTAGAAAGGCTCTCATCTCGTCAGGAACTGCTCTTTGCGCCCCGAGCAGCGCGGCGGTGGCCGCGGGCAGGTCCACGATGCGCCCCTGAACCTCAATGCCGGTTCGCGCTTGGCCATTGTGGGTGAACGTGAGCAGACGCATTATCAGTTGGCTCCTTAATTGGCAGTATTGTGGTGCGGGATTCATGATAGCACAATCAGCCGCGGACATAAGCAGGGACACACCCGCCACTGCTGGGCGCTGAGTCTGCCGCCGACTTCGGGGAGCTTTCGCTAGCTGATTGCCTTCAGGTCCGCCAGGGCCTGGGCCAGCCCCTGCCTTTCCGCTGGCGTCAGATCGGGTAAAGGCCGACGCACTTTGCCTCCGGGCAGCCCAAGCATGTTGAGCGCCTCTTTGCAAGGGGAGACGTAGCCGGGCTCGTACTCCAGAAAGCGATTCAGGGCCTGCAAGCGCAGATTCAGCTGGCGGGCCTCGTCGTGGCGCCCCTCGATAAAGGCCTGATACAACTTGACCACGGGACGAGGCAGGATGCCAGCTGCGGTAGAGAAGATACCTTTGCCCCCCACGCAAAGGCTAGGATAGAACTGACTATCGATGCCAGTCATCACCGAGAGCCGGTCGTCCACCAGGCGGATCACCTCCACCAGCTGGCCCATATCGGCATTGCTCTGCTTGAGACCGATGATGTTCTCAACCTCGGCCAAGCGGGCAATGAGGTCTGGGCTAAGGTTATTGCCCGTGTAGGTGGGGTTGTTGTAGACGATGATGGGAAACCGGGTCTCCCGAGCCACCTGGACATAGTGCTGGTACAGTGACTCAGCGGGCAGCGGGAAATAGAAAGGAGCGACGACGATGGCGCCGTCTGCTCCCGCCTCGGCGGCGTCTCTGGTCAGCAGGATGGTCTCGTAGGTGCTACAGGCGGCCGTGCCGGCGATGACGGGAACGCGGCCCTTAGCCTCCTCGACTACAACTTGGGTAACTAGCCGCCGCTCCTGGGGCAGCAGGTTGGGGAACTCGCCGGTTCCCCCCGTGGTCATGATGCCGTGGACGCCACCGTCAATCAAGTAATCAGTGATAACGCGCAAGGCCTCGACATCCACTCTTCCCGTCTCGTCGAAGGGCGTAACGATGGCAGCGATTACCCCGCTGAAGCCAACGGAAAGCATACTATCCCTCTCATTTGTGGCGATCTTGGTGGCCGAGCCGTAAGGCGGGTAAGGCGCCAGCCTAGCGCGAGTAGAACTCCACGATCAGCTCCGGGTTGATGCCTGGCTCCGACTCTCCCGGCTCGGGCAGGCGCACCACGCGCGCGACTCCGTCGTGCATCTCCAGCCAGGCCGGCAGGTTGCCTCCTCTCTCTTCAAGAGCCGCCTGAACCTCCGGGTTCTGGAGCGCACTCGGGGTCAGAGTTATTGTATCACCAGCCTTGACTAGGTACGAGGGAATGTTTACTTCCTGGCCATTCACGCGCACGTGGCCATGGCTGACTAGCTGGCGAGCCATCATCCGCGTGCGCCCAAAGCCGATACGGTAGACTACGTTGTCCAGACGCCGCTCCAGTACCTGCAGCAGAATCTGTCCGGTGGCCCCTCGCTGGCGAGCGGCCATCTCATAGAAGCGCCGGAACTGCTTCTCCAGCAGTCCGAAGACACGTTTCACTTTCTGTTTCTCGCGCAGTTGAAGCGCGTACTCGGACGGCTTGCGCCCTCGCCGGCGTCCGTGCATGCCTGGCGGCACGCTCAGCCGTCGCTCCAGAGAGCGAGAGGTCGAGCCAAAGAGGTTCACTCCCTCGCGGCGGGAGAGCTTGTGTTTGGGCCCCGTGTATCTTGCCATTCCTCCCTCCATCCAGGCCAAGACGTGGGTGTCGATGTTGCTTATCGGTATCGTCCCAACCCGACCAAGCCGGCGGCGTGGTTGGGGTAGCCATCATGACCAGAGGTTACTTGCCTGCAAGACTGATGCCGCAGATCGTTGTTGACTTTGACCACTGAAACCCTGATACTTAGCTTAAGCATCGGGGCGCCATCCGGCGGGGCGATCTGCCAGGAGCGCCGCTTCGAGCCTTTCCGACTGGGAACAAGCCGAGATTGGCTGGCCAGCGCCTGACGATGCAGGCGTTCAGAGCCAGCAGGAGGGATGCAAATGGGCTTGATTTCACGCATGTCCACGTTGCTCAAAGCCAAGATGAGCCAGCTTCTGGATCGCGCCGAGGACCCACGGGAAACCCTGGACTACTCCTACGAGCGCCAACTGCAGATGCTGCAAGACGTGAAACGAGGTGTAGTGGAAGTCGTCACTTCCCGTCGCCGGGTGGAGTTGCAGGCTGCCCGCCTGCAGGATAGCGTCACCAAGCTCGATGAGCAAGCACGCCAGGCGCTGGCCGCCGGGCGCGAAGACCTGGCGCGGCTGGCGCTCGAGCGAAAGCAGGTGGCCCTGCAGCAGCTCAATGGCTTGGAAGCTCAGATCGCCGACCTGGAAAAAGAGCAGGAGAAGCTGACTGCCACCGAGCAGCGCCTATCGGCCAAGGTGGAAGCTTTCCGTACTCAAAAAGAAGTCATCAAGGCCCAATACTCGGCGGCCGAGGCGCAAGTGAAGATCGGGGAGTCGCTTTCCGGCCTCTCCGAGGAGATGGCCGACGTGGGCCTGGCTGTCGAGCGTGCACAGGAGAAGACTGAGCGCCTGAAGGCTCGCGCCGGCGCCATCGATGAACTGGTGGCTCAGGGCACGCTGGTGGACATCACGCAAAGCGGTGACACCATCGATCGCGAGCTGGCCAAGATCTCGGCCTCCCAATCCGTGGAAAACGAGCTAGCGGAGTTGAAGCGCCAGTTGGGCACCGGCGAATCGCCTAAGCAGCTTAAGGAGGGCTCCGATCAATGATCGTGCGCATTGCCACCGAGGGCCAGTATCGCGTTGGCAGCGACACCCTCGATAAGCTCAACGCCATCGATAATCAGCTGGTAAACATCGTCGCTCGCGGCGATCAGGCTGCCTACGACCAGTTGCTCAAGAGCATGCTGGACCTCGTGCGCCAATCCGGCCAGCCGGTCGCTCTCACCGAGATCGTGGAGTCGGACCTGGTGTTGCCGGCTCCCGACACGACTCTGGCTGAGGCCCGCCAGCTATTCAAGGGAGATGGCCTAATCCCGGACTAACATCTGTCCCGGCAGTCTGGGGAGCGCTCTGGCCTTACAGCGGCGCTCCCCACAAGGGATACCACCGCTCCAGGTCGACCTCGATGGGCAGCTCTCTTTCCATCACCGACTTCAGCCTTAGCTCGGCCGCGTTGTCGCGCTGTCTTCCCTCGCCTATCGGCACAAACGGATAGAACGCTCCCCGCTTGAAGTTGTAAATCCAGTGCACTTGCTGTTCGCCTTGGTAGAAGAGAAAGTCCGCTGCCAGCAGCTGGTCGCGGTAGCCCTGGTCTTGCAGCGTCAGACTGACGGTGTGGATGCCGGCGACCAGGTCCTCGAACTCGGGGTCCTGGAGAGTGACCCAGCGGAAGCCGTACTGGTCTTCCTTGATTTCTATCTTTGTCCCCGCCTCCTGCGCCGCGACGCGCAGCATCTGCTCCAGCTCTTTCTGCTCCTGGGCGAAAAGAGCAGACCCCAAGGGGCGGAAGCAGACGCCTGCTTTTCCGCTGGCAGTCAAATTCAGGTCCACCGTGAGCGTCACGTAAGCAGTGGCTATGGCGAAGATTTGCTCCGGCCGAGAGCGTACCGGACGCGTCCGCCCGAAAAGAGCGTCCAGAAAGCCCACTTGCAACGACCTCCTGTTTACTGGCCGCGCGCCTGCATCTGCTGCTCTAGCTTCGCTAGGCGCTCCAGTCGGTGCTCCAGCGAGGGGTGGGTCGAGAAAAGCTCTATGAACGAGGCGCCCGTCAGCGCTGGCACGATGAAGAAGGCGTTCATCCCTTGCGCCTCTCGCAGGTCGCGCTCCGGTATTCGCTGCATGACGCCGCTGATCTTGATCAGCGCCGAGGCCAGCTCGGATGGTGCGCCGGTGATGATGGCGGAACCTCGGTCGGCCGCATACTCGCGGTAGCGCGAGAGGGCTCGGATCAGCAGGTAGCTGACCACCCAAACGACCAGAGCTGCCAAGTAGACCAGAAGGATGGCGGAGCCGGAGTCGCGGTCGCGCCGCCGCCCGTAACCGTAGCCCATGCCGGAAAACATGAACATCCGCATCACCAGGAAGGCTACGGTCGAGAGGAAGCTGGCGATGGTGATGACCATCACATCACGGTTTTTGATGTGAGTGAGTTCGTGCGCCAGTACGCTTTCGATCTCGTTGGCGTCCAGCCGGTTCAGCAGGCCCGTGGTCACAGCGACGACCGAGTGGCTAGGGCTGCGCCCGGTGGCAAAGGCGTTGGGCATCGGAGTGTCCATGATCGCCACCTGGGGCTTAGGCAAGTCAGCCATCGCTGCCAGCCGCTCTACCATCGAATGTAGCTCTGGCGCCTGCTCTGGAGAGACGATGTGCGCCCCGGCCGACCAAAGCACCAGCTTGTCGGACATGAAATACTGCACTCCCGCCATTATGGCGGCGATGAAAATGAGCGTGACCATGCCGACGCCGGCTTCCCATAACACCCATAGGAAAGCCAGATAGACGGCAGTCAACAAGAACATTACGATGAACATGCGAATGGATAGCTGGGTGTCGCCACCGTACCATTTCCGCCGCATTGACTACTCCTCGGCGGTTCTCGCCGCCAGCTTCAGGCTGCCGCAAGCCACCCCTGACCTGGCGCACAGGCCGCCCCAATGTCTGCTCGTTCAATTCATTGCAAATTGTAGCCCAAGACGTTCAGAAAAGCTAGGACGTTCAGAAAAGCTGAATAACGGCGGCGGCTCTAGCGGCGGCGCGGCGTCTCCTGTGCGAAAGTAAGCAGGTAACCGTTGGGATCCTGGATCGTGAACTCCCGCATTCCGTACGACTTGTCCTGCAAAGGCTCAATCATACGGAACCCGGCCTGCTGTGCCAGTTGGTAGCGCTCCTCGACATCGTCCACTTCGAAATAGAAGCGCACGCCGCGCCCAGGCAACACCCCGGGCGTGACCGTTCCACTGTGAATGAATGCCAGATAGACCGAGCCACTGTGAACGGCATATAGCCCGTCGGCTTCTTCCACTGGATTCCCTACGCGCTCAAATCCGAGCCAGTTGCAGTAGAGGTCCAAGGTGCGGGCGACATCGCGCGTTTCCAGAATGGGGAAGATGCTCTTGATCACAGCTTGACTCCTGTTCTTTTCTGGGCGAAGCCGAGGGCCAATCCCAGCCCACCCAGCGAGTAGAGATAGCGTTCGGTAGCCGCCTCTTCGAGCAGCGCGGCCGGTAGCCCCGAGATGCGCACCCCGTTCGCTTGCGCTACCGCATCGCGCGGGCCAAGGGTAACGATCTCGCCCAAAGGCTCGGGAATGAACGGCATCTTGCCTCTGCCAGTGGCATCCGCTACCAGATTGCGAGCTGCCAGCTCGGCTTCCTGTATCGCTAGCTGCGCTGATGGGGCGACCGGTAGCCTCGTCTCCGGGTCGATCACCCTCGCGGCATCGCCAATCACTTGCACTTCCGGGTGCCCGTCTGCCTCCAAATGGCCGTTGACCAATGCCTGCCCACTCTTGCTCACCGCGAGACCGGAATCCTGTAGAAATCTGGGGCCGCGAATGCCGCCGGACCAGATTACAGTCGCCGCCTCGATCACATCTCCTGAGGATAGGCTGACCCGGCCGGCTTCTGCCCCCACCACGGCGCAGTTCACCCGCACGTCGACGCTCAACCGGCGCATTGCCACCAAGACTCGCTTTCGCAGCTCGTCGTCCAGGGTCGGCATGACCTGCGGCCTCGCTTCGACGAGGATGACGCGCGGAGGCAGGGGCAGATGCCAACGGCGCTGCTCTCGCAGGGCAGAAGCCAGCTCACAGGCCAGTTCGCAGCCTGTGTAGCCTCCACCGCCGATCACGAAGGTCAGCAGGCTCTCTAGATCTCGACCCGGCCCGGCAGCAGCAATGCGCTCGGCCAAGGCATCCAGATGTTCTCGCAGCCGCTGCATATCCGACCAGCTGCGGAAGGGGAAGCAGTGCTCCGCCAAACCGGGGATACCGTAGTACTCCGGGTCGGAGCCAGGCGAGAGTATCAGCCGATCGTAGCTCAGTCTTCCCCGGCTGGTGAGCACTTGCCGGCTGGCCAGATCGATGCGCTGGACCTCGGCCTGCAGATAATCTACTCGATAACGATCGAGAAGGTCTGAAAACGGGATCCGCAGCAGGCGGGGATCGACGCTCCCCACCGCTCCGCGGTGCAACCAGGTTATCAACTGGTGAAAGGGGTAGCGATCCACCATTGTCAGGTAAGCAATGTGCTTCCCGACGTGTTCTTCGAGAGCGAGCGTAGCCCGCAGGCCAGCGTAACCGCCTCCCACCACGACCACGCGCCCGAACTCCGTGAACACACTCTTCTCCGTTGAACCGAGCAGGCTTTCGGCAAACAAGTATAGCATGCCGGCCGTCGTCGGTGCCCTCGCCGATGGCAGCGTTCCCGGACTTGGGCTAACGTGTTATGATGAGGCCGGGGAGGTGTCATCGATGGAGCAGGATTTACAGGCCGAGCGCCTTTACCGCATCGCCAACTTGGCCAAAGAGATGGCCGGTCCTTTGCGCCAGATGAGCCAGGACTTGAGCCGTATGCACCTACCAGAGGATGATGAACTCATCGTCACCTACAAGAAGACGATGGAGGCCATCCTGAATCTGGAGAGGGCGGCTCTGCAGCGGATGGTGGCGGAATTTCCCGGTCACTTGATGTCCGACTTGGCGCCGCGGGAAATCGAAACCATCGCCAAGCGCCGCCGCGAGCTCTTGGCCACTCTCAGCGGCCGGCGCTTGGCCTAGCTAGCGTCGGTCGGGCCGATCGAAGAGCGTTCGATAGCGGACCTGGTTTCGGGCAGCCGCGCTGCCACTGCCTGCAGAAGCCCAAAACAGCCGGCCAGCATCATGCTCCCGTGCGGCACGGCGAAATGCGGTTGCCATGCCGAGCCTAGCAACAGGCGCTGGCGCGGCCCGGTAACGGCCAACAGCCCTGGCTTCTCGGCGTTCTCCTCCACCACCAATGCCCCGTGCCCGCTGTCCTCGAAGACTTCCTGGTTGCTGATCGTTCCCCGAGCCAGTTGCTCTAGGTAGGCGTCAAGCTTCCCGACGGTGAGCCTTCCCGTATGATGCTCGAAGAGCCCCACTATGCGGCGGTCGATCAGGTGGAAGGCCAGGGTATGCATGTTGCCCACGTTGCAGAGGAGCGAGGAACGATGGCTCCTTACCACAGGGTCTTCCAGGGCACCGAGCATAGCAGCGGGGGCGGTGTCCATCACCACCAGAGGTACACCCGGGCATACTGACGCAGCATTGGCGGCTACGGCCTGGAAGCGAGTCAGCGCGGGAGGGATATCGGGGGCGAGGTAGGCGAACGCCGTCAGGGAGTTACGCCGGCGCACGGTGTCAGTGATGTAGTTGAAGCGAAAGACGCGGTCGCTGAAGCCCGGGGGAGCGGCGCCGTGATCGAAGACGGCCACCGCCAACGCATCCGGCCTCAGCCTGACCCCGAATCGCGCGAACGCGCTCTCGATATTCGCGTAGTCCAGGTCGCGCATGTGCACCGGAACCGCATCTGGCAGATGGGCGGCCTCATCTTCAGAGACAAGGATCACCCCCATCTGCTGTACGGCCTCCAGATCATCATCGAACGTGCGGGCGGCCTCCGGCGTGGCAAACACTCGAAGCCCGGCTTCGAGGTGATCGCGGGCTGCCCAGCCACTGGGGCCACCGCCCATCGTGTAGCCAGTCAGCAGCACATCTCGCCTCTGGGCAGTGGCGGCGCGAATCCCGTCCGCTACCAGAGTGGTTGGTGAAGGCATAATCATAGCCGGGCAGTTTTCCAGCTCGCGCTCGCTGTCGAATAGCAAGATGTCCTGGGTCCCCGTACCCACGTCTACTGCCAGAATCTGCACGTGTTCTGAGTACCCTTCTAGTCACGATATGTGTATCGATGAATGTTGATTGCTTCCGGCGCCCACGCAAAAGATCCTTCCCGCTAAGCGGTCATTACCCTGATCGCCGCGGGGCCGGGAACGGGGCAGTTATGCTCGCATACGCCACAGCCAATGCACTTCTCGCGCAAGACGAGCGGCCGCTTCAGCTCCATCGGTGCGCCGGCGGCGTCGGTAATCGAGACTACCTCCAGGGTTATGGCCTTGGTTGGCACCTGGCAGACTTCCTGACAGACGGCGCAGGGGACGTTGTCTGCCCACGGGAGGCAGCGGTTGCGGTCAATGTAGGCGGTGCCGATCTTCGTTTCCTGTTTCTCACTCAAGGTCAGTGCAGGGATAGCGCCGGTGGGGCACACTTGTCCGCAGGCATGGCACTGATAATCGCAAGGGCCCAGTCGAGGTACGAGCAGTGGCGACCAAAGCCCAGCCAGGCCCCCTTCGCTCAGGCTAGGTTGCAGCCCCCCGGTAGGGCAGACTTTCATGCACTGGCCGCACCGCACACACGCGGAGAGAAACTCGCCCTTCTGTGCTCCTGGCGGCCGGATCAGGTAGGGATACTCAGCGGCGTTGGCAGGAGAAACACTTAGTGTGGCCACGCCCACCGCCGCTGCGCCCACTGCTAGCAGCAGTTGCCGGCGAGACGGAGCGTACCCTTGGACAGCTACGGCAGGCCCATAGCTGATCGCCCGGCTCGGGCAGGCGTGTTGGCACTGCAAGCACAGAACGCACTCACCGACGGAAACAGCTTGGCCTTGTTCTATGATAGCACCGGTGCGGCAGCCGGCCACGCAGCGTTGGCAGCCCAGGCACGCGCTCGCCCGTCTCTTCACCAACGACCAGCGGCTCGCAAGGGCCAGCAGCGCCCCCAAAGGGCACAGGTAGCGACACCAGAAACGGTGTGCTACGGCGTTGAGGCCAACGACGGCGGCGATCATAAGTAGAGAGAGGGGCGCCAGTGCGTAGAGGCCGGGGTCGATGGGCAGGACTGTGCCCCGGACCAGGCTTGCGGCATCCAGCACGGCCGTGAGAGGCACCCCCAGGCTTAGTGCCAGGTCGGCCCCGGCGCTGAAAAGGTGGTCGATGGCCGGAAAGACCAAAATCGCCCCGGAACGCGTCAGAAGAGATAGCGGATCGAGGGCGAGCAGCGTCGTGTTGCCTAGCGCGGCTGCCGCCAGCAGCAAGGCCAACAGTAGGTATTTGGTCCGGCGCCAGCGGCCCTCGTTTATTATGCGATCTTGTTCATTCGGGGAGCGCAGCCTGGCTGCGTCGAGCGTAGTTCCCAATGGACAGATCCAGCCGCAGAAGAAGCGGCCGAGAACGAGCGTGCCCAATAGCAGCGGTAGGCTCCAGAATAGGGTCGGGGTGGCATTTCGGTTGGCAAGGCTGGCGCTGAGGCCGATCAGAGGGTCGATTCGGAGGAAGAAGTCTACTGGCAGTGGCGATGGCAAATTGACTGTCGTGCTAAGAAACAGGTAGGCGAACAGGCACAAGAAGAAGGCTTGCGAAACAAGCCTGGCGCTAGGTAGCCAGGCCAGATGGTTTCTCGCGGGGGGTAGCTTGGCCACGGTTGGCACCTGTGGCCGGCTAGTCTCGGTCGACGTTGCGCTCATCCGGGCGCTAAACCTGCAGCTCAGCGATGCGAAGATGCTGCAAATCTATACTGCCGAGGCCCATCTCAGCCGCGGTTCGGATGTATGGTATCTCCTTTGGCTTCAGCCCCCAGAATCGGGTGGCATAGGCGTCGGCGGCCACCGTATCAGGGGAGGCAATGACAGTGTTCATCACCAGCAGATCTTCCAGGCGCCCTCCAGTGGGACCGTTGGCGATCATGACCCGAGTGGCATCGATCACGGTCAGCGTAGGCGTGAGGACACTGAACAAATCTGGCAGACGCTGCGCGAAGTTGGCGTGTATGCTGGGGCGATCCTTTACCAACCCCATCAGGTTCTTGATGCCTAGGGTAAGAATGGACATGCTGTGATTCTTGGCGATGGGCACGTTGATGAGTACGTCGGTCTTGAGGGCCTCTGAGAAGATCTCGTATTCCTTGAGAGCCCTGCCCTTGGGAATCGGTGTCTTCACATAGCCGGTCCGCCCATCCATCAGCAACATCTGCCCGCCAGCCGCTTTTACGGCGGCTTCGATGCCGGTCATTTGGTAGTATTGCGACTCGCCTGCCCAGCCGAGGTCCATTACGCGCACCGAAGAGGCTCCGGCCTTGCGGGAAAGCTCCACCAGCTTCCCAACTACCTCGGGCGTGGTAGTGGCGCCGACCTCGGGCTTCGCGGCGCGGCAGATATTGGGCTTGATGATGACGCTCTTTCCTGGCTTTACGAAGCGCTCGATGCCGCCGATAGCCGTGATGGCCGCTTCAGTGATGCTGGCCGCATCGTTGCCTTTGACGACGGCTATATGGGGCAGAGCGGCTGGAGTAGGCGAAGGGACGAGTCTGACCTCCATCTCTGTTGTGACCGAAGATGGCAGAGCCGTCGGATCTGCCTTGCTCTCCCCTGGCCGGGCAGCCGGGGACGCACTAGGCTCAGCGGCTCTCGCCGAGCTCACAGTGCTGCCGGGAACAGAGCCAGAGGGCTGAATGTCGCCCGCGCACGCACCCAGTGCCCCGGCGGCCAAGGACAGAGTAGAAGCAGCCACTAAGGTGCGCAAAAAGCCGCGTCGGCTCACGTAGTACATAGCGAGCGGCACCTCCTTCGGGCAGGGCAATAGCACAATGGGTAGGGCAACGGCACAGCGCTTGACAACGATGCAATCATTATAACATGCTATCGCCCGGTGGCCGCTTTCTGTCTAGTGGTGCCTCTGATGATGCCTGGGTCGAACCTGGCCATACCAGACCAGAACAAGTGCGCAGAAACGCGACGTGCCGTCTGGCACGAGACTTGCTTGTGGAGAGTACCAAAAGAACTGCGAGCGGCAGGCTATCGGGCTGGGGTGCTCCCTCACAGCCAAGCAAAGACGCCGCCGGTGTGTAGAAGGCGAACATGCAGGGGCAGGCGATTATGGTGGTGGACGACGACCCCGAAGTCCGCCATCTATTGGAACTTGTGTTAAGGGAGACTTTGGATTTGTCACCCATTCTGGCGGAGAACGGCCGAGAAGCCCTCGCTAAGGCCGAGCGCTCTCAGCCCTGCTTGGTGCTCATGGACCTTACGATGCCCGAAGTGAACGGTCTGGCCGCGACTAGGGCACTCAAGTCGAGCCCGGCGACCAAGGCTATTCGAATCATTGGCATGAGCGGAACGCTGCCCGATTGGATGGCCCTCGTAGAGGGCTGCGACGATTTCATCGCCAAACCGTTCGATCTCGATGATCTAATCGCGAAGGTCAAGCGGCATCTGAGCGAAGCCAGAAAGCAGGCTGCCTAAGTTCGGCCCTGGAAGTCGCACGCAGCTGCCGATGCCGGTGTGAGAGCGCTGAACGAGCCGAAAGTGATAGTGGTGAGGTAGCCACTCCAAGAGTGGATTCTTGCCGGTAAGGCAGGATTCCCACGCCTGGCCAAGCCTTTTCCCTGTTTGCCGACCACCCGGTTCAGCCAATTCGCCCACCCTGTTCGCCCTCACTCCCTCAACTGGGCATACTTCCCTTTGCTCTAGTTCGACGCCATCGCTCTCGAGCCTACCCCGCACGACGACTTCGCTTAGCTGTACTCGTTCAGTAAGGTGCGTTACAGGGGGATAAGCGAACAGCCGTAGTAGCGGTCTGTGGATAGGGTGGATAATCGGATAGCTTGGGCACCGCCAGACAGTGCCTAGCAG
>Ga0272448_1005325_pt1 | contig 14278 bp, 10 predicted proteins | sample YNPCB0191_FD_202220 | JGI IMG/M metagenome (GOLD analysis project Ga0272448, IMG submission 202220) | Hot spring sediment microbial communities from Yellowstone National Park, WY, United States - YNP-CB-019-1 | ecosystem: Environmental > Aquatic > Thermal springs > Hot (42-90C) > Sediment...
CGCCACCGTAAAGCAGCCCGCGAACCGGGCGACCGCGCCAATACGCATCCACGGTTTTCCGGTCAGCAGGAATTCCCGTGATAGGGGCGCCGGTTTCGCGCGGCCAACGACGAACCTCGATGCGGTAAACGCCGTCTTCAGCGACCCGCACAGGCCATCGGCCAAACACGGCCGCGCCACCGGCCACGGCTGCTTGATTCCACGGGCAGACCCCCTGCGTCGTGTACCAGTCCTCGGCGCACAACTCGATTTCCGTCGCACACGCGGAACCGATGATGGGACGGCCACGCCAGCCTTCGTCGCGTGCGCTCACGCTCGCCCAGTATCGTTGGTAGGCGGCGCGCAATTCCGTGACGACGTGCGGTTGTTCGTCGGCCACGTTGTGCTGTTGGCCCGGATCGGTTGTCATGTCGTAAAGTTCCTTGTCGTTCACCAGCCGCCAACGCTCGGTCATCACCGAGCAGTTCTCCCCCAAACGCGGCGGCGTCGGATTCGCGCGGACTTGATTCTGCGGAGTGCCGAGCACAAGGATGCGGCCGGGCCAGTCGGCGCGCGGGTTGGCAAGCAGCGGCCTGAGGCTCACGCCGTCGAACGAAATCGGCTTGGGCAATTGCAATGCGCACAAATCCACCAGCGTCGGCAACAGATCAAGGTGCGCGGTCAGCCGATTCACAGTAACCGGCTTGTCGAAGCCACCCGCCGGCCAGTGCAGGAAACAGGGCACGCGGTGGCCGCCGTCGTACGGGGAGCCTTTTTTGCCGCGCATGCCGGCGTTGAAAACGTTCTCGCCTTCGGCCGTGCCATTGTCCGTGAGGAAGATCAACAGAGTGTTCTCGGCGAGTCCTTCGTTTTTGAGGAAGGCCCGTAGCCGGCCTAGGTTTTCGTCAATGCGGGCGATGGTGGCGTAGAAATCGCCGGGCGTGCCTTTCCCACGGTACGATTCCGTCCATTTCGGGTCGGGAATACTGCACGGGCTGTGCGGGTTGTAAGGGGCGAGATAAAGAAAGAAAGGACGGTTTTTGTTGTCGCGGATGAACTGCATGGCGGCATCAAAAAACACGTCGCACTCGAAGCCGGGGCGCGGTTGGTCCTCCCAACGTCCGTTGTGGATGTAATAATCGTTGACGCGGTCGTTGCCCCAGTAATCGGTGGTGCAACCCGTGCCGCCGTCGCCGTGGCCGAGCCATTCGTCAAACCCGCGGTCCATCGGTCGGTAGGGGTAATTTGTGCCGAGATGCCACTTGCCGAAGAGGCCGGTGCGGTAGCCGTTGTGGCGGAAGACATCGGCCATCGTCACCTCCTCGTCGCGCAGCATGTTGCGTCCGTTGATCGTGCCCCAGCCGCCGACACGATGCGCGTAGCGGCCCGTCATCAGTGCGGCGCGGGTCGGCGTGCAATAGGAATCCACGTGGAAATTTGTAAGCTGCACGCCCTCGCGCGCCAGCCGGTCCATGTTCGGCGTTTTCAGAATCGGATTTCCGGTCAGCGACAAATCACCGTAACCTTGATCGTCGGTCAAAAGCACAATCACATTCGGTTTCTTCGCCGTAACGGGAGCCGCTGCGTCCATATCCCCCAGCGACGCGAGCAACAGGGCGACAAACAGAAAGGTTGAAGTGAAATTCATGGCGCCAGTTTGTTCGGTTTGGTCCAGCGGATGCAGGCCAGCAGGAGGTCGCCCCTGATTCCGTTCTTCGGCTGCCATTCGCCGACAGTCACCCACGATTCGGTCGCGTTGACGTTCAGCGGATGGAAATTGCCCATGAGCGCCACGCGGTCGGGATCGTTCACGCCATCGCCAACCAGCGGCAACACAACGCGCTCGGTGGCGCGGCGCAATCGCAGCGTGTTGACATCCACCTGCGCCATCCACAACGGCGACCGCCAGCGGATGACGTTGATGTTGCTGGTGTCCTTGCGCGTATAGACGAGCCAGAGCGCGTCCGAGTGCGGCAGCCAGTGTTGCTGCGTCGTGGACATCACCAATGGCTCGCCGTCGTCCCACATCCACGGTTGTTTCGGCGTCCAGTGAAGGCCGTCCTCGCTCGCGCAGACATAGCCGCGCTCATCCTCGGCGCGCAACGTGAGGAAAAACTTTTTGCCGAATCGAACCAGCGACGGTTCGAGCAAGCCGCGGCCTTTGTCGTGAGTGATGGCCTCGCCGACCTGTTTCACCGTCAACGTGTCGCCGTCGAACGCGCAAACAACGCCGGCCACGGATCGCGGTTTGGTTTTCGTGTCGCCGTAAGTGAATGCGAGCAGGATGTCGCCGTTGGGAAGCACGACGCGCTGGCCGCAGCCGTTCGAGTAGATGTACGCGCCGCGCGGGTCGTTCCATTCCAGTTTGCGACGTGGCCCCCACTGGCCGTTGCGCCAGACCGAGTAGATCGGACATCGCGGCGGCTGGTCTTTGGAAAACTTCGGCCCGGAGTAAAAGACGTTGTGGCCGAGCGCCAGCACGGTTTTCGTCGGCGGATGCCATTCGGGGACTACGTCGCAAACGCCTTCCTCGACGCCGTTGGGCAATTTCACGCGCCCCAGCGACGGCACCGGCTCCGGTTCCGTCCACGTTTTGCCGAGGTCGCGCGAGGTCATCCAGTGGACCGGGCCGAAATAATCCGATCCCATGATGGTTTGCAGCGTCATCAAGACCGTCGGCCCGTCATTTCCCGGCACCACGCAGGCGCGCGGATGAAACCACGTTGGTCCGCTGCCATCGCGTCCTCGGCGCAGGGTGACCTTCTCGATGGAGGCAATCTGGGAAGGAGCCGATAACGCCGTGAGCAACACTACCAGCAGGGTCAATAAGATTCGTTGGTTCATCGGAAATTGTTTCTCTCGGCTGGTTGAACTGCGTTTGGGTCGAGTTTGATGACGCGCACCAACCGGACGACGGCGTCGCCTTTCAGCGCGCGAATCTGCAAATCCGTGCCGGTGTAGCCGGTGGCCGGGAAATGAGCGTTTTTCAGGATGAAGGTGGCTGTCTTGACAGCGCCGGTGTTGCCGCAAGCGACTTTGCGCGACGCCGTTTGGTTGGCGCCGGTGAAATACTCCAACTGCCATTCGGCGCTGCCAATGTCCAGATAGGTGATCTTTACGGCAACAGGATGCGGACCGCCGGCGAGGAACTTCTCGTCCACACCGAATCGCACCGCGGTCCGCGTCTTGCGCGCGGTGAAATCGTACAAATGGTCGGGGTGAAACTCAAACATTTGCGGCGGCACCTCGACCTTGGCGGTTGGTTCAGTGCGCGCGTCATCCGCGTCGCGCTGATATAGCCAACGCTCGAAGTTCTTCACCGGCTGTCCGTGCTTGCCGCCCTTGACGACGCTCTCCCGCAGGTAGCACCACGCATCGGGGGCGGTGTGGGCGTTCTTGCCGAGTTCCAACGCCATGTAATGGAGCAGCGGCGGATTGATCAGCCACGGGCCGCCTTCGGCCCAGACGAAGTTGCGCCGCATCTGCAACATCCGCAGCGTGGCTTCGTGGTAGCGATGCGGAAAGGTCTCGATCGGGCCAAAACGATCCACGTGATCCCGCGTGTATGCTTCGTTCTCGTCGCCCGACGCCCGGTTCTCGGCGATCAGCGGGCAGCTTTCGTTGACGACCAGATAACCGTTCGCGTCGAGTTCCTGTCCCAAGCCGGGGTTGTTGACGTGAAGCATGTAGTGCTCGACGAATCCGTTGCGCTGTCCCATGCCGAGCTTCAGCGCCAGCGCCATGTCCTCTTCCTTGTGGGAGACCAGACAAAGTTTGTAGGCGACGCCCTTGAAAGCGTCGGCCCATGCCCGGAGACGTTCCTCGAAGAGTTTTCGTCGAGGATCGCCCACGGGCGGCCCGGCGCCTTCCTCGCCGCGCGATGCCGACACCAGATGCAGATAACAAATATCCAGTTCTTTCATCTGTGGGATGCCGGTCCTGCCGAATGCCTCCACAAGTTTCAAGTATCGCTTGTGATATTCCGGGTGGTAGATGTCCATGTTGACGACTTGAAACGGGATCGAGCGGTTCGGTTTCTCTTCGATGAGCGGGATGCCGTAATCTTTCAGCCAACGCGGCGCGGTGCCGATCTCGGTTTTCACGAGCGTGTGGTCCTTCAAGCTCCGAAAATACCGGGTCTCCCACACCGACGCGCCGAGACCCATCTTCACGGCGTTCCTGCCATGGTCGCTCGCTTGCAGAATCTTCTCGCGCAGACCGCTGAAATCGAAGGCGCCTTCTCTGGGTTCGGTTTCCCGCCACGAGGCGTGGACGGAGTGTTGGATGCGGCCGGGAAAGGCGTCGGAGACCAGCTTCGGATGGATCTGGATGCCGCTGTACGGAGCCGGTTTTACCCACGGGGGCAGCGACCAATCTTCGCCGTCAACGACATGGTCGGTTTCATTCCATGCGTGGAAGAAATACTTTTTGGAAAACAACTTTTCCGCTTTCCGATCGAAGTCGCTCTTTTGCGCGGCGTCCATCGCAACCAGCGACGACGGCAGCAGGGCGGTGAGTGCGAGGGTCAGTATTGATTTCATGGTTTGAACCTCAACGCGGTGAGAGTCGGAATCTTTCGATGCCCCACGGAGGCAGGACGCTTGTGGCGATTTCGCCAGTGGTCTCGCCGTGGGGCGTCAAGGCGCCGAAGTGGCCGTCCACGCGCTCGACTTTGTAGCGGCCGCGCATTTCGAGGACATCGGGTTTGAGCGTGACTGTCGCGCGCGTTGCCGTGGGGCCGAGATTCACGGCCATCACCAAGTACTCGTGCCGCGGCACCCTGCCGACGCGGAATTTTGCCCTTTGAGCGCTGGATTCCTAGTGCCACGCGCGGATAGAATCCCCACGCCACCATCTTGGCCGCGCCTTCCGACGTAATGAATATCGGAGAATCCAGACACCACGACGTACAGGAGGAGCCGCGGCTCGTCATTCCGCGGAAAACCGCTGCGTCCCGATCGGAGAACATCTCGTGATCGCCGCGATACTCGCCGGGCAAGTACTCGTCAAACACCAGATTGGGCAGAATGCCGGCGCAGCCGATGCCTTGATGCCCGATAAGAAATCCGTCCGGCCCGACCCGTTCCCGAAGCTTGCGCGTGAAGAGGAAATACTCGCGACACGGCAACTCGTTGCCGTCGGGAGAGAAGTGCGAGTCACCCCATTTGGCATCGGAAGGATTCTTGGATTCGTGGTCGGCGACGCACTGCGGGCCGTGCCAATCCACGTACAATCCGTCCCAGTTTCGCTTCAGGTATTTCTCGAAGAACTGCGCGGCCAGGGCGCGCCGCTGTTCCACCATGACCTGAAGCTCGCCGGTGAAACTCAACTCGGGATGCGCGCCTAGCGCCACCCGCGCGGACTCGAACGCCTTGACTCTCTCAGCAAAAACCATTTCCCGGTAGCTGACGAATTTCGTGGCAGCCTGATCCACCGCGAGTGACACGCTCGCGCCGGTGAGTCTAGCCTTGCCCTTCGGCAGCGCGCACTCCACGTCAATGAACACCGCGCCTTCCGGGTAAAACTCGTAGGTCAGGCTCACAATCCAAGGCCCCGCCCGGCCGGTCGCATCGCGCGGTGTGCCAGTCGCGCACAGCCGGTAAGCCTGACCGTTGCGCGTTACTCTTTCCAAACGGGCTTTGCTAACGCGAGCCAGGGCGAACTCCGTCTGCCCGTCGTTCAACGTAGCTTGCGGAAACGTCTGGCCATCCGCACCAAGGACGCGATTCCAACCCGCGCCATCGAAGAGTTCCATGCCGGCGACTTCTCCGCCGCGTGCTGCGTCAATGGTCACTCGAAAATTGTCGCCTTGAAACAAGGTCTGTCCGCCGTGACGTTGCGCCGACATCTCGGCGGCGCGCAGCGCGACCAGCGGCGCCAGCAGCAGGGCGGTGAGAAGTGTGAAGGTGCGTTTCATCGTGCTTACCGCCAGTCAATGCGCGCTTCCTTGGTTTCGAGGTTGATGCAGACGGAAGCGCGGGCAAATTCGCGAGTCGCAGTCTGTCCCTTCCAGACGGCGTCGGCCTTCGGCGGGCCGAGAGGACGTTCGAGTTCAGGATATGAGTCCAGCATTCCCATGCGATCCGTGTAACCCCATGAATAACAAAAATGCGAGCCGGGTTGTGCGCCGACCAGAAAACACGCCAGCGGAAACGTGATCTGCTCGCGGGCGAGTTTCAGCAGTTCGTTGTAAGGCCGCTTCATCATTTCCTTGTCGAGCCGGTTGAAGGCGGGCCAGCCTTTGATGATCACGGATTTTCCCTTGGCTGCCGCAAGCACGATGGAATCGAGATCGGCTTTGATGTCCGCCGGCGAATCGCAACCGAAGCTTGCGAAATGTTCGATCATCACGAAGTCAATACCTTCCCAATCGAGGATCTCGCGGAAACTCGTCGTTCGTATTCCATTCGCAACGACAACACGCCTCGGACCGAGCTTGCGCTTGGTGAGCGCGATCATCTCCCGCAGGCCGCGGACGATCGCCTGCGCTTTGGCGTCGCCAACCTGCCGCGCCAGCCCCGGCGTGAGCGCCTGCGGCAGCGCGTCCACAAAGAACCCATCCAGCGGCGCAGCGCGGTGCGCTGCCGCGATGACTTCGGACCACCACTCGCGGAACTGCGCGTTGGACGGATCGGGTCGCGGCGTGCCGGAAGGGTGCGTTACCACTTTGCCGTCACGGGCGCGCAACGTCCATTCGGGGCGGTACGTCTTGAATGCGTCATAGCCCGGCCAGTTGACGAACGCGTTGAAATAAAACAACACCTTCACGTCGGGATTGCGCTGCTTGAGCCGGCGAGCGGTGTCGGCGATGCCTTTTTCGGTGCTGCCGTGGACGGCGACGCCGTGGCTTTTCTCCAGCGTGATCAACCGGCTGTGGCTCGCAAGGAACGCGATTTGTTCGTCGGTCAGATCGCCACTGCGCTGGCCAAAGTGGATATAGAGCGGCACGCGATCCCAGCAGCGGCCCGAAAATGGGTCGTGTTTATCCGCCGCGTGGAGCGAGGATAGCAGGACGGTGAGCAGTGCAAGCGCGAGTTTCATGCTTTGGGTGGAATTACTGAGGCATGGTCACAAGCGGGCTTGGAAGGTAAACAGGTCTGCGTCGCGCAGGAAACATTCGAGGCGAATACTCTGGCCACGCAGGGCATCCAGGGGTCGTTCCTTCCAGCGCACGACGTGGTCAGTACGATCCGCTTGGAACGGTGCGCCGTCGGCGTAATCGTAGCCGGGGACCGGTTTGCGGGTTTTGTCGCTGACGCGGACTTTCAGTTCGCCGGCGCTGGCGTTGGCGTTGATGACGAGGTCGCCGCCGGGCCAACGGAGCAGTTTGGTGCAGACCACTCCGCCGCCGCGCGGACCTCGCAGCGAGATGAAACCTTCCTTGCGCAGTATGGCCAGGCCGATACCGGGCGTGCGGTCGCGGCTCTCGTGCGGGCCGTCGTGGCCGGCGTAGTAGAGGAACCAGCGGTCGCCCATTTCCATCCAATCCATGCTGCCACAAACCATGCCGTCGTCCCACGCGTTGGGAGGGCCGAGGTTGTACATCTTCGGGCGAAGAGGCAGGCGGTCGAAGTGCCAGCCATCACGGCTCCAAGCAAGCTCCGTGGTGATGTCCGTGTTCAGCTTGAAACAGAGCAGCGCACCCCAATAGATGCCTTCATGCCAGCGCGCGTGCATGCCATAGAACCGATTGAAACCGCACTGCATATCGAATTCATCCGGGATGAGGATCGTCTCCGGCTCGCCCGTCCACGGCTTCCACAGGTCCGTGCCGCTCCTGCGCGCGATACGGCGGGATTCACCGGTCTTCAGAAAATCACCGGCGCCCCGAACGAGATAACGATCCTTGGGACGGCAAAACATCACATAGGTGCCGCGGTCGGAATCGTGGACGATTGAGTTGACGGTATCGCTGTGCAGGCTGACGATCAACGACTCACCCGCCGCATCCCAATGGATGCCATCCTGAGAGCCAACGATGCAGATGCCGCTGCGGCCTTTGACCGCGCCGCTGCTGTGGTACGCGAGCCGATAACGGAAACCACGGCGAGCCGACTCCGGCGCGCGGACGATCTGCGCGCCACTCGCTCCTCGGCCCGTGGAACCGCGCCAGACGATGTTGTTGGCCTTGCTGCCCTGCCACTCGACGAGGTTCAGGACCGGGCGCTCGAAGCGGATGCCGTCTTTGGATTCCGCGTAGGCGACCCCGTAATCGGCTCCTTTGCCGTCGCGTTTCGGTCGTGCGACTTGATACCAAAGTTTGATCCGTCCCGTGTCCATTTCCTTGACTGCGCTGACATAACCGCCCTCACCCGCGATCACCGGGTTGGCATGGTGTTTCAGCGGCGCATGAAACGCGCGCACGACCTCCTCGGTCTTCGGTTTCAGCGACCAGCGGTTATCCACCATGTAATCGTCCACGAAGAACTGCGTGCGCCGCCCGATTTCGATCGGTTCGCTGCCGGTGGAAAGCGTTGCCAGGAACGCCGCAAGCAGTGCCAGGGACTTGCTCATTCAGGCTTGCTTCAGTGTGTGGCGCCCTGCGCCTTGAGTTTCTCGATGAGGAACGCTTGCATGGTCGGGTGTTTCACGTCGGGCGCGCCCGGATAAACCAGTTCGCACTCGACGCCGACACGTCGGCATTTCTCCTGCAACTTCACGCCGTAGTTGGCGGTGTGCGTCGGGTCCTTCTGTTCCTGGCCGAGCGCCGGCGGCGCGCTGTAGAGGAGATACACCGGCGGATCATCGCGGGTGACGTGTTCGATGGGCGAATACTCCTTGATCCACGGCAGGAGTTGCGCGCGCGCGGCGAGGAATTCGGCGAAGTGTTTGTCCCGCGTGCTGAGATCATTCGGGTCCATGAAACCGAAGGCGTGGCCGCCGTAACGGCTGTTTGGCGTCCACTCTTTCAACTGTTGCGGGTCCAGCGATGTCTGCGCTCCGTTGACCGCCGCGCACCACAGGCGGGTGGACTCGCGCGCAACAGGGTCGGGGCTTTTCGGGTCGGCCATGTCGTCGTGGAATGCCAGCCACAAACTCGAACACGCGCCCGCCGAGCCGCCCGACGCGCCGATGCGCTGCTTGTCAATGTTCCACTCTCGCGCTTTGCTGCGGACAAATTGCAGCGCGCGCGCCGCGTCGCGCAACGGCCATTCGACCGGCGGTTTCACGCCGGCCAGTTGCGCCTGCTGGACGTAACGGTAGTTGATGGAAACAATCGAGATGCCTTCCTTGAGCAGTGCGCTCATGCTGCCGATGCTTTTCTTGTCGCCGCGCACCCAGCCGCCGCCGTGGATGAAGAACAACACCGGGGTCAGCCTGTCCGATTTGGCTTGGTAGAAATCCAGCACCTGCCGCTCGTGCGGGCCGTAGGCGACATCGGCCAGCGTCGGTTTCGGAGCCGGCGGCGCGGCAGGTTTGTCGGCAGCGACAACGGTCGCCGCCAAGAAGATGAGCAAACAGCGTTGCGGTTTCATCGCGCGCATCCTTTCTTGTTCAGCGCGCCAACTCCCAGATTTTCAGGTCGCTGATGGCCACCGACTCGCCACTCGTCACGAAACGGTAACCGGTCTTGTCCATGTCGAGGCCGGGATGGCTGCCGGCGAGTTTCACGCCGTTGTCAGTCTGCACGGCGACCTTCGGGCCGGCGATTTCGACCAGCATCGTGTACCACTGGCCGGCTGCGAATTTCGTCTGTGCCTTGCCCAACGACTCCGGTTTCGACTGCGAATCCTTCTTGTCCTTGTCTTTGGTGATGGTGACCGAGTCGGGACTGATCACGACTCGAAAGAGGTGCCCCTTCGCGTGGTTGAAACTCAGGTGCAACGATTTGGCGCCGTCGAATTTGAAAGAGAATCGCACGACGGAGTTGCGGTTGGGCAGGTTCAACGAGAGCACGGCCGCATGTTTGTCGGACGGCTTTTCCTTGCCGATGAGCACGCCGTTTTGGACCTGCCAATCGCCTTTGGCGGCGGTCCAGTTCTTGCCGAGGGCGTTGCCGGCGAATTTCTCGTCCACGATGAGTTTGCCGGGCTGCGCAATCGTGGGGCGAAGCTCGCTGCCTTTGGCGGCCCGGCTGCGCGGCGCAAGGGTAGTAGCGGCCAGCGCGACGACGAATAATGCGATGAGGTTTTTCATGGTGGTTCCTTTCGTTCTTGTTGCCAGGAGTCTGCCCGTTTTGGGCCGAAGAGGAAAGCGATTTTTGATGAGAAGCCGTGCTCCGAGAGGGCTGCGAAATGGAAAGGGCGCGACCGCTGGGTCGCGCCCCGTTCGATGCTCGCGCTGCTCTGTTGCGTTCAGCAGTCGTAGTACAGGTGGAATTCCCACGGATGCGGTCGCAGTCGGACGGCATCGTGTTCTTTGCGTTTCATTTCGATCCATTGCTGGATGACGTCCTCGGTGAACACATCGCCTTTGAGCAGGAACTCGTGGTCTTTCTGGAGGCAATCGCAGGCTTCGGCGAGGCTGCCGGGCATTTGCGGAATGTTTTTGAGTTCTTCGGGCGGCAGTTCATAGAGGTTTTTGTCCATCGGTTCGCCCGGATCAATCCGGTTCTGGATGCCGTCCAGTCCGGCCATGAGCATGGCGGCGCAGGCCAGATAGATGTTGGCGGCGGGGTCCGGCGGGCGATACTCGATGCGTTTGGCCTTCGGGCTGGGGCTGTAGGTCGGGATGCGGATCGCGGCGGAACGGTTGCGGCTGGAGTAGGCGAGGTTGACGGGCGCCTCGAAGCCGGGCGTGAGCCGTTTGTAGCTGTTGACGGTCGGGTTGCAGATGGCAGCCATCGCCTTGGCGTGTTTGAGGATGCCGCCGATGTAGTAGAGGGCCAGTTCGCTGAGGCCGCCGTACTTGTTGCCGGCAAACAGCGGTTTGCCTTTTTTCCAGAGGCTCTGGTGGGTGTGCATGCCACTGCCGTTGTCGCCGAAGAGCGGTTTGGGCATGAACGTGACGGTCTTGTTGTGGCGGCGCGCAACGTTTTTGACGATGTACTTGTACAGCATCATGTCGTCGCCGATGCGGACCAGCGAGTTGAATCGCAGGTCAATCTCGGCCTGCCCGGCGGTGGCCACTTCGTGATGCTCTTTTTCGACGCGCAATCCGCAGTCGCGCATCACGTTGATCATCTCGTTGCGGATGTCGGTGAGGGTGTCGGACGGCGGAACGGGGAAGTAGCCTTCCTTGTGGCGAATTTTGTGGCCGAGGTTGGGCAGTTCCTCGCGTCCGCTGTTCCAAATGCCTTCGACGGAATCCAGATAGTAGAAACTGCTGCGGGCGTCGCCACCGTAACGCACGTCGTCGAAGATGAAAAACTCCGCCTCCGGCCCGAAGTAGGCGGTGTCGGCGATGCCGGTGCTCTTGAGGTAGGCCTCGGCTTTGCGGGCGACGTTGCGCGGGTCGCGGCTGTACGGCTCGCGGGTGATCGGGTCCACGGCATCGGCGACGATGCTGAGCGTGGGCACCTTGGGGAACGGATCGAGGATGGCGGTGTCGGGGTCGAGCAACAGGATCATGTCGCTGGCCTCGATGCTTTTCCAGCCGCGAATCGAAGAGCCGTCGAAGCCGAGACCGGCCTCGAAGACGTCTTCTTCCAACTCGGCAATGGGCAGACAGAAATGCTGCCAGGTGCCGAGAAAGTCGCAGAACTTCACGTCCACCAGTTCGATGTTTTTGGTTTTGCAGAACGCTAGGACTTCTTTGGGTGTCATGGTTGTTCTCCTATGGGTTGCGGTTGATTACAAAGCCTGGTCTCCGCACTCTCCAGTGCGAATACGCCAAGCTTGTTCGACCGGCAAGAGGAAAATCTTGCCGTCGCCGATCTTGCCGGTCCGCGCCGCAGCGCCGATCGCCTGGATCGCCGCCTCGACGAGGTGGTCCGGCAGGACGACTTCGAGTTTCAGTTTGGGCAGAAAATCCACCGTGTACTCGCTGCCGCGGTAGATTTCCGTGTGTCCTTTCTGGCGGCCAAACCCTTTGACCTCATACACGGTCATTCCCGGCACGCCGATCTTGGACAATGCGTCTTTGACATCTTCGAGCTTAAAGGGCTTGATGATTACTTCGATTTTTTTCATGGTTCTCTCCTCGTTTTAGCTGTGACGGCTGCCCGGTGCGCGGGTTAGAAAGTCGGGATACGCTTCGTTGCCATGTTCGCCGACATCGAGTCCTTCGGTTTCTTCTTCGGGCGTCACGCGGATGCCCATCAGCTTCTTCAGCGCGAACCAGACGACCGACGCACCGATGAAGGTGAATGCGCCGACGGCCACCACGCCGATGAATTGATGGAGCAGCAACGTCATGCCGCCGCCATTGAACAAACCGTTGCCGGTCGTGCCCGGCTGGACGCTGTCCTTGGCGAACAGCCCCAACGCCAGTGTGCCCCAAATGCCGTTGACCAGATGAACACTGAGCGCGCCGACGGGGTCATCCAGCTTCGCCTTGTCGAATCCGATGACAGCGAGCACGACGAGTGCGCCAGCCACCAATCCGATCACCAGCGAGGCCGCGACACTGACAAACGCGCACGGCGCTGTGATGGCCACCAGCCCGGCAAGACAGCCGTTGGCAATCATGGAGAAATCAGGTTTACCGAGAAGCCACCACGCGATCATCATCGCGCTCAGCGCACCCGTGGCGGCGGCCATGTTGGTCGTCACAAACACATGCGCCACCAACGAGCCGTTGCCCACCGCCATCGTGCTGCCGGGATTAAACCCGAACCAGCCGACCCAAAGAATGAACACACCCAGGAACACGTTGGTCATGTTGTGGCCGGGGATCGGATGCACTTTGCCATCCTTGCCGAACTTGCCAACACGCGGGCCAAGCGCAATCACACCCGCCAATGCCGCCCAGCCGCCCACGGAGTGCACGACCGTCGAGCCAGCAAAATCCCAGAACCCTTTCGCCGCCAACCAGCCGCCACCCCAAATCCAGTGGCCGGTGACCGGATAGAACAATGCCGCCAAGATGAAGGAGAAGATCAGGAAACTGGAGAACTTGATCCGCTCCGCCACCGCGCCCGACACGATGGTCGCCGCCGTACCGGCAAAGGCCAGTTGGAAGAAAAACTTCGCCCACAACGGAACGCCCGCCCACGCAATGGCCTTGTAAACACCCTGATACGCATCACCGGTCGACGGTGAGTTGTCGGCGCCGCTCACGCAGAACAATCCTGACGTGCCAAACAGCGCGTTGCCGTTGCCGAACATCAGCCCCCAGCCAATCACGTAGAACGACAATGACGCGATCGCGAACACGATGAAGTTTTTGGCGAGGATATTGACGGTGTTCTTTTGCCGGCAGAGGCCGCTTTCCACACAGCCGAACCCGGTGTTCATAAAGAACACCAGAATCCCGGCCACCATCACCCAGATCGTGTCGAGACCAACGCGCATGGTCGCCATGTGGGCGATTGCCTTTTCCATCGGGGAGGACGCGGGCGTATCCGCAGCCAGCGCCGCGCCGCCCACCAACAGACCGAGCGCGATTGCGAGAATATATTTTGGCAAGTTGTTCATGTTTGTTTTTCTTTTCTTGGTTCTCAGAAGATGTAAGCCACGCCGAGGCCGAGCAGGATTTGATCGTGACAGGCGCTGTCCCCGTCGCTCAATGCCGCTTCGGAACAGTGGTCAAAACGCAGTTCGGGACGAACCTGGAGGTTCTTGATCGGGCTGATGTTCAACGTGACCGTAAAACTGGTCAGGTTGACATTGCCCGTCGGATCAAATCCCGTCCGGCTCGATCCGTCGTCCGCCAAGTAATCGCCGCGCAGGGCAAGCCCCACTTTGCCGTTGAACTGATAGACAGCCCAGAGTCCCGCCGCATACCATTCGGCCTTGCCGCCGGTGAGGCTGGCGTTATCTTCCTGGCCGTAATCGCCCTGGACGTAGATCGTTAGTTTCTCGCCAATCTTTTGGGTCAGGATGATTTCACCGCCAGTGCGCCAGTTGGAGGTGTTGTTGTCCTGCTCCGGGCCGCCGTAACCGAGCAGACTGACCGAGGTCTTTTCGGTGAGAGCGAGATTGACCTTGCCCATGAAGGAGAGGCCGTTGTTATTGTCGCTGACCTTGTCCCAACCGTTGAACACGGCGAATACGGTTTCCACCTTGTCGTTCCATTTGTAGGAGAGTAATCCGCCGAGCTGGGTAAAGTTCTCGACGTAGAGGAACTGATTGCCGACTGTCCAGTTTGGATTCACCGTTTCCTCGATAACTTCCACCCCCATCAACGTGACCGTCTTGCCGAGGGCGACTTTTAGACCGTTGCCGATGGGGACATTGACGTTGACATGCGCCTGTTC
>Ga0272448_1005328_pt1 | contig 14273 bp, 7 predicted proteins | sample YNPCB0191_FD_202220 | JGI IMG/M metagenome (GOLD analysis project Ga0272448, IMG submission 202220) | Hot spring sediment microbial communities from Yellowstone National Park, WY, United States - YNP-CB-019-1 | ecosystem: Environmental > Aquatic > Thermal springs > Hot (42-90C) > Sediment...
TCTATTTTCCTGAAATTAGTATACCCTCTAGTCAACAAGATAAGGGCTAGGTGGATATGGACTAGAGGATCACGGTTCTTCATCTATGGGAAGCTGGATCCGGTCAAGATCGCTTGGATCATACGTGAAAAGGAGAAGCATCAGCTCACCACTCGTACGATAGCTGAGAGGATGGGTGTATCGTCGGTATGGGTGAAGAAGCTGTGGAGGAGGTATAGGATCGATGGCAGGATACCTGAACTCAAGAAGCCTGGTAGGAGATGCGTTGAAGCTACAGATGAAGAGAAGAAACTCATCCATGATGCCTACACCGAGTATGAAGTTAACGCGTTAATCTTGGAGCATGTGATAGGCTTCGAGTATGGCAGGCATATACCTCACAACAGGATTCAGAGAGCGATGAAGTCACTGGGTATAGCCAGGGATGAGCCTAGGAAGCATGTAAGGAAGAAGTGGATAAGGTATGAAAGGAAGTACTCCAACTCCCTGTGGCATACCGACTGGAAGCTCCTAGATGGATACGGTTGGATCATAGCCTATCTTGATGATGCTTCAAGGTTCATAGTTGGATATGGGCTCTTCAAGGAGGCTACATCTGAGCATGCAGTTGAAGTATTGGATAGAGCCATCCGAGAGCGTGGGAGGCCTGCAGGTATCCTTACGGATAGGGGCAGTCAGTTTTACGCTGTAGAGTGTGATGAAAGGTTGAAGGGATTGACAGCCTTCGAGAAGTATCTGATAGAGCATGAGATAAGGCAGATACTTGGTAGAGTCCAGCATCCCCAAACGAATGGGAAGATAGAGAGGTTCTTCAGAACAGTAGATGAGAAGATCCACAGGTTCAACGGCATGGATGAGCTGATCCGCTGGTACAATGTGAAGAGGCCCCACATGTCCCTCAACCTAAAGATGATAGAGACCCCCTATCAAGCCTTCATAAGGAAGATGCCTAAGGACGGCATCGTCACAGACGAAGAATCAGGTGAGATATACCATGCCCAAAAGATCTAGGAAGGGGTATACTCATTTCGGGAAAACACAGCCCATGAACCGGCGCTGTCAACTTAGCGCCTGTTGGATCGCCTCCTGGACCAGCGAGATGAAGCGGTCGGCCTCTGACCTGTCCTTCAGGGGAGAGTCGTAGAGCGCTGGACGGAAGCCCAGCTCTGAGTGCTCCCTGACGAAGTTGTAGTAGAAGGAGAAGGCCCTGATCCAGAGGAAGACGTGCCTTCGACTGCATTCCTCCTTCCAGCAGGGGAAGTAGTCGTCGAAGCATTCGACCCTGTCCTTGAAGGTCTGGTTGAGGCGCTCCATGAAGTTCTTCCACCCGATGGGGTAGACATGGTGCTCCATGCGGGCCCACCTGCAGGCCTCGGGGTACCAGGTCCCTTCGTCCGTCCAGATCGGCCTCCTGCCATACCTTCCGACTGACAAGCTCCTTGATGAACAGGTAGGCGTCTATCGTGTTGCCTTGATGGCTGATATGGAAGGCCAGGAAGAGCTTCTTGATGGGCTCGTATGCCACCCATATCCAGGCCCGATGTCCTCCGATGTACACCATCGTCTCATCTATGTAGATGCACGACACCATGCTTCTATCTACATCGAACCTGTCACAGATGGAGGCCAGCTTCTGAAGCCACTTCCATATGGCCACTGAGCTCCTCCTCACTAACGGCTCTAATCTAACGCCCTTGATGCCCTTGCGAAACTTTGACAACAGAAATACAGATAGACGCCGTAGAGCATCATCCAGACGGGGGTCCTTTCACGTATGATGAATCCCATCAACTTCCATCATACGTGAGAGGGTTCCCTTCATTTCATAGCGAGCAAAGACAAATGGATAAGACGAAAAGCTCAACTCGCTTGAGTTAACGGAGCCTCCTTCGCATATCAGTCTGGGCGTGCCCGTGACTTGAGTACCTAGACAGCAAGATTCTTAATCGAGCCCCCGATATCATGAAGGCATTGAGCGATCCTCTCGGTGACGCGCCCGACCTACAAATGAAGGAACTCTTCACTTTGGAGGCTGTCGCAAGGTTTCGGACATCAGAGGGTGCAGTTGAGGCGGGTCAAAGAAGACACTACAATCAGGTAAAGGTCAAGTTCGACGACCAGTCCATAGCATCGGTCCTTGCTAAGTTCAAAATTCCCAAGGATGCTCGCACCACGGTGTATGGCGGATACACTGGCGAGTTTGCGGAGGCACTTAGGAGATTAGGAATGCAAGTGGTGTTCACTGATCCGATGCCAGAATGGGTAGAGGCCGCGAGAAAGAAGGGGTTCGAAGCTCATCAACTCTCTGTCCAAGAGATCCCACGCGAACTCCTTGAACGAACAGACCTGTTAGCCAGCTTTGAATGTTACCCAGACCTAATAGGCGAATCCGAGTTTTACTACCCGTTCATGCGATTCTTAACCGCGAAATACGGATTGCTCTTCGCTGAATCGAAGGAGACCGTCGACTCGATGAGAGGTGACGATGGTGACACAACCCAGCAGTTGGGGACCTTCCGGAGGTGGTTGCGACCACTCTACCGAGTATATGGCATCAAGCGGAGCGTGAACAAGACTGCAGAACTGAACATCTACCACTGCTCTGCAGACTCAGCATCACGAGAAGCGCTCTCGCTGGACCTGCGAGTTATGAAAGCAATCCATGATTTGTTTACGAAGGACTACATAGTGACCTCCTTCGACTTGCCTCGGATTAGCGGTGCCACAGGGCTTCCACACGATCAAGTTGACATCTCGTTACAGAGGCTAGCGAGCCTTTCCGACTCCATTCACCTACCCTATGCTAAGCTGTTCCCCTTCCTTGCCTTCCAATTCAAGGGGGAACTCAGACTTGGTCAAAAGAAGATCTATGTCAGACCATGACGTTTAAGATGCAGGGAACTGGGATGGACCTGCGAACGGAGAACAGGCTGTTCAAGAAGATGGGTCGTCCGAGAGTTCTAGCAACGCGAGGAGAAGCGAACCAGATGGCACAATTGTATCTTCGCAGCAGGACAGGGGTGAATCAGATTCCTTCCTAGGGTGCTGGCATCGGCACGCTTCCATCCCTCGATCTTGGGCAATGCGCCAAATCACCCAGCTCTTCAATGGAACCGATTTGCAGGGATGGGCCCTGCGGTCACCCTAACGGCAATTATGGGGTCATCATCCGACCGCGAAAGTTATCCTATCCTATTTCTATTATGTACTCTACAGAAATGATGGTATCCCTGACCTTGAATGGTGGTCTCATGACTTTCAATACGGGTTCCCCCGCATGTTTGAGGGGATCCAAGACCACGTAAAGATAGTAACTGTCCTTGAAATACTCCGATGCTTTCTTCTCATTATGTGTGAGGACTACGTTGTCTCGTGATGGGTCGGAAACCCCTTTGACCTCCAGATACCTCTCCGATTCGGCCCTTCGGCTGATGATGTCGTAACCCATGTTCTGGTCGTGGACATCTTCGGGATCCCAACCGTTCCTCCTCTCATATTCCATTACGAACCGCATGGCTGCATTCTCAACTTCTTGTCTTCTTCCAAGCAGCTCGGGGTTATACCTGTCCTCCTTCGTCTCCTTGTATGCGGTTGACTCCGAACACAGCCTAAGGAATCCCAACGCCCCTATTTCCCTCACCGTTACCTTGGTTAGTGCCTGACGGAGTTCGTCCCTTCTTCGAACGAGCTCGGCCAGCTTGGCCTCCCTGAAGGCAGGATTCAGTTCCATTCTCTTGATGAGCTCCTCTTCGTCATCCAGCAGCTTCGCCTTGTAAATGGCCTGCTCCTCAAGCTTCCCCCCATTGTAGTTGATCCGCGATCGAAGGTAGCTGCTGGACACGACGTCCACGCTGAAGCTGGCTTCGCCCTCGATGCTCATGTCGATCGGCCTCAGCGATGCTACGGCCTTGTAGGGCAGGACCTCCTCCTTTGTGACGACCACGACTTCCCTTTGGAAGGGCCTCCCGTTGCCGTCCAAGTATTCGATCAGCTTGACCTCCGCCATCCTGTCGTCCTTATCCCAGACGAGGGCGACTCCCTGGTTTGGTAACTTCGTCGCCATTTCCAGGGCAAGCTTCACGGCCCTATCCTCCATGGAGAACTTCCTTACTGGCGTGTCCTCCACATAGTAGAATGGCACGGCTCCATAGGGGTTGCCGTAGCCGATCCCAGCGTACCTGGCATAATCCAAGAACCTCTGGACGTCAGACTGGGTGACTACATCGCTGGGATCCTTTATCAGCCCGGACACGTCTACGTGCCTGTTGGCCGCTTCGCTTATGTTGAGGACCTCCTTTATCTTGCTCACGTTTCGCTCGGCTCTTTCGAGCCTCTCCGAGATCTCGGTCACCGCAGGCTCAACGCCCTTCTGGTAGGCCTCACGTATCGCATCCTCGATCGTCCTCTCGGTCACTTCAGTCCCGATCACCGCAACGCTCCCTTCGTCGAAGTCCCTCACCAAGTTGTTCACCTTCCTGTAGACGATCTCCAGAACTCTCTCCTCCACCCGCAGCTGGCTGCTGAAGTTGTGCACGAATATCGGCTTCTTCTGAGGGTACCTGTATACCCTGCCCACCCTCTGTATGTAGGGGATGGGGCTCCAGGGAAGCTCGTAGTTATAGACCACGTTTGCTTCCTGCAGGTTAAGGGACTCCCCTATGACCTCCGTCCCGACCAGTATGTCGCCGGATCCGAGGAACCTGTTTATGTTTTCCTTCCTCGTGTCAGGATCGACGTGGCCGGTCGCCAGGAAGACCTTCTCCTCCCCGAACTCCTCCTTCAGCTTCTCGGCCAGGTATTCCGCCGTGGTCACGAAGGATGTGAAGACTATCACTTTATCCCCCTTGGCTACGTGGAGGCGGGCCGTCTTCTTCAGCTCGTTCAGCTTCGAATCCGTCTTGATCCCCTCGCCCAGCTCGATCAGTCCCTTTATCGTTTCTATTTCTTCTTTGACCAGCTCCCTGCTGTCCGAGGGGACGCTCTCCAGGATCTCTCCGTAGACGAGTTCCTTCGCCTCTTCATCTTCCTCCTCCTCGGCCTCCCTGAGCCTTTTCTCCAGGTCCAGAACATCTATCCTGGTGATCGCAAGGCCGCTCAGGAGCCTCCCCCTCCTTCTCTTCAACGCCTCCATTCCAGTCCTTATGCTGCTCGAAGCCATCCTTCCCATGACCGTGGCCAGCAGGCCCCTCGGGGATCCCGGGCTGCCTTCTGCCAGCTTGTACTGATGCCTGACGTAGCTTTCCACCGCCTCGTAGAATCTCTGCTCCTGCTCCGACACCACGACCTTCTCCGTGTTCACGTCCACGGGATAGGGGAAGAGCAGCCTCCCCTCCATGTCTGTGGCCTCCTTCTTCTGCCTCCTGAAACAGTGCTCTTTGACGAAATACCTGAAGTTGGAGCTGTCTATGGAGGCATTCATCAACTGAAGCCGGCCTATGAAATGCTCCGCCTTGCCGTCGTGCGGAGTTGCTGTGAGCCCGAGCATGTGCTCCGTCCTGTCCCTTAACCATTGTATCAGGGCATATCTCTTGTTTCCTGGGGTCGCCCTGTGAAGTTCGTCGACCACGATCAGGTTCCACTTGCTCTCCCTTTCCTGCAGGTCTGAGAACCTCCTTTCGCCTCGCAGCGTGTCCATGCTCGCTATCAGCAGCTGGCTTCCAAGGTCTTCGCTCGTCTCGTATATCCTGAAGACGAGCCCGAACTTCGTCCCAAGCTCAGAGAGCCACTGAGATATCGCCATTGGCGGCACTAACACGAGGACCCTTGCACCCGGCTTCTGGCTGAGCAGCTCCCTTATGAACAGGCCAGCGACGATGGTCTTCCCCAGTCCCGTTTCGTAGGCCAGAAGGCTCCTCACTCCGTTCATCCTCAGCATCTCTACAAGCGCAAGGAAATCTTCGAGCTGATAGGGGAGAGGCTGGATCTTCGATGTCGCGAACACGGTGACGGGGTCGTATGTGTATTTGGCTAGGATGTGGTTGGCCTCGCATTTGGCCATGAATTTAGCGTATTTCGTCAGGGTTTCTTGTGAAGGCAAGGTGACACGCCTACCTCGCAGTGCTTCCCCTCACTTCGTCGTATGCCCTGACCACGTCGTTAGCAACCTTGCATTCCCGCTCATCCTTCAGCGCATCGGACTCCCTTTCTATCCCTGCTATCGTCCTGATCAAGCCCACGAAGTCTTCCGCCAGCATCCCCGCATTTTGTGCATTTTCGTCCACCTTGTCCAAGCCCGGGGATATAGCGTAGCTGACAAGCGCCCTGTGTATGTAGTCGATGACGGCATTCCCCCGTATGCTGTCCTTTCCTTCAACCTCCATTTCCTTGCTGCGCGAGAATGCGTCGTTGAGGTAGATCCTCGTTTTCTTTCCATCCCGTTTCTTTACCACGAGCTTCTTGTCGAATAGCGACTTCTCGTCTAGGCCGATCTTCAAGGATTGATTGAATGCGTCGGTATCGAGCTCCCTGTCACCCCCCTTCAGCGTAAAGATGTAGAACAGGGTGTCCCTGTCTATGGGTATGCTCTTTCCTGCGTACTTCCTTATCTCCGCGTCCACGAATACGCTGGCGAACGCATCCTGTGCGCTCTCCAACGCCGTCTTGGCCATATCCTCCTTGCTGAACGACTCTATCCTCGAGTATGCTGTAAAGTGCTTCAGCGCTATGCCCATCCCCCATAAGAAGAGCTCTCCTTGGCTGTAATTCAGCCTTCCCACTCTGTCTATGTTGCCCGCTATCTCAGACCTGATCTCTTCCCTTACGGACTGCAGGTCGGCGCTTCCCGCATCTGGCCTCCTCTTTCGGGCGGTCATGATGAGGCTGTAGTATATGTTCCTCTTCCCTTGGGCAATCACATTGTTCTCGCTCTCCGTCGATAGCGGGACCGCGTTCGTTATGTGGAAGCCGGCGCCCGCGAACGAATTGACTACCTTCTCCCAGACGTCGGAGCTTCTGTGAGCGTAAAACAGGACCAGCAGCCCGTCGTCGTCGAGTAGATCGTACAGCTTCCTGACGGCAAAATCGAAGCGGTCATAGAAGTCTTCCTTTGTTCTCCCCCCTCCTTGGTCTATTTCTTCAGCCGTATCCACGTGTGTGGGGGTGAAGGAATCGCCAAGCAGGTGGCCAATTGTCCTCTTATGCCACACGTAGAAGAACTCCGAAAGCTCGGGATACGGCACATCATCCGCGTAGGGAGGATCGGTCACAATCAGCTTGAACTTCCTGCCAGCATCGTACTGAAGGGCAGACTTCAGGGATATGTCTGCGCGCCCAGAATCCCTGAGTTCCTGAACGGAGAACCTCAGAGCATCTAGCACGTCATGGAGCATCCCCTGAAGGCTCCCGGAAAACTTGACGGACGGATTCACCTCTGTATGAATCCATGACATACTCAAGCCACGGTTGGCCATGGATTCGCCGATTACGGTGTTATTGTAAATCCAATGGCATGTCCTCGAATTATAATCTACATGCTTTGCGAGCCAGCAGGACAGATATGCCCCTACCGCCTCAGCGTATTCAACGCCGTCTTCTGAGGATATCCTGTCTGTGGCTTCCCTTATCTTCTTGGCCATTGTGGACAGCAGGAGGAGCTGACGAGGATTGAAGAGGTCACGCCAGAGAGGCAGGTACTTCGAAGCCCGCACCACGTTTCCCTCGGGCGGAATCATCTCATCTGGGATGAAGGGCTCAAGCTCCTTCGAGTTAGACAGAAGCTCCTTCGCTTTTGCGTAGGCTTCGAGGTCTTCATCTGTCGGCAGATCGTATGTCCTGTCTTGAAGCACCACGGCGAGCAGCCTCTCCCTCTGGTTCTGCCTTATGTCTTCCATGACTTCCTCGTGCGGGATGGGCATGTTGCACAGGAGGCATGTTCCGTTACCTCTGTCCACGTTGCCCTCCGGCGCCTCTCCCTTTGCGATGCTGAACTCCAGCCCTCCGTTGACCAATCTGTAGGCAAGATATTCCTCCTTGGACAGATGCCAGGCCCCTACCAACGGCGTGAGCCCCCCGCAAGATCTGCATCTGACCTCCCAAGCCCAGATGTAAGCCACAACCTCCTTGCCATCGTGCTTCGGATAAAGGGATGATAGCTCTGCTTTCAGTTCCTCGGATATCCTTTCGGCCTCCCTTTTCACATCGTCACAAAGCTTCTCTCCGTACTTCTTTGGGTATTCCATCGTTGCCTTCATGATCAAGAAGGCGACGGGGTTATAGTCGGAGAGAACCACGTTCAAGCCCAAGCGCAATGCTTCGAACCCTATCATTCCTGACCCGGCGAAGGGGTCGAAGACGGTCAGGTCCTCTCCGTACAGTTCTCTTGCCCTCGCCATCACGTTCTTGTACAGCTGGACCTGCTGGATGTACGGGCCTTTCCAGGGCTTGCGGTAAAATAGCGGCTTGCCCGTGGGATTGCTGTTTATTCCAGATAGCTGTTGGAGCTCGTCGTCATCAAGCCCATCCGACAGGGATGCAAGAAGCACGGTCCTGCTGGTTATCAGGGGCTTCCTGGTCCAGTAATAGTGCAATTCGTTTATCGGAGGCTTCCCATTCCCTAGCTTCTCCTTCTTTGCCAGCTCGTTCAGCCTGTTCGTAGCTATTGGCCTCTCGAGCAGGACTTCGGTCATTCTACTTTACACCATACATCGCTTTGATGGCCCTTGCGGCATCCCTTCCCAGCTGGTTAAGCTTCCACGTCCAGAAGCTGAGCTCCTCTATCGCCATGCCGTTTATTATGTCCACCAGCTCAAACGCATCGGACCTGTTCCTCATCACGGGAAGGGTCCTGATGAGTATCGACATCTTTACGCCGGGAATGAACTCCCTTTCCTCCTTCTTCGCACCGAACGCCTCCATCCCGTGCAGGAACACCCTCCTCCTCCATCCCCTGACGCTTCCTCTCCTGTCGGAGTAGTAGTCTGTTCCGTTCTCCCGATACTTGTATACCAGCGAAATGACATCGCCTGCGTCCTTCACTACGAAGACATCGTTCTGGATTATTGAAACCATCACCATTCTATCCGCTCACCTCTCTTGCTATCTCACGGTCAAGCTTCACGGCGATCCTGACCTTGTAGTCTCCCGCATCGAAGGCCTTGGGAAGGTTCTCGACCAGTTGCCTCACATACGCTATCTTGGACGTATCGGACTTCAGTTCGACCTCTCCGTCGCTGGAGCTGATCGAGAGAACCAGTTCGTATTTCCGGCCCCGCTTATCGGAGGTCCTCCACTTGGCCTCCACCTTTTTCATGAACCCGATCAGGGGCGCTGGATCCCTGATGGGACTTTCGCATGGCACCTGGACGAGTTCCTCTGGCCTTTCAAGCGTTGTCGTTCTGCCTGACTCCACTGCGGTCTCCACCGTCTTCGTGGATGTGGTCGGTTGCACCGTGCCGCCTCCGGCAGTTGGCCCCTCCTTAGGCCGCTCAAGCTGCTCCTTGACGTATTCAAGCCTTGGTGCCGAAAGAATGTAATGCTCTTCCTGTGGGTTGGCTTCTGCGCCCAATATGGTGACCTTGGTGAGGTCCTCCTGATCCGTCTGCCCGCTTGCCAACCCTATGTATCCATTCTTGACCCCAAGCTGTATCACCCTCCGGAAGGCCTCATAGGAAAGGAATGGGAGGTTCGTATTCTTGGCGATGCCTTCGTAGGCCTGCCTGACGCTCATCTCCATCCTCTCCCCAAGCAGCCTATCGAAGAGATCTTTAGCGTTCAGCCTGTCCAGGTCCTCCACGAAGAAGACTTTCTCGCCGTCGGAGAGCAACTTCCTTATCGAACGCGCGTATGCCTCTTCTTTCTTTTCGGCCAGATGAAGCTCATGCGATACAGTCTTCAGTTTGCTCCGAAACAGCACCTTCGTATAGCAATCCATGACCGAATTGGTGAACCGGATATTCATATCCGGCTCCACCTCGTCTAAGGCCTTCACGGTAGCGCCTTCTCTCTTGTGCGCCTTCTTCAGTTCCTGCAGAGCTACGGCCTGCCTGGCCGCCTCTCCGAGGGATTTCAAGCCCGAGATTGAGGAGGGATAGAGTATCACTATCCCGTTTTCGTAGCCCCCGGAAGAAGGAAGGAGCCCCCTGTCTCTAGCGAACTTTTGAACGCCATCTTCCGGATCTTTATCTTCTTCGAAGACGGTATACGGCGCGACCACCAAGTTCACCTTGCGCATCTGGAGATTGGTGCTGGGCATCTCCGAGTAGATGACTTCGACTTCATCCCCCATTTCAAGGTTGGAGAACCACTGATTGAGCTGCTTTGAGTAGTCCTTCACCTTCTCCGCCTCTCTCCTGATCAGGCTCCATATGTTCGGCACTATGCGGAACCTGTACTTCTCGTTCTCGGGCACGTAGTGCAGAAACACCGTCTGTCTCTTGAAGTACGAATCCACCACGTTCTTGTAGTCGGCCGGACTCATGGTATCGGACGGATTGGCATCGAAGAGCAGGCCATGGTCGGCCCCAGCTCTGTTTTCCGTCTTGTTAAGCGAATAAAGGTAAATCGTCGTAGCTAGCCTTCTTTCTAGAGGCTTCAAGCCTGGGATGAGTATGTCGCTGTTGACTACCGTCTGGAGGTTCTGCATCTCAAATATGTTATCGCTCGTGATCATATCCTTAATCGAATTCAGGTCTATATCTCCAGCGTTTACGAACGGAGAGAGAAACTCTTCCCTCTCAGACCTTCTGATCATGTCGGCCACCGCCCTTGATAGTATTACCAGGGTCGCCCTTGTCTTCTGGAAGTTCTTGTACTCGGAAAACTCGTTGACGAAGATGTCGTTTATCAGCCTGGGGTTGAAGGGGTAGTACGTCTGGTACTGTTCTTCATCCACGGGCACCCCCCTGCGCCTGTACACATCGCGAATCCATTCGGCGGCCTTCTGCGGGAGGTCCTTCCCCATGCTTTCCACAAACTGCTTCCTTATTATCTTCGGAATGTCTGCCTTCTCGTCTATCGGATGAACTATTTCGGCCTGCCTTATGACGACTCGAAACAGGTTAACGATCGCTAAGTATTTGTCCTGCCCCGGGGCATCGCTCGGGATCGTCATGACGAACACGGACGTTCCGGTATCTGTGACCCCCTCGATAAGAGTCCTCAAATAGGAGAGATCGGATAAGAAGAGCCCCCGTCTCTCCGACGGAAGCCCTTCTCCGCCCTCCCTCTTGTTGAAGTATTCTACTAGTTCATCCATGACGAAGACGACCGGTTTTCCCCTACTTTCTATGGTCTTGACGACGCCATCCTTCGTTGCATCCTTTTCGAAGAACTCCCTGAACTTGGGTTGCTTGTGCAGGGGGAGTCGAGGGTCGAGGTTCAACCCGTTGACCAGCACGACCTCCACTTCGGGTACGCTCTTGAGGCCCAAATCGCTCAGTATGTCCCTGATCTCGTCCCTAGCAAAGGATATGCTCCTGTACCTGAACATGTAATAAAGGTAGGCGAGCGTGTGCGTCTTGCCTCCGCCCATCACCGTGTCGAGAAGGAAGGCTGCTCCAGAAGCACCCTTGCCGGAAACCCTTTGAAGTATCTTCTGAATCAGCTCCCTCTGCTTACCGGTTAGTTCAGTCCTGCCGAGGAAGTCCTTTGCATCTGTTGCATCGCCCTTCTCGACTTCGTCTAGCTCTACAGCGAACAGCTTTTCGCTGGGAGGATTGCCCGTCCGTGCTGCCTCCATAAGGTAACCCTTGAACTTCAAAGAACCGTTTCTTATGACCTCATGAAGTAGTATGCCCAATTCCAATCTTCACCTGAGCATGAATATGAACCCTTTTAACGGCCTCGCCTTCGTGCCAGCGCTATTTCTTTGCTCGTACCTTTGGGGATAAGGGCGTCCGGCTGAAGAAGGCATGTGTATATGCATCGTCAAACAGAACCGAGCGTGCCACCCCTTATGGATTGGAGCCATCATCAGCATAATCGTTATTTCCACGCTTTTAAGAATTTGCGACGGCCACCTCGAGGGCGCAACGGTCGTCCTTCATCTTATTCGACTCACAGGCTCAAATCTAACCTACACCGGTGTAGGTTGAACTTAGACTGTATCGTGATGAAAGACGCAAACCGAAGGCGTCGGCACAGAAGGACGAGGGGGGTGTAAGGGTGTAAGGTGCCGGAAGGGCCCGAAAGTGCCGGGGGCAGAGCCTCGTGATCGGTGCATCATGCCGTGCCTAGATCTGCAATCTTGTTTTGTTGTTGCTGTTGAATTTTGTTGCCATCGAATTTTGTTGCCCTGGCCGCTCTCCTATCGAAGCGGTAATGATGGCTCAAGCGTATCGCCAACTTGCCATGGACGGAGACGGCCGGTATCCCCCTAACAACTGCAGGAGATACCGCTTGTAGATGGCCTGTTCATCCGCCGTTAAAACGCAGCTGAGACTCCGCGCCCTGCTCCTTAACGTCACTTCGGTGACCCCGGCGGCTTCAGCAAGTTCCTTCTGGGTCCTGTACTCGCCTTCGAGGACGCAGGCCACGTAAAGGGCCGCCGTTGCCATACCCACGGGATCCTTCCCCATGGTGAGCCCTTTCTCTTCAGCCCTTCTGATCAGCCCCAGCGCCCTCCTCTGCACATTCGCCGATATGCCGGCCTCAGAGGCCGCCCTCGAAATGTAGTTTACAGGAGTTGGGGGAGGCAGTCGAAGGTGAAGCTGCGAGGCGATCTCCCTGTAGCAGAGGTACACGGATCTCTGTTCGACGGCTGAGGCGGCGACCACCTCTTTCAGTGTCCTTGGGACACCCCTGCTCCTGCAGACAGCGAAGAGGGAAGCGGCCACCAGAGATGAAAAGGGCTTTACACCGTTCAGGTAAGCCTTGGAGAAGATGTAGGCCGCTTCTTTCACAACCAAGTCAGGCGCCGCCAGCCGATCTCCAAGGGCACCCAGCGCCTCTATGGCATATGTGAGGTTCCTCTCTGCCGTCTTCCTGCTCACCATACCTTCTTTCCAGTTGAGGGTAATGAGATCGCTGACCAGCTTCCTCGCTTCGCCTTCATAGAGCATGGTAAATTGGTTGAACTTCGCCTTTTAAGATGGGCCTGCACTTCACTATGATTTGGGCTACTGCAGCGCCTGCAAGGCTGAAGTTGAATGGAAGATCACCATAGTGGCGAAGGAGGATGCTACATCGGAAGTGGTGGTCGAGTGCCCCAATGGGCACAGGCTGAACTGGAGGACGGCGAGGTTCGAGTGAGGATGAAGAGGGCCGCCCTCCTGTCCGCCATCCTCGTTCTCCTCCTGCTCGTCCTTGCGACGTTCCTTCCGTTCCTCCTTCCGTGACCTTTCCTTTCTATACCGGTGTAGGTTGGACTCGGCTCCAGCGAGCGCGCGCTTATATATGCGGAAGCCGGAAAAAGTGATATGTGTGCGAAGGTTTCTGATGTGGACCTGCACCCAGATGGGGTCGGGTATTTAACTATCTTCGTCTCCAGAGGCTTTTTGTTCCTCTCAATGATATGAATAGCCTGAACGGCTTTCAAAAGAGTGTCGTATGCTCACATTCTGGATCGATGAGCAAGAGAATACCCTCAGGGCCGTTCATGTATGGTAACAAAACGGCTAGGGGTTGCGAGACGCCTAAGAGGATGAGCGAAAATTGTGAAAACACGTCGAAGCAAGGGGCCCGAAAGAATGGGAAGCTGTGGCATAGACTATGTTGAGTGCCTTGGTGAGACGATAGATTCCATAGGAGACCACTACACTGGTCACAAGTGCAACAAGCACCACCTCCGGAGTTCAAGGAAGAAGTCTAAGTTACTACTTCGAGGATCCATTGCCAGATGGTAGGCGAGTTAATGCGAGGGTGTTTAGAGGGGAGAAGAATTGTACCTCGGACGAACACGCAGACCCTAATGATCCAAACCGAGACCCGTTAAGGCATTTGCGAGGCATTTTTCACAACAAAGCATAAGAGAATTCGAGCTAAGCAAGTGTTCTTGTGCTTTATTCACCTTATCTGTCAGGGCATTCAAGCTTCGAGTAGCTCTCTGGAAACGAAGGCTACGAGGCCCGATCATCAGATGTTGTGAATAATTAATGGGTATGGTCACCATAGAACTTCACTAGCACTTTCTCAATCTTGAGCAGCATAAGAACTGCGTTTTCTGTCTGAAAGGTTAATGCTGACGGTTTCAGACCTATTCCGGTTCAAATCTCACCGGGCCTGCATCTTGGGTCGTCTGTGCTCTCCGTACTAGTAAAATGGCGCTAAAGTCCCGCTCCCGGCGCCATCCAAAGCTTCCTACCTCTAGACACCCCATCAGAGCGCAGAAGCACCGGGTT
>Ga0272448_1005329_pt1 | contig 14268 bp, 11 predicted proteins | sample YNPCB0191_FD_202220 | JGI IMG/M metagenome (GOLD analysis project Ga0272448, IMG submission 202220) | Hot spring sediment microbial communities from Yellowstone National Park, WY, United States - YNP-CB-019-1 | ecosystem: Environmental > Aquatic > Thermal springs > Hot (42-90C) > Sediment...
CAGTCGTCAACGGAAACCTCATGTGGTTATGAAATATTTTGAAGCAGATTCAGTCCGTTACGCAGCTGCTTAAAATGGAAACTATTTTATGCTCCCCGTAATAACTCAAGTAACCCAACAAACTGCAGAACGGCAGAACAGCAGCACTGCAGCACCGGCTTACTCAGTCCATAGTTCATCGTCCGCTATTCTCATCATCCCCCTCTAAAGAGATGAATTCTGTCGATTCAATTCCAATGAAGACCCGTCTCTTGGGTTATGGCGTCAGCCCGACTCTATTAATAAGATTAGGGATTGTCTTCGCTCTATTTGTATTTGCATATTTTAATGCCATTTCCTTTTTAATAAAGACATGGCTTAGCCGTAATGACTACTCCCACGGGTTTCTCATTCCGTTCATCAGTCTTTACCTCATCTATGTTGATAGGCAAAAGCTGAAGCATCTCTCCCTCAAACCCAATCTTTTGGGGGGACTCCTCCTATTATCTACTGGTAGCCTGATACTCATAATGGGAAACGTTGGTGCAGTTGTTAGACTCCAACAATACGCTATTCTTCTGACAATCCCCGGGCTCGTGTTAGTGCTGTTGGGCACGAACTACCTGAGAGCGCTTGCGCTGCCGATTACATATCTCATTTTTATGGTTCCGATCTCGGACGTGGTGATCAATCGGATTCGGTTCCCTTTTCAGCTCTTCTCTGCCAAGATCGCTTCGATGTTTCTTAATCTCCTCAATATTCCTGTCTTCCGAGAGGCCCAATATCTCAGGTTGCCAAATATTGCCTTGGAAGTTGCGGATGTATGTTCGGGCATTAACTACTTGGTTTCAATTACCGCGCTTGGAGTCCCTATTGCAGTTTTAACGCGATGGAGCTGGTGGCGGAAAATCCTGCTTGTCCTTTTTGCCCTTATGATCGGTATCCTTGTTAACCCGTTGCGCGTTGCTCTTATAGGGATATGGTCGTACAGTGGCGGTGAAGGTATCCACGGGCCTTTCCATATCCTGAATGGGCTGTCAGTTTCTGTAGTTGGCTTCGTCGTTCTTCTTGCTGGCGTTTGGATTCTTGGAAAAATCCCATACAAGAAGGTCAAGGAATCGACAATAAAGCAGGAAAATAGTAGAAATCACACACCCGCCGCCACGAAGAGATTTAAATTGGCGTGGCTGACTTCAATCTTCGTTCTTCTCGCCGTAGGAAGCTACGTACAATTTTACGATCCCAAACCTGTTTCCTTAAGAACCTCTTTAAACGAAATGCCTTTGACAATCGGAGAATGGAGAGGGCAGGATAGTCGACTTAGGAAAGCACCTTTCGGAATCGAAGGCGCTGATGTCGAGCTCATGAGAACATACGGGAACACTTCTGGAAACGGCGTCAACCTCTATGTTGGATATTTTGAATCGCAGCGACAGGGCAAAGAACTCATTCATTACCGGCAACGGAGGCTTTATAACAATACCGAAGAAATCCTCATCCGTGTGAGATCGTCCAACCCTGTTCACGTAAATATGGCAGTACTTAATGAGGGTACGCAAGACCATCTCGTTCTTTACTGGTATGACATAAATGGAACGATCGTGGCCAATCGGTATAAAGCAAAAGCAATAACAGCTCTTGAAGGTTTAGTCTTCAGACGAACTAACGGAGCTATTATTGTAGTCTATTCCCTTTTGAACAGGCGCGATGAGGTTCAGAAGGTACTCAATGATCAAGTGAAGTTCATCGAATCGATGCTCCCTGTTTTACATGACTTTTTTCCTATTACCTCATCCCTTTCCTTGCTCGGTAAAAGAGAGGATGAGGGGGTCAAGTTGCCGATGCGATAATCAGAAAATGAGTTATGTAATCCTCAAGGCTGATCTTAAAAAGAACAAAGAGGACATCCTTGCGCGATGGCAGACGAACCTTTCAAACGTTCAAAGGAACAGATATAAATGGATATATGAGACTAACCCCAGCGGACGTGCTTACAACTGGCTTGCGAAAGATGCCCGGACAGAGAAATTCGTGGGGTCCAGCGGACTGTACAGCAGAACGGTTGTCGTAGATGGAGAGCCTCTTCAGGCCGGCGTTGCAGTCGACTTTTTTGTGGACAAAGAGCACAGGGCGTTTGGCCCTGCCATAAACTTGCAGAGGACTGTTGCTTCGAGCTGTCGGGAAAACGGTTTTGATTTTATTCTGGGATTTCCTAACCGAAACTCTGAAGCAGTCCATCTTCGGGTAGGGTATGTTGCGGTGGCGGACATTCATAAGATGGTCAAGCCCTTAAGGATGGAGGCTTATTTGCAGAAAATAGTCAGAAACGGATATTTATCAAAGTCATTTTCATCTTTGCTCAACCCAATCTTGAAAATTGTTTCTAGGGATACCTGGTACGGCGAAAAAAAGAATCTGCTTGCGGAGGTGGTGGCTTGCTTTGACGAGAGGTTTGACCAGTTATGGTCTACGGTATCAGGGAATTTCAAAATCATTGGTGAAAGATCTTCAGCCTATATGAATTGGCGATACTGTCAATGCCCGTTCAAAAAATATGCTGTTTTCACATTAATCGAGAGAGAAACAAGAGAGCTTTTGGGATACATCGTCTTTTATATAAAAGAGGACGCTTCCTTCATTGCAGACCTATTGGCGGTTTCGGAAAGAATGCTCGAATACCTACTGGCCGAATTTATTAAAGAGATGCGGAAAAGACGTGTGGCTTCGATAAAATATTTGGGTTGTGAGGCGTTGACGAAAACACTGAAAAGGTTTGGATTCGTGTCGAGAAAGGAAGACTCAAGGCTGATCATCTATATCGATCAGAAACATCGTCTCGCCCCCATCATCCTAAGAAAAGAGAACTGGTATTTTCTGGAAGGCGATGGAGACACATGATTTACGATCCTACCACGAAAAAATGTAAGGTGCTTTTCATGGAGGCAGGGTCAGGGAGTGGAGGCTCTTCCAAGTACCTGTCTTATTTGCTAAGCCACATCGATCGAGAAAAATTTGAGCCAAGAGTCGCCTTCTACTTTCAAACTGACGGACCTGACGCTAGAAGAATTAAAGAATTAGGTGTGAAAACCTATTTCATTAGCAAAAGAAGGGAGCCGGTCTATTCATCCATAGGGTGGCTATATGGACGAGGCAATGGAAGAAGAACTGACAAGCTGAGAATATTTACACGATTTACCCTTAGGCTGCTCTTAAAGGAACTCCCCTTCTGTTTTTCAGTGCTCAGGTTGATAAGAAAAGAGGATATTGATCTGGTGGTTCTCAACAGTGTCCCAGAAGACCATATCTCCTCATTGTTAGCGGTGAAACTGGCAGGGATCCCCTGCGTCTGCAGGTGGGCGGGCGTAGTTGAGGGAGCAGGAAGAAAGATAACCAGGATATTAACCCCTTGGGTAGATCGGTTTATTGCAATTTCGGAAGCCGCAGAAGTCAACGAGTCGAAGTATCTTCCCCGGTCAAATAGAGTAGTTCGGATCTATGGTGGAATCGATCTCAACAGGTTCAACCGTTCTGGAAATATAGATGAAATCCGTAAACAATTTGGCATCCAAGACCATGAAAAGATAGTGGGTTACGTTTCACGCATAACAGAGGGAAAGGGCCATCTTGAATTTATAGATGCCGCAAGGATGGTCTTAGATGAATACCCTGAGGCCGCTTTCCTGATTGTGGGAGATGAGGCAGGTGGCAACGGCCAGTTGACTGCTAAACTGAAAGAAAGAACCGTTTCCTTGGGAATGAGCGACCGAATTATTTTTGCGGGCTGGCGAGACGACATTCCCGATATCCTTTCTGCTCTCGACATATTTGTTCACTATCCCACTTCTCCTGAGGGTCTGGGGATCGCTAATCTCGAGGCTATGGCATCGGGAAAACCGGTAATCGTTTCCAGGGCAGGAGGATTACCTGAAGCTGTGATCAATGGAGTTACGGGAATCGTGTTGGATCCCGGAGACGCATGTCAACTTTCCAGGGCAATTCTCAAGTTGCTGAAGGATGAAGATTTGAGAAATGCTATGGGCAAGAGCGCAAGGAGACATGCTGAGGAAATGTTTGACATGCAAAAGAATATCAAGAAGATGGAAGAAGTTTTTCTCGGAGCCTCAATAAGGGGAAAGAATAAAATAGAACCTGAGATGAGGGTATATGCCAATGTCAAATGACGACAATAGAACGTTTAGAGGCAGGCTCTTAAAGGTCGCTGGACCTCTGCTTTTTTACAGCGGGATATATGAATGGTTGAGAAAAAGAAATAGCAAGGAGAAAGGAGTTATTTTAACATATCACAGAATCAGCAATTATACCGATGAGGAAAATCGTGGAGTATTTCATTCAAAGTTCGAGACTGGCATCACAAAAAAATTGTTTGAGATACAGATGAGATACATCAAAGAGAAAATGTGTCCTATCTCTCTGCAAGAAATGGTCAGATTGATTCGCAAGGGGGAGAAGATACCTGATCATGCAGTGGCAGTTACCTTCGACGACGGGTACCACGACGTATATGAAAACGCATTCCCTATCCTTAAGAAGTATCAGATACCGGCAACGATCTTCATATTGCCTCAAAACATTAGTAGTACTAACATCTTATGGTGGGACAAGTTAACCGAGCTTCTTAGAAGGACATCAAAGAAGTCATTGGAACTGAGGAAAATTTGGAGTCGGATCGATGGGCATCTCGACTTCACCAAAAACTTCAAATTGACATCAAACCGGGAGAAAAGCATGGTAATGTCGTTTTTGAATGAGTGCCTCATGAATATGCCGCAAGAGAAAGTAGCATTAGGGATGGAGCTTCTACAAGAAGAGTTGGAAGTGGAAGAAGGGAACATAGAAAAAGCTCACGTCATGCTTACATGGGAACAGGTTATCGAGATGAACAGGTGGGGAATTTCGATGGAGGCCCATACGCTGAGCCATCCCAACCTCACGACGATGGAACCGGATAAGCTCTGGAAGGAGCTGGTAGAATCGAGAAGAATGATCCAGGATAAGACAAACACGAAAGTTGTCGGTTTTGCATACCCGTATGGTTTTTATGATGATCGGGTAGTGGAAATGGTAATGAGGAGCGGATTCGAATACGCCGTAACAAGTGACATCGGAGTGGTCACCAGGGAAAGCAATCCCCATTGTCTGAACAGGATCAATGTTCCTCAGAGACTTTTCCCGCTCTACATCCATGCGCTGAAAAAGCCGGTCTAATCATCTAAGTCAACTCATACTGAGAACCCCACCAGGGAGTTCACAAATACCGCCTCAATGATAAACGTCAAGGAAAAGGTTGTGAGCGGTCTTTTTTGGACTGGTTCAGCGAATATCGTTGAACAAGCAATCACCTGGATCATTTCAATCTTGCTTGCAAGGCTTTTGGTGCCCAGCGATTATGGGCTTATGGCATTGGCAAATATGTTTATTTACTTCGTTGCCATTCTTAATGAACTAAGCATCGGAGCTGCCATTGTCCGGAAGAAGGATCTGGATGAAACCTACCTAAGCAGTTCCTTTTGGTTTCTGGGGTTTCTGAGCCTCTTGATATATGCCATCATGTACTATTTAGTTGCACCGATTGCCGGTTCTTTCTTCAACCAGGGGAAATTGGTACAGATGATCAGGGCCCTGGGGATTATCTTTATCATCTCAGGAGCCACGGTTATTCCTCAGAGTTTGATTGCACGGAATTTAGAATACGCGAAGAGGGCAAAAGCACTGTTTGTGTCGAGATTGATCATGGGCCTGGTATCCCTTCAATTGGCCTACCTCGGCTTTGGAGTTTGGAGCTTGGTTGTTGGAGCGCTGATAAAAGAGTTCTCCTACTCGGTCCTCTGCTTCTATTATCATCCGTGGAGACCGACATGGACCTTCTCATTCAAGAGAATCCATGATCTATTGAGTTTCTCTATCCCCTTAACAGGCTCAAAGATTTTCGGCGATATCTATAAACAGTCTGACAATTTCATCATTGGCAAGATCTTGGGTGATAAGGTCTTGGGTTTTTATCACATGGCTTTTCGATTATCAGCGCTACCAGTAGACCGATTGGCTGTTGTGATCGACCAGGTCAATTTTCCAATTTTTTCAAGGATTCAGGATAGCGAGACGAGGTCGAGAAGCTTGTTTCTTAAAACCTCCAGGTACGTATCTCTTCTCATGTTTCCGGCCCTCGTCGGGATGGCTTTAACGGCTGACGATCTTGTTGGGGTTTTACTTGGACAAAAATGGATTTCGATTGTTTTGCCTCTAAGAATTTTATGTGCCGTTGGAATATTTAGATCTCTTAACTCGATTATTTATTCTCTTCTGGTAGGAAGAGGCAGAGCAGATGTCATTTTCAAATTTACTCTACTTTCTTCAGTTAGTTTGCCCCTTGCCTTTCTCATAGGCAGTCAGATTGGACTTGCCGGCGTCGCTCTGGCATGGGTTGCCGTTTTCCCGTTCCTCTTCGCTTATATGCTGCGATTCGGATTAAAAGAGCTCAATCTGCCACTGATTGATTATGTGTCCAATCTCTTCCCTATCATAAAAGCATGCTTTTTCATGGTCGTAGCAGTTGTTCTATTCCAAAATCTCGGAATTGACCATAGAACCTGGAGATTCATAGGGAGTATTGTCGTTGGTTTCCTGAGTTACACGACTTTTTTTACGGTGATGAACAAAGAAATCGCAGTTGAGATTAAGGCAATGATATATATCCTGAAGTCAAGACGTAGCCAGGCATAAATAAACAAAGCCTTCATCGGCAACAAATCTTCTTGGCAAGCTAAGACATACTTTGAAATCGCTACCCGTTATTGTCTATCACCACGTAAATAATCTGGGCGAAGATGTTACAGAGGAGGAGTTTGAGGCGCAGATGGCTTTTCTGGCGCAGGCAGGCTTTCAGACAATTTTCCTGAGAGATTGGATCCGTGGTAAAATTCAGACAGACCGAAAAACGTTGGCCATCACTTTTGATGACGGTTTCCTTGACAATTGGGTTTACGCTTACCCTATCTTAAAAAAGTACGGCCTCAAGGCAACAATTTTTATCCCGACCGTAAGAGCTTTGGATTCCCTTCCGAGAAGGCTCACCCTTGATGATGTTTGGGCCGGGCGTTGCAACAAAGAATCTCTGCCCAGTATTGATCCTGACTGGGAAGTCAACCGGAGGTGCGTTCTACGGGAGGAGGGTTCTCCGGATTTCTTAACCTGGCAAGAGATGCAAGAAATGGAGGCCTCCGGGGTCATTGACATTCAGTCACACAGCCATTATCACAGGGACTTCTTTGTTTCAAATCAGATTGTAGATTTCAATCAAAATAAATACTTCGGAGTAGGATGGGCGACGGATGGAGATACGAGGTATGGGATACCGATCTACCCACGAAAATCAGCCATGATGGCAAGACGATACTTTGATGATCCGGGTCTCAGAGACTTTATGGCGGAAAAGGTGGGCGGAGCAACTTACTTCATTAACCGGAGTAAGCGTGAATATATGAGGGAACTCAGTGGGCTTGTCCGAGAGTACCGGAGCAAACATGGACATAACGGACACTTCGAGACCGAAGACGAGCAGAGGGCGAGGATTTTTGAGGAACTCGTTCTATCGAAAAGAATTATCGAAGAAAAACTTGAAAAACGATGTGATTTAATCTGCTGGCCCTGGGGGGAATACTCCCGCCTCTCAATTGAACTTGCTCGGAAGGCGGGCTATTGCGGAGCCGTTGCTTTCACACCGGGCATCAACCTGCAGGGAACCGAATCTGGCATCTGGCATATAAAGCGATTTCCCCCTCCAAGAAACCTGGAAGATTTCGCACATGCCATCTCGGGGTATTCGTCTCCAGTTCGATCTCAGCTCCTGCGCTGGAAAACAATTACAAGAAGCACTGTAGAAAAGGTTAATCGCCGCAAGATGGATGGACAACTTACTGCGGCAATAAAGAGGAAGCTTGGACTCTCCGGATAAAAAACGGCCTGTTATTCTTTACCTCATGCGGTTTCATTCGCGCAAAAAGGGCTCGTTCGAACGCTTTCTCATAGCGCTTGCGGAAAAGGCCGGGAAGGACTTCAACTTTGTCTTTGTTTTCTCAGAGGAGCCCCCGGATTGGCTGCACAGGGAGCTGATGGAGCGAGGAGTAAAAATAGACTGGTCTTCCTATGAGGTGAGCAGAAAGGGATTTAGAGGCATTAAAAAATTAATGTTAACCCATAAACCGGATATTGTTCATGTCCACTTTTTCAGTCTTCTTAGCCCATTTATTCCCTACATACGGTGGAGGTTTGGAACAAAAGTTATCGTGCACGTTCATTCGGTCATACCTTATGAGGCTGGAAGAACGAGATTGACGACCATGCTGATTCCGCTGCGTAAATGGTTAGTGACGAAGTCAATCTCAAAAGTCATCGCTGTCTCTGAATTTGTTCGCATGGAGACGGCCTCTGTATTTCCCTTCAGCCCTAATCAGATAGTAACGGTATATAACGGTGTTGAACCCACGAATTCAGAAAAAGGATCGATCCCCGACATTCGCTCGACCCTGAAGATTTCCAAAAATTCCTTCATCATCATGGCGGCCGCGTGGTTAAATGAGATCAAGGGAATTCACATCTTAATCGAAAGTCTCCCGAAAGTTATGGAAGCAGGTGTTGATAATGTCGAGACAATCATTGTCGGTGAAGGACCTGAAAAGCCCAGGCTTGAGGAATTAGCTAGGTCCCTTGGAATCGTAGAGAAAGTTCATTTCCTTGGATGGCGTGATGACGTGCCAGCTCTGATCAAGCAATCGGATATTATCGTGGTTCCATCAATTTGCAAGGAGGCGTTTCCATACTTTGTTCTCGAAGCTATGGTAGCCGGAAAGCCAATCGTAGCTTCTAATATGGGCGGTATCCCAGAGCTTATCGGCGGTGAACCTGCTGCCGGAATGTTGGTTCCCCCGGGTGATCCAAAGCATTTAGCTGAATCCATTATGCGGTTAATTAAAGATTCTCAAAAGCGGCAGAGTATTTCTCTTGAGGCTCAAAGAAAAACCCTGAACCAATTCCATATCCATAGACAGATAGGCTTCCTCGAAGAAATATATTCAGACTTAACAACCCTCAACCCTAAGACGTCCTCGCCCGGCAAGAATTAGCTTTTTGGACGAAAACTGACACAATAATGAACTTCAGTTTCATTCTCGTCACGATATACCTGGGACTGCTATTCTTCGAGCCCCAGCAGTTTTTTCCTCCCTTACAAAGTATAAGGATCACCTACATATTCGGTATATTCACATTGTTATGGGTTTTGGTTTTTTCTCCAATGGATGTCAAGAGGAATCTATTAAGATCCTCGCTTTTCAGGCTGGTAATTTCGTTTTCCATTCTTTGCGCACTAAGCCAATTCTTTAATAAGTCTTTAGCTCCGGAATTTGCGCAGTATATCGACCTGATGACTTTGCTAAAGGCTTTGGCTCTTTTCTTGATGGTGAGCCTGACCATCCGCACAAGTACTGACCTCATTCGTCTATGCTGGGTGTTGATTATTTTCGCAACGATCAACTCGGTTGTAACGATTTATTTCCACCACATCGGGGCGCTTCCTTGGCGACTTGTATCTTATTTTGGGACCCCGGGAACCTCAGGCTCAAATGAGATGGCACTTTTAATGGTTGAAATGCTTCCGTTTCCTCTACTCTTACTCCGAGAGAAGGGGGGAAAAAGCGGGAAATTTTTTCTTCTTATCAGCCTGATGAGTTTTTTATATTGCCTCACACGAACGCGCTCGCGAGCAGGGTTCGTAGGCCTTGGCATTTGCTTCCTGGTATTGGTATTATACAGGTACCTCTCCGTTAAACAATTGATCCTTGCTTTACTGGTGGTCGCATTCATCTTCATCAAGTCTCCCACGTCCTATTTCAGTCGAGTCTCAACCGCGTTTGACGAAGAGACGTATGAAGAGGATTCGAATGTTACAAGCAGAATAGAGAATTTAAAAAGAGGTGCTTCGATAATCTCGAAATATCCCCTGTTTGGTGTTGGACTGGGGAGCTCCCATTGGTATATAAGGGCCAGGGTCGAAGAGAAGCGCAAAGCTTTCGTTATCCATAACGCTTATGTTCATGTTGGAGCGGATTCAGGATTATTAGCCATGATTTTATTTTCCCTAATCGTGGTGAATACCTTTCGCTCACTGCATAGACTTGGCTCAAAAATGAACAACCAGGCGAATGCGGGAACAGAGAGAAGGATGCAACCCCACCTAAGAGCTGCTGCCATTTCCGTGTTGGGTTACGCTTGGATGGCAATGACGCTCTCAGTCAGATTCGATAGAATCTTTTTTGTATTGATTGCAATTGCTATCAGTGGACGAAATTTCATAGATCAAAAAGAGAGCATACCGAAAATCTTGTAGGGGTGCCTTCCAGAAAGATAATCGAAGAATAACTTTATGGGCGCTAAGAGAATTCATGTTTTGCAAATAATTGGCGAATTTACAAGTGGTGGAGCCGAAACCATTTTAACGACCCTATCTCGGAGTTTAGACCCATCGGTTGTTAATTTGACCATAACAGCAAGAAGAGATGGTCCTGTTTCAAAAGATCTCCCAGAAACGTCTCGGCTTGTAATTATTCCAAAGAGGAATGGGTTTGACCCCATTCATCTGAGAAAACTGGTTGGGTTAGTCAAGGAAAGAAACATCGAGCTAATCCATGCTCACCTTTTTGGCCCGAATCTTTATGGTTTCCTCACGGGGAAGCTTACAGGCAGGAAGGTTATTCAAACGATACATGGAAGAGATTGTTTTTTTCCAAGAAGAAGGGCATTACTCTACCGGATAATGATGCGCCGGGTTGATCACCTCGTGGCAGTTTCGGAATCCCTGGAAGCGGAGTTTCGGCAAAGAACTGGCTACAAAGGGAACCGAGTAAGTACAATACATAACGGGGTATGCCTTAGCAGATTCCACCAACCTGTAGAGAGAGAAAAGAAGTTACAGAGTTTAGGTATTCCGGCTGCTGGAAAGATCATAGGCACAGTTGGCAACGTAAAACCGGTGAAAGGACACGACGTCTTAATAGATTCACTCGATATTTTATGCAGGAAGGGGGGTCAGGATGTTTTCCTGGTGGTTGCTGGAATCATCGAGGACTCTGTACAGCATTTAAGAGAATATAAGGGACGTTTGGATCAGAAAATAAAGGACTTAGGGTTAGAGAATAGGGTACTATTTCTCGGTGTCCGCGAAGATATCCCCGAAATTCTTCAGTGTTTTGACGTGTTTGTTCTCCCTTCCCGTTCTGAAGGCCTCTCGATCTCCCTACTGGAGGCTATGGCTGCAAGCAGACCGGTTGTAGTCACTGATGTTGGAATGAACGGGAAAATTGTACAAAACGGTTTCAATGGGTTCGTGGTGCCTCCCGAATCCCCAGAATCACTTTCAGATGCAATCGCAAGAGTTTTAATAAATGGTGATCTTGCCGTAGAACTCGCAAAAAACGCATCCGAAACAGTTAAGCATCGCTTCAGTGATAAGAAAATGGCTGCTGATTACATGTCTTTATACAAAGCGGTCTTAAGCAGATGATCAGAGAAAAGACATATTTCCGATAGTTCATAGGAACGCGGTATGGTAAAGATTATTCCGGTTACCAGCTCAGAAGATTTCCGTAATTTAAGATCCGAGTGGAATCAACTGCTTTCCAAAAGCAGGGCTAATAATGTCTTTCTCACCTGGGAATGGCTTTATAACTGGTGGGAAGCATTTCAAGAAGGAAAAGAACTAAGAATTTTGTCCGTCCGGAATGAGGATAATAACGAACTGATAGCCGTCCTTCCAATTTACATCAGGGAAGAAAGACTTTTCGGGCTTAAGAAGGTGAAGATAGGGGAATTCTTGGGAACTGGAATTGTGTGCTCCGACTATCTGGATATCATCATTCACCCCGGACTTGAAGAGATTGTCATCAATCGATTAACTAAATATTTTTTTGACCAAAAGGACATGTTTAATTATTTGATACTCTCTGATATCCCGTCGGATTCTAAAAACCTGGCGCTTCTTGAAGCGGAATCAAAAAAATCTGGTTTCAGTTTCATACAACTTAAGGAAAGCATCTGTCCTTACCTACCGTTGGGCGATAGTTGGCAGGATTGCCTCAAGTACCTGAGTGCGAGGAGTCAAAAAAACCTTTCGTACTACCAGAGGAGGCTTCAGAGAGAATTCTCTGTGGAGATAGAAACCTGGGATCATCAAAGGGACTCAGACCTTGGTATAGACATTCTATCGAGGCTCCACCAGAATCGATGGGAGTCGAAGGGCGAACCTGGTCTGTTTAAAAATGCAAGATTTGAGCAGTTCCATAGGAGCATCATCCGTGAGTTTTCAGATCAAGGTTGGTTAAGGCTTTTTTTTCTGAAGCTCAATGGTCGGTATGTTGCTTCAATTTATGGTTTTAAATATGAGAACAAATATTATTATTATCAGGGTGGGTTTGATGAGACATTCAAGAAATACAGCGTTGGACAGGTATTGTTGTATTTTTATATTCAAAGGGCATTCGAAGAAAAGGTCAAAGAATTTGATTTTCTGAGAGGGGTGAGCCGTTACAAATATGAGTGGACGAGACATGAACGGCGCAATTTAACTTTTTTTGTTGGAATGGGGAACATGATTGAAAAGTTGTTTTTTTTGAATCGCGACTGGAAAGGCAGAATAAAGAATGAAGTGAAACAGATATTGCCTTACAGGATTCAAAAATATGTACGGCAAAAATTTCAGGATATAAAAGTCCGCTCAGGCTAAGACACTGGTATCGATGTGATCTGGCTGAATACATCATGAGGATTCCCCGCCATCCATGTCTTACTTTCAAAGAGATTAAAGAGGGACCAAAGAGCGAGTGCCCTCTGAACTCTACTTTATTTCTCTCCCGAGGTTTAGATGCCATCAGTATTTTAGTAGAAAGTGGAATCTTGACTAGCAACACCCCAATACTCATCCCTTCTTATATTTGCAATAGTGTCATAGATCGACTCTTAAAGAATGGGATACCGCTCCTCTATTATTCGGTTGAAAATAATTTTTCAGTCAATCCCTTTAAGATTGATGGCTACGCTACCAAGCAAGCAAGAGCATTTTTCATAATTCATTACTTTGGAATAGTTCAAAATATGGAAGCAATAAAGGAGTTTTGTGATGAGCGGAAAATCCTATTGATCGAAGACTGTGCCCATTCTTTCCTCTCGGAGTACGGAGGTACTTCCATAGGCTCGTGGGGGGATTTCAGTTTTTTTAGCCTACGCAAAATGGTGCCAGTGCCTAACGGTGGAATGCTAAAGGTTAACAACAATAAATACGAGATTAAACTTGGATATCTAAGGCATTCTGCGTTCAGTAAAGATTTAAAGTGGCTTCTCAAGAATTTAGTTACCTATTTCGAATTTAAAACAGGAATTACTGTTCGGAGACCCTCTTCATTGAATGTAATATCAGAAAATAGCGTGGAGAGTATGCGCAATGAAGTTCAGGGAATTTCGCGAGTGACGGAAATCCTGTTTGGAAGGTTCAATCTGTATGAGATTAGAAAAAGAAGGCTACAAAACTTCAACTATCTCGCCAGTGTGTTGAAGGACATAAAGGGTTTGAGCCTTCCATTCGATGCATTAAGAGAAGGCCCAAGTCCCATGGCACTGCCCGTTGTGTTGGTGAACGGGGGCAATAAACGATTCTGTTCTGCAATGAACCAAGTGGGGATTGATGTGTACCCTTGGCCATGGTTGTCTGGGGAGATGTGCAGGCAAAAAATAAAACCGGTTCTTCAAGCAATCGAGTTGTCGGAGAAAGTTGTTCTTTTTCCCATCCACCAAAATCTGGATCGAAGCCACCTTGACTATATGGCCGCTCATACAAAAGCGTTGTTGCAGTGAGGTTGCTTTTGGTGAAGAAATCGACGGCGTGTATTTATGGAATAGGTAAGGCGAACGTAAAGGCTTCCAATAATGAAATGGGCCATTTGAAACAGGCGCTCCCAAATTTTGAGGCTATTAATCGGAGCAAAAAATAGTTTGCATTTTTTATTCAAAGATGTTATAATTAGGGCATGAAGATAAGAGATGCCCGGACACTTCCTTCTATCGCCCAGGAGGATCTTCGTCGGAAGGTCATCAAGGCGATTATGGAAGGGAAAACACAGGTTGAAGCAGCGCAAATCTTTGGAGTCACTCGTCAGGCTGTAGGGAAGTGGGTCAAAAAATATCGGGAAGGGGGGATCAAAGCACTTCGGGCGAAAAAGAGAGGAA
>Ga0272448_1005330_pt1 | contig 14266 bp, 6 predicted proteins | sample YNPCB0191_FD_202220 | JGI IMG/M metagenome (GOLD analysis project Ga0272448, IMG submission 202220) | Hot spring sediment microbial communities from Yellowstone National Park, WY, United States - YNP-CB-019-1 | ecosystem: Environmental > Aquatic > Thermal springs > Hot (42-90C) > Sediment...
CTGCCGGCTGCGGAAGCCTGGCCGGTGTCGCTGCCTTCGGACCGAGCACCTCGTCCAGCACGCCCCCGACCCGCTCAGTATCGAAGGTCGTGTTGACCACGATGCCGGGCGCCTGGCCGAGAGAACCGGTGTCAAAGCTACTCTCGAATACCGTCCTCAGAATCTTCGGAGCCGGCTCCGCGGCGAAGACCTGACGCGCAGGAAACAATGAAGAGACAACGAACCACGCGCCTGCACAGACGACGACAATTGGGGCGAGCGGGGTTCCTCTCATTTCTGTCCTCCCCCTTACGATACCAGGCCAGCTCGAGGAAAGCAAGTTCCTCCGGGTTTGACGGACCTCGTCCTCGTTCGTGGGCGTGCGATCATCCGCGCCGCGGCTGGCCCCGGCGTCGGCGCTCGGACGACCATGTGCGAATACCCCGGAGAAGGCGTACTTTCTCCCGGCCCCGAGTCCAGAGCCGATCGTCTTCCGCCCCGAGGGGTCTCCCCGGGGCCCGGGATCGTCCCTCGCCGGCCGGAGCGTACACCCCGGGCCGCCGCCCGCAGGTCGCTTGTCCGCGCGACTGGGTTCGATAGAATCTGGCTTGTGGAGCGGAGAACGCTGGTTCTGACGATAGATGTCGAGCCCGACTGGGGCGTCGAGGGATGGCTGGCCGTCGAGGAGACGGTAGGCTTCCTCGTCGAGCAGCTTGGAGCGACGGGCTCGGGAGCGACGTGCTTTACGACGGGCCTGCTGGCGCGGGAACGGCCGGGCATCGTGCGAGAGCTTGCGCAGGTCGCTGAGATCGGCTCGCACGGGTTGTCCCATCGCAGACTCGACAAGCTACCGCGGCTGGAGGTCGAGGGCGAACTTCGTCTGTCGAGGGACATGCTCCAGGATACGGTCGGGGAGGTGCTCGGAGTGAGAGCACCGTTCTTCGCAACTCCGCCCGATTGGCTCGATCTTGCGCGGGAGACGGGCTATCGCTATGATGCTTCGAGAGGTTTTCTCGTACCCAGCCAAGGGGCGGTGCCCTGGCGAGACGAGCCGCTCGTGAGCGTTGTGAATGGATTTCCTGTGTTTGCAGTCGGGACGATGTGCGAGTCAATTTTCGGTGCGTTGCCGATGAGCCTCTTCTATCTCCGGTCGAGCGGCCCGTTCTGGAAATGGCTGCTCCCGGCTGAGCCGCGATTGATGTTTCTGCATCCGCACGAACTGTCCGAGACGGCCCCGATCCCGTTCGGCGGGATCAAGGGATTCCTCCTGGGCCGCGGGCGGGGCAGGCGCGCGCGAACGATCTTCTCGCACATCCTGAGCCGCTACCGGTGCATCAGTTGCAAGCAGTTCCTTCTCGAACGGGGGCAGTTGTGATCACGATCATCGGAGCCGGGCTGTCCGGTTTGACCGCTGGGTATGTTCTGGCCAAGGCGAATCAGCCGTGCCGCATCTTCGAGCGGGAGCCGTTCATCGGCGGACTGGCGAGGACGGTTGCGTTTCGGGACTATCTCTTCGATCTGGGCGGCCACCGGTTCTATACGAAGCTCCCGGACGTGCAGGAGTTCGTCGAGGAGTTGCTCGGGGAAGATCTGATTGCGGTGAACCGGAGTTCGAGCATCTACCTGAGGGGGCGGCTGATCGCCTATCCGCTGCGTGCTTTGAACGCGATGCTTTCGCTCGGGCTCGTGGACTCGGCTCATGTGGGCTGGGACTACCTGATCGAGAAGCTCTCGCAGCTCGGCCGGGAGCTACCACCGGAGCGGAACTTCGAGGAGTGGGCCGTGCGCCGATTCGGGCGGCGGCTGTACGAGATATATTTCAAGACCTACAGCGAGAAGGTCTGGGGGGTGCCGTGCCCGGAACTATCGCCCGATTTCGCGGATCAGCGGATTCGCGGACTTTCGTTTTCCGAGGCAGTGAAGAACGCTCTGTTTCGGCGGAAGCCGAAGGCGACAACGTTGATCGCCCGGTTCTTCTACCCCAAGCGCGGATTCGGGATGATCCCGGACGCGCTGGCCGCTCGCCTTCCCGAGGGGACTGTCGTGACCAGTTCCGAGGTGGTCAAGGTCTCACACTCGGGCGATCGGATCACCTCGATCGACGCCGCGACGCCCGAGGGGATCATCGGCCACAAGGTGACGAACCTGATCTCCTCGATCCCGTTGACGACTTTCGTCCGGCTGCTCGAACCGCCACCGCCGAAGGAGGTGATGGAGGCAGCGGCACAACTGCGATACCGCGACATGGTGATTGTCTTCCTCGGCATCAACAAGCCCCAGGTCTCCGCGGATCACTGGCGCTACTTCCCCTCGGAGGACGTGCCCTTCGCCCGTTTCCACGAGCCGAAGAACTGGAGCGCCCTGATGGCACCGCCGGAGAGGACATCGCTCGTCGTCGAGTACTTCGCCAACCGCGGGGACGATTGCTGGAACATGGCGGATCGAGTGATCGTCGATCTCACCGTCCGACACCTGGAGCGACTGGGATTGATGACGGCCGGCGAGTTGGAGTCCTCCCTCGTTCTCCGGCTGAGCCACGTCTACCCGCTTTACACGGTCGGCTACCGGGCCCACGCCGAGAGAGTACTCGAATACCTCGGAGGCTTCAGCAACCTTCAATGCATCGGCCGGCCAGCTCGCTTCCTCTACACCTCGAGCGACCACTATATCCTCATGGGGATCAAGGCAGCTCACAACATCCTCGGAGCCAACCATGACCTCAGCTCCATCGGTACCGAGAAGAAGTATGCGGAAGAGGGATAGGGGAATGGGCGCGGGGAAGCTGCGGATGCTCGGCTGTCAGCTTATGATCTACTGTTTCCATTCGCCAATCCTCGATCTCCATGACTGACGTCGGCCGCTCGTTCCTGTCCCTCGTTCCGCGGCCGGTCCTGATCCTCGGGACTCTGCTGCTCGTCGCCTTCGGGATCAACTCGGTCCGCCGGGCGCACGATCCGGAGGGTTCGAGCGAGTTCCGCGGCTTCCGCGACAACGTCGCCTATCCGGCCTTCGAGCGTCGCGACATATACGAAAAGGTTGCCAACCCGCACCGGCGAGCGAGCCCGGACCGTGTCTCGCTCGCCTTCTACCCCTTCGCCGCAGACCGGGTGATCTATGGGACGATCGAGTTATCGCATCCGCGGTTCTATCCGGTGCTTTTTGCCGTGATTTTCTACCCGTTCGCGCGTGCGGGAACGCTCTTCGGCGCGGCGCTCTGGTATCTGGCCAATGTGGGCCTCGGGGTCTGGGCGCTCTATCTGGCGGTCCGGACGGTCTCGCCGTCGCCCACGCGGCGGCTGATCGTTGCGGCGTTTTTCGCGGGCATCGTCCTCATACTGGACTGCGCCGCTCGGGGCGAGCCGGACCCGTTCGTGCTCTTCTCCCTGTGCCTCTGCTTTTACCTCTATGTGGGAAAGCGTGAGTTCCTGGCCGGCGTGGCGGGCGCATTCGGCGCCGTGTTCAAAGTGACGCCGACTTTCCTGTTCATCTACTTCCTCGTCAAGTGGCGGCCGCGGGTGCTGGCGGGCGGGCTCTGCGGCGGGATTCTCTTCGGCTTCGTCGTGCCGGCCGCCGCCCTGGGCCCTCGCTACATGCTCGACACCTACGAGTCCTGGGTGAGGAACGTGCTCGTGCCCTACCATGGGAAGGGCTCGGTGGCTCTCGTCCACAGCGCTTTTCGCTCTTCGCATCAGTCGCTCTACTCGTCCCTGCACCGCCACCTGCAACGCAACAATCTCGGTACGAAGAAACGCCCGCTCTATCTGAATATCGCCGACCTCCCCGAGCCTCAGCTCAAGCGTATCCTGACCGCGCTCAAAGCGCTGATCCTCGGTGCGATTCTGCTTGCCTGGCTTTGGCCGAGGACTCGCGGCGCCTCCGAGGTCGTGACCCTCGAACTTGCCCTGATTCCGCCCGCGATGCTCGAACTGGGCGACGTCTCGCTCACGACCCACCACCTCAGCCTCGCTTTCACGCTGATCGCGCTCTTTGCCTTTGCCGGGACGCACCCGCGACTACCCAAGGCGGCATTCTGGCTTGGCCTCGCCGCGATGTACCTGACCGCTTTTGAAATCCTCAAACTCCTCTCCATTCTCTGCCTGGGAACGATCCTGACACTGTGCTTGACCGTCGTGCTGATCATCAGGGAGAAACGAACCGGCACAGCGGCCGCCGCGTGAGGCCCGATCGCTGTCGCTACCTTGGACACCTTGTGTCCAGAACGCCAACATTGTCCAGCGATTTCACTCCCGCCGTCAATAGGACCGGATGCAGTTGTTGTTGTCCTGTCGAGACTTACACAAGAGACCCACAACTGGCGGCAGGCTCGTACGCGGGCACGGGATTTGCTCCTCTACTGGTGTCACATTTTGTGTCCGCCCACATTAGTAAGGAACGAAGACTCGAGAGCGAGATCAGCTCGAGACGAAGCGGTGAAACACGATGGATAGGTCTGCGAGGTGGAAGCGGCTCCTCGGCCTTGCCGCAGCGGGAACGCTCCTGCCGGTGGCAGTTTTCCTTGCGGCTCCCGCCATGATATTGACGAGTCCGGGCCAAGCCCGGTACGATGCCCACCAGGAGTTGGTGTACGAAGCGCTTGCGAGACGAGTGACTCGTGGCTGCAGGACCGAACAAGAAAAAGCCCTGAGCATAGTCGGGGCCGTTCATTCCCACCTGATCCCGCCGAGGGCCGGCACGCCCGGAGCGGACTACGCTCCTGCGATCCTGATCCGCGGCTACGGATACTGCGACCACCAGGCGAACGTCGTGGTCGTGTTGGCCCGGCATGTAGGCATTCGCGGCCGCGTCCTTCACCTCCGCGGCTATGACAGCCAGTCCCATCACAGCGTCTGTGAACTTTATATCGGCGGGAAATACCGCGTCCTCGACCCCATGACCGGCTACATCTTCTTTACGCCAAGCGGCGAGATCGCCACATTCGACGACCTCGCTCACCGTCCCGAGACGCTGGACTCGTGGCAGTTCGACGCTGTGCTGAGCTTCGACAAGAGGTTCGACCCGAGGAGCTACTTCCGCCTCTACGAGCCGAAGTACAGTCCCGAGATCGCCGAGATTGACGATGGTGCGACCTGGCAGACGCCCATCGTCGAGCGGCTGATGCGGCTCCACTACAGTCTGTGGGGCGACAGATTCCTCGCCTGGTTCCAAGACGAGTTCTTCAGGCGTGTTTTCGATGGGCCGGAGTTCGCCCTCGTCCGAGCTCGGTACAAGCAGCTTGCCGGGCGCCGCGAGGCCGCCGTCGCGGACCTGGACCAGATCATCGCCCATAGCAACGATCCTTTGGCTCGCTGCGACGCCATGTACTTCAAGGCTCGGGCTCTCTGGGACATGCACCGGAACTGGGAGTGCATCGAGGAGTTGCGCCGCCTACTCGAAGAGTATCCCGGTACGAAGTGGTTGACGGCGGTCGAGTTCTATCTCGGTGACTGCTACGAGAACCTCCGCAGCCTTCCAGAGGCAGCCCGCTGGTACTCGCTGATCCGGGCGGACAACACGACTCCTGCACCGGGGCGCCTCCTCCGCTTGGAGAAGCTCCTCCGCTGGAACCGGAGTTCGTAGACGCTCGCCGGTGTGTCATTCGCTCCGAGACCCGGCCAAGCCTCGGAGATCGCTCTCGACCAGCAGGGTCTTCACCTCGTACGGGTGGAAGCGGAGCGTTGCCGTTCCTTTGTCGAGCTTCACTTTGCCGCCCGTCGGATTCTCCAGAAAGTTGACCTCCTCGGCAGACCGGATCCTTTTGCCGAGCGAGAGGCGAGCCGCAGCTCTCTTTCCGCTCGTCTCGAAGAGCCGGACCAGAAGCCGTGGCGAATGCTCCGCCCGCCGGAAGCACGTGCAGACGACCGCGGCGGAGCCTGCAAGCCGCAGTGCTCCGTCGAGGCTGCGGCGGCACCTTCCGCGCAGCGCCACAGGGGGACGGTTGAAAGCCATTCCGGCTCGGACGAGCTCGGCTGCCGATACGACCGGCCCATGCGGCACGAAGGCCAACGCGATCGTGTGCACGCCGTTGTCCGTCTCGGGATCGGGGCCGTAGGCGTTGCGGAGCAGCGTCATGCGCAATCGCCCGCCGAGCGCGTCGCAACCGTACTTCGAGTCGTTCAGCAGGGCGAAGCCGAACTCGTCGCCCGCGAGGTCAACCCACTTCTGCGTCGGCTGCTCCTGCCCGTCAGCGGGCCGCTCGGCGATGAAGAACGGGCCCTCGAACCGCGCCCGGGCGGCGCTCATCCCCGTGGCGAACGAGAGTTTGAGCTGCGGGACGCCAACCCGTTCGTCTCCCTTCTCGCGCCAGTCAATCCGCAGCTGGAAATCCACACGCGGAAAAGCCTTGTAGAACACGATCTCCTCGACGATCTTCGACGACCGGAAAGTGTGCTTTACCCGGATCAGCCCGAAGACCGGACCGCGCTCAACGACCTCGACTTCGGCGCCCTTCAGGAGACTCTCCTCACGGATCGGGTCGTGGATGATCCATGAGGACATCCCGTTCGGCGATTCGTCAATCAACTGGAAGACATTGAGCGCCAGATCCTTCCGCGTCGTCAGGACATGCGTCATCCACTTCGGCACGCCATAGGCCACGAACTCGCGTCCGAGCCGCTTGTCGTAGTAGGAGCCGATGACGCCCGAACTCTTGCTCACGCGCGCGATCGCGTGATCCGTCTCGACTTCGAGGAATTCGCTGTAGATACCCGTGCCGTCGGAGATCGAAACCGTCTCCGGGCGGGCTGCCTCGGGCTGACGGTCGGGGATCGCATAGTGCTTCGTCCCCAAGGCCGGCAGACCATCGGCAACGAACACGAACTCACCGCCGAGCCTCTGAACGGGAACGACCCTGCCCCGGTCGTCGAGCAGGCACTTCGTGTCTTTCGGCAACTTGACGCGAACCGGCTCCGTGCGCTCGAACCCAAGCTGGTTCACGAGGACAAGCTCGTCGCCATTCGGCGACGGTTCGACGAGACGTGCGGCGGCTTCGCTCGCTACTTTTCGCGCCGTTCTCAACGCAGCGGCGGCCCGCCTCGTTGCCGGGAGGTAGGTATCGTGAGCAGCCGAGCCATCGAGGGTATCGTGGAACTGGTTGAAGAGTACCTTCTCCCAGGCCTTTCTCAACTGACTTGTCCGATCGATCCCGGCGAGTGCGGCGAGGGTCTCTGCGGTGAGGAGTGCCCCCTCGCAGCGGCGGTTCTCCTTCTTGTTGGCCGCGTGCGTCGTGAAGCACCCCTCGAAGAGACTGTAGGTCTCGCCCTTGTTCGTCGGCAGGCGGGTGCCTTCCCGTCGGATCGCTTCGAGCGTCTGACAGACTGTCGAGAACCGGATCGTCGGGATAAGTGGTTTGTCGCGGAAGCGGGCGAGCCGCTCGATCTGGAAGCGATACACCGCGCCGCCATGATCGCCCATGCCCCAGACGTGGAGCGAGTTCTTGATGCCGAACCGCCCCGCCTGGAGGGCTTCGTTGACTATGGCGTTCGGATCGAGGTTGGCGATGTAGCAGGAGGAGAAGGCAACGATCTTCGTGCCGTCCACGCCTTCCCACTCCCGGATGAGCCAGTTGTCCTCGCGGCCCGGGTTGCAGCGCAGGTGGTAGTAGCAGTCGTGTTCGCCGAGTTTGGCGAGTTGCGGCATGTTGCCCGGATGGCCGAAGGTGTCGGGCGCCCAGAAGACGCGGGCCTTGGAACCCAGGTGCTTGCGCGTCCAGTCTCCGGCGTAGAGCATCTGCCGGGCGATCGCCTCGCCGTCGGCCATGTTGAGATCGTTCTCGACCCAAGTCGCCGCAGCGTTCTCCCAGCGTCCCTCGGCGATCCGTTGTTTGATCTTCGCGAAGATCTTCGGGTCCAGCCGCCGGGCGATCTCGTAGGTCGGCACCTGGCTATGAGTGAAGGTCAGGTCGGGAAACTCGTCCATGAGGTCGGTCACCGCCTTGAAGTCGCGGCGAACGATGTGAACCGTATCCTCCCAGGTCCACGTCCAGTCCATGTCAATATGGCTGTGGCCGGTCACATGGACGACGTGCTCTTTCGCCGGAGGGGAAAGCGGCAGAAGTATCCGCTCCATCTCGGCGATGGATGCGAGGACCCGCGGCCAAGCGTCGGGATTCGAGCCGTCGAATCCTTCGAGATGGATCGCGGCGGCTGCGCGCTCGACGAGCCGCTTCTCTGCTCCCGTCTCCGCCAGTGCCCGGGCGAGGCGGAGTTGAGCCTGTGCCGCCTCCAGATCGAGGCTCCGGTCGAGGCATTCGCGGAACCGGACCTGCAGACACGGCCCCGCCGGGAAGCCGGGCGGCACTACCGTGGGCCGGAGCGCGAGCACAAGCCGATGCCGCCGACCCGGCTCGATCCGCACGGGGAACGGCTCGAAGATCGGGCCCGTCGCCATCCACGCACGATCCTCGCGGAACATCTCCACGCCGTCAATCCAGAGCGTGAACGGCGCGTAGCCGATGACGCTCAGGAGCGCGTCGGTCCCGGCGAGGGCGACGCCAGCCTGCTCAGCCGGGAAAACCAGCTCCGCGAAGAACCAGTTCCACTCGTTCTTCCTCACGGGCTGGCGGCCGTCCCATTTCGGCCAGTCCTTCCGGATCGCCGCCCTCGCCGGGTTCGCTGGAGCCTTCTTCGGGAAAAACCACGTAGGGTCAATGCCCCGGTTGAGTTCCGAGACCTTCTGTCCGAGCTTGTTGATCGTCTCTTCTATCACCGTATCGCTCCTCCGATGATCGGGCGTCCGCGCGGGACTTCGGCGGCCGTATCTGTCGCGCCGTCGCGGCCGATGCCCCGGCTACGGGAGGTTTTCTTCACTCCAGGACGACATAGAGCGCGTCCGGAGGGAAGCTGAACGCCTGAACGCCCGGCTCCTCCGTCGCCAATCCGATGTCCTTCACGGGCATGCCGTTGGGATCGAGGACATGAGCTTTCTTGACAACTCCGTTCGCGATGGCGATCCGTACGTCGGCTTGCACGATCTGCCAGGGGGCCTTGCCGAAACTGACGACCTCCTCGCCGTCCCGGCTGCCGAGCTTGGCAGGCCGCGTCTTCCAGCCTGTAGGCCGCTCGGTCGTACCGACCTGGACGAGCACCTTGCCCGACGTCCGCAGCGGCTTGTCGTCCATTGATACGACGAGCACCGTTGCGTAATCGTTGCCCGATCGGATCACGACGTCCGCGAGCTTGAAGGAACCCACCTTGTTCAGGAAGCCGCTCACGCCCTGCGCCTTCGGCGCGTTCAGCGTGCAGAGCCCCTTGCCATAGTCCATCTCCAGCTCGCCGGTGATGGACTTGATCGTCTTCTTCGCCGAGTCAATGTAGGGCTTCAGGTCCGTGACCTTGCTCTTCGAGGGATCGCCACCGTACTTGACGAGGACGGGTCCGACGAGGTAGGCGAGCGGGTCGACGCCGTCCTTGATGTTGGACTCGCGCGAGATGAAGTCCTTGTCGCGGTTGGGATCGTAGCCGGCATCCTCCGCGATGATCGGCATCCGCCGCTCCCAGAGGTCGTCGAGCGAGCGCTGCTCGTAGACGACCGGCTCGCCCCGCTTGACGTAGCCCATACGATACAGGAGAGCTGCGGCCGGCCACTGCCCCATCAGCATCGGCGTCGCACAGACCCACTTGCCCTCCGAGGGCAGGTATCCGTTAGCGGAAGAGGGCTGCCGCCAGTCCTCCTCGCCCGTGGCGAACCAGTAGAGTGCGTCCACCCCGGTCAGCGATTGGTACGCCGCCGTGAGGAACGGCCCTTCCGATTGGTACCCCAGCGGTGGCACCCAGGAGCTTTCGGGGATGATCATCGGGTAGCCTTCGACCTGCTTGAGCGTGAGGGGCAGGGCGCGCGGGTTCAGCAGCGCGCTTTCGTCCGTGAACCTGTCGCCGTTGACGATCGCCCAACCTGCGTACCGTCCGTCGTGCGCTCCGCCGTAGTAGCGGTTCACGCCCATCACCTCGTTTGCAGAGTACGACCACCGTTCGGCGTCGAGCTGGAGGACGTTGTTGGCGGTACGCCAGTTGCCGGCGTTGATGAGCGCCTTGCAGCCGAGCTCGTTGTGGATGTAGTCGCCCATCATCTTGTTGAAGTTGTACATCGTCTCGGCGAAGAACTGCATCGTGTCCGTGCAGCGGCGCTGGAAGTCGGCCCCGAAGCGGCGCTCGCCCAGCTCCCAGACGATCATGAGTGCGGCCTCGCCCTTAGCGAAGTCGTCGGGCGAGTCCTGATCCGGCGGCGGGGCGGCGCCCTTCCATGCCTCCCTCGCCTGCTCGAGCGAGCCGTACTTTTTCTTCAGGAACTCGCCGAACTGCCGGCGGAGCTCCGCTTTCGCAGCACCCTTGATCCGCTGGCTCGTGTAGAAGAGCAGAGAGTCTTCGTTCTGGAGTTGAATGATGGCGAGGGCCGGGTCCTGTGCGAGGGGGATACCCGTGTAGGGATTCTTCTCGGTGAGGACGAGCTTCATCCAATTCTTGTACGCGTCCTGGAGCTTCTTGTCGAAGAAGAGGAGCCCCCAGTTGTGGTTGCCCCCATCGTCGAGATATCCCATCTCGGGTTTGGTCCGGGAGGCACCGGCCCAGTACGGCGAGAAGGTCGTATAGATGCCCTCCTTCTTCATGGCCGCAACGAGCCGCCAGAGCTTGTCCCGTTCCTCGCGGTCAATGTCCATCAGGTCGGTGCCCTTCGGGGTGATGTTCCCGTGGAAGCGAACCATATTGATCCCCCGCTTGGCGAGAAACCGGGCGTGTCGGGCGAGGTCCGGTGCCGGGAAGAGGGGATGCTTGTTGTACGCGCCCGTGTTGACCGCCCAGAAGCGTGCGGGCTGCCCGTTGCCCAGCAGGAAGTCGTTGCCGTCCTTCGTCCGCGTCACGTATCCGCTTTCGCCGGCGACCTTCTCGTTGAGCGGGCGGAGGTCGAGCAGCGCGTCGGGGCTGAACTCATCCCTCGCTGGCCGGAACGCCCAGCGGCCCTCTTCCGCCTTCACGACCAGTTTCTCGCCCGGCTTGAGCGTCCCGTTCGGCGTGAACGGCTCCGCAGTAAAAACGAAGCAGTCCAACATCCCGTGGTTGTTGTTCTCGCTGTGCATTCTGAAGGCGATTGTATGCGGCCCTCTGGTCAACTTGAAAGCTCCAGCCCTCGCCCAGGCGAGATACCGAAGGTCAACCTTTTCGTCTTCCGCAATGTTGACGACGTCGACCTGCTCCCCGGCCATGTCAATCGGCTTCCACTCGCCCCCATCGAGCTGGTAGGAGAGCTTGACCGCAACAGGATTCGCCCGCACCCACAGTGCGTACTCCTTCTCCGTCGGTACGTCGAAGGCGTAGGCGGCCTCGCCCGGTTGCTTGTCGCTCCAGTTCGAGATGAAGTCTCCGCCGGAGAGCAGGTCGCGTTTGACCTTGTCGTACCACCAGGGATGGCGGGTCATGTTCTGCGTCTTCGGAGCTTCCCCCTCGAGCCAGATGAACTCCGCCAAACAGGCCGACCGCCCGGCGAGCGCCACGATGACCGCCGCGACGGCCCAACACGACACACACTTTTTCACCCGACGATCGCAAACCATTCGGCACCTCCATGTGGCCAAAATCGAGTCTCTTTCACTTCCGCCCTTCCTCCTGATCTTACTCTTACTCTCCACATCGTTGAAGCGACGCGACTCAGCAGGAACCCCGTCGTCCCCGGGGTAGAGCAATCTCGCGCGTCAGGGAATGCGTCTCTCCCCTGGAGGGCGCCTTCAACGCAACCATTGGGAAGAGTACTGCTCTCCAGGACACAACTCCGGAGAGGTTGCGGCCCGCTCCTCCAAATCCGCGTCCGCACCCACGCCGGCCGGGGCCTTTGCGTGTCTCGGACGGCGCCGCTATAATCCTTTCGTACAGCGGAGGTAGGCATGGCAAAGCAGTCAAAGAAAACCGGCTTCACGAAGAAGGAACTCCTCAGACTCGGGAAGGTGCGTACTTTCACGGGTGCGAATCTTGCAGAAGTCGCGTTTCCGCTCGGCGGCATCGGAACGGGCTGCGTCTCCCTGGGCGGGCGCGGCAACCTGCGCGATTGGGAAATCTTCAACCGACCCGGCAAGGGCCGCAACCTCCCCTTTACCTTCGTCGCCATACGGACCGAGCAGAGAGGGAAGAAACTCCTCAAGCTGGTCGAGCGCGAAATCCTCCCGCCCTACATAGGCGGGCACGGCTTTGCCGGTGCTTCCATGCCCGGCTTCCCGAGACTACGCGAGGCACGCTTCACAGGCGAATTCCCCTTCGCAAGGATCGAGTTCTCCGACGCGGACCTGCCTGTCAAGGTCGAACTCGAAGCCTTCAGCCCCTTCGTCCCGCTCGCCCCGGAGGACTCCGGGTTGCCCGTCGCAGTCCTCACCTACCGGCTGACGAACATATCCCGGCAGCCCGTCGAAGCCTCGCTCCTGGCCTGCCTCCTCAACGCAGTCGGGTACGACGGCGTCGCACGGCTCAGCGGGACGCAATGGGAGGGCTTCGGCTCGAATGTGAACGAGATCGTCCGCGACGGAGTCATGACCGCCCTCAAGCTGACCTCGACCAAGTACGGTAGAGACGACGTCCGCTCCGGCTCGATCGCGCTCGCCACTCCTGCACCGGACGTCTCCTTCACGCCGACCATCTTCGGCGAGGGCAAGTGGGAAAACATCCTCTTCTTCTGGAACGACTTCGAGGAGAAGGGGACGCTCCCCAATGACTTGACGGCTCCTGCAACACCCGATCAGCATACGAACGTCGGAGCGCTCGCCATCAATTTCGATCTCGATCCGGGCGCGACGAGCTCCGTCCCGCTCGTCCTCGCCTGGCACTTTCCGCTGCGCGAGAACATCTGGAATCCGGAGGCCAAAGGCCGCCTCCTCAAGAACCACTACGCAACGGTTCACGCCGATGCGGAGGCCGTCGCACGGCATACGATCTCCAAGCTCCAGCGCCTCGAGACCGACACGCGCCTCTTCCACGACGCGCTCTTTTCCACCAGCGTACCGCCCTACGTCCTCGACGCCGCATCGAGCCAGCTCTCGACGATCCACACGAACACTTGCCTCTGGTTGGACGACGGGCACTTCTACGGTTTCGAAGGCTGCGGCGAGAGCTGCGGCTGCTGCTGGATGAATTGCACGCACGTCTGGAACTATGAGCAGGCCGTCGCCCATCTCTTTCCCTCGCTCGAACGGACGATGCGGAAGGTTGACTTCCTCCACAACACGAACGACGAGGGCCACATGGCCTTCCGGACGATCCTCCCGCTGGATCTCGATGCGTGGAAATGGAAGCCGGCTGCGGACGGCCAGATGGGCTGCATAATGAAACTCTACCGCGAGTGGCAGCTGTCGGGCGACGCAGAGTTCCTACGAAGCGTCTGGCCCAAGGCGAAAAAGGCCCTCGAGTTCGCCTGGAAGGACTGGGATCCGAGGAGGGAGGGCGTCTTCGTCGGCGAGCAGCACAATACCTACGACATCGAGTTCTTCGGGCCGAACCCGATGACCGCTGTCCTCTATCTGGGCGCCCTGCGAGCCGGCGAGGAGATGGCACACGCACTCGGCGAGCCGGACAAGGCCGCCGAGTACCGCCAGGTTTTCGAGCGGGGCGTCAAGCGGATCGAGTCCGAACTCTGGAATGGCGAGTACTACTACCAGGTCTACGACGACAGTAATGTCCAACGGCACCAGTACGGACGCGGTTGCCTCACCGATCAACTGCTCGGACAGTGGTTCGCAATGGTCGCCGGGCTCGGCCCGCTTCTCGATCCGAAACGAGTCAGGAAGGCGCTGACCTCGATTTTCAAGTACAACTGGCGCAGCGACCTCCGCAACCACGCTCACATCCAACGCGTCTACGCGCTGGGCGACGAACGCGGACTACTGATCTGCTCCTGGCCGAAGGGCGGACGGCCGAAGTACCCCTGCCTCTACGTGGATGAAGTCTGGACGGGCATCGAATACCAGGCAGCCGCACACATGATCTACGAAGGACTTCTGGAGCAAGGGCTCTCCATCGTCAAGGGCGTCCGTGATCGGCACGACGGAATCCGACGGAACCCGTGGAACGAACCTGAGTGCGGCGACCACTACGCCCGCGCAATGTCGAGCTGGTCGCTCATCCTCGCACTCAGCGGCTACAACTACTCGGCCCCGAAGGGCCGGCTCCGCTTCGCGCCCCGACTCGCAGTGCCGCGCTTCCGCACCTTCTTCTCGACCGGCTCCGCCTGGGGGATTTGGACTCAGAAGGCCGCCAAGGGCAAGCTCACCGCAAAGCTCGAGGTCCTCTACGGTACGCTCGATCTCCAGAGCCTCTCG
>Ga0272448_1005332_pt1 | contig 14266 bp, 11 predicted proteins | sample YNPCB0191_FD_202220 | JGI IMG/M metagenome (GOLD analysis project Ga0272448, IMG submission 202220) | Hot spring sediment microbial communities from Yellowstone National Park, WY, United States - YNP-CB-019-1 | ecosystem: Environmental > Aquatic > Thermal springs > Hot (42-90C) > Sediment...
GTTCATCAAAATGCCACAAATGTAGTGTGGCGGAATCGGCGTCGTAAGGTGCAACTGCCGCACGCGCGCGTACCGGCCACACCTGCATCAATCCCAGACACAAGCAAAAACCGGCTATGCATGCCGCCGCGCCACACACGTGGTGAGTTGCGCGACGTGTCAACGCGGAACCTCGGCGATCGGCAGATAGGCGCGCGTGCTTTTGCATTGTGCTCGGACCCAGTCGTGCCACATGTTGTGACTCAATCTAGAAACGTTCCAAGATCGTTTGCTGGTACGTGTAATCTGTACCGGTGCCTAAACCTTTGGGATTGACAGGTCTTCTTTGCTATTGCGTGATCCTCTTGAGACTGTTGCGGTCCTTTTCAAGCTCACCGAGATCGTCCTGGGCAAAATACAGCTCGCGTGCGCTCGGATTCCAACTATGCAAAAAATACATCTCTTTCGCCCGCACCCAGCGCACCGAACCATCAACGAAAACTTCGTTGCCACCTGCAGGCCGACCGCTTTTGTCCCTGTGCGCCGGCAAGCTTGTAAACCCGCTCGGCGGTACATCTGCTGACGTGCTGCCCCAGCCTTCAGGGTTCCTGTATATCACAAGATCTGCCGCAAGCATCCAGTGCGGCTTCGAGTTGCTCAGAATCACCGGACTGCGCGATGGCACACCGTTTGGCCGCACATTGTTGACCCAGTACGTGACACCGCCGTAGTACTGGTAGCCAATACCCCACTGAGTGTACTGCGGGTTGTATGCCGGCAAATAAGGTCGGTTAGGACACGTCCAGTAATTGTTTTGTAAATTAGCCTTCACCGGTAGGCCAACACTTGCCCAGGCCGACGGCATCAGGCTTTGGTCAAGAGCAATCGGCTGAAAAACGGGTGGTGGCCCAGCACTGTTTACGTATGCCGCCAGTAAACGGTCATTGTTGTCCCCGGCGTACATGATACTGGCCGTTGCGACCTGCCTGAGATTGCTCATGCATTGCGCACGTTTTGCACGCTCCTTGGCCGAGGAGAGCGCCGGCAATAACAACGCCGCCAAAATCGCTATTATGGCTATCACAACCAATAATTCAATCAACGTAAACCCCGCCACGCCACAACACACACGGGTCCTCTGCCCGGCACCAGAAGCGCCTGCCATACCTTTAACTGACTGCTTTTGTCTGCTCATTTTTCTCGACTCACATTTTCGACCGCCAAAACCACACGACGCGGTGCGGCCTGGCTTTTTACAACCTCCACCGCGTAAATCTAGCTCGACACCGGCACCAACGCCATCACCCAATCGGGTGACACGCCGGGCAAGTCATTTGCAAGCTGCCTCGCCAGTATTTGCATGCACCAAATTGGGTTAAAAACATGCCCAGCTTGGGCTGGCATTTGTGAATTTACCGGTGTCAACCTTTCTGAAAGGGTATGGATGAGCCGTGGGTTGTCAGACTGTTTCACCCTCACGTATTGGCGCTTCCAACGGCACGATAAAATGCGTCCAAGTTCGCCAATGGCGTTGCAACAGGTACGTCGCAACCCGATGAAATCACAAAATTACGTTTGCCGCGGGCCACTTCCAACAATTGACTAACCTTGACCGCGATCTCTTCGGGCGAACCTTGAACGAAGACAGAAACGGGGTCGAGATTGCCGCACACAACAATGTTTGGGGACACTTTTGACAGCGCGCCTATAATGTCCATTGGCGCCCCGAAATGCAACACATCGGCACCGGTCTCAACTGCAGCAGCTAGGTGCACCAGCCGGGCGGAGCAGCAGTGAAATATCACGGTGAATTTCTCGGGCTGCAAAAGTTGTACGATTCTCTTTACGTATGCTGACGAAAAGGTCGTAAAACCCGACGGCGACAGTAAGCCCGCCCCAGGTTCGGCCATGATAACCCCGTCAGCACCCGCGTCCCTGAACGCGCGCACGTACGCACTCAAAAATGCCGTCGTTTTCTCAAGCAACGCGTGCAACAGCTCTGGCTCCGTCACTGTCAGTTGACACGCTTCGCTCAAACCGATGAGCCGCGCCGCAAGAGTAAACGGGCCGATGCAACCGCCAAAAACGAACTTGGCGTCCGAGATACCCCTTAACATCGCAGTCGTCTCCAGATAAACCCGGGTACGCTTGTCACCGGGTTGGGGAATTTTCAGTGACTGGACTTGCCGTGGGTCCGTCACAGCAGGTCCAGTGGTTGTGGGCACCTCGTCTTCGGCCAACCGAACCGGACAACCAAATGCCTCGGCTTCAACACTCAGGTCCATTGCAGTAAACACAACCCGCCCATGGTACCGATCATGCAGCGCCGCAACCACGTCACGCTGCGCAACTGGGTTTGTGACAACGTCGAACACGCGCCAGCTCGTCAAGCGCGTGCCCGGATAAACCGCCAACGGCAATGCCAGTCGTTTGTTTGCGGCCAGAACAAAATCGTGAAATGTCCCTTTCATTCAATTCCTGCTTAAATTTGCCAAGTTCACATCTGCGCGATTGGACGGGCAGTGCACCTGAGAAAGTTGCCGGCGCCTTTTACCAGCCGATGTCGCGGCCCTTGTTTTGCTCCTGGAGATATTTCATTAGGGGGGCGTAATACTCAAGCATAGCCTTTGCGCTCAGGTCTTCGCCGGTGGCTTCGCGGATTAACTGGCGCCAGTCGCGCGTTGCACCCACTTTCATTAAGTTGTACAGAAACGCGCCGAGTTCTTTGTTTCCGTAATATGAACAGTTGCGCGGGTCCTGGTGCAGGATGTTTTTCGCAATGTACATATGCAATTGGTATTTGATGGCAAATGCAATGGCGTACTTGTAGTACTGGGCCGGATCATCGTTAATGTGTGTCTTGGTTGCGGGGTCACAATATTCTTCACCGCGCGGCTCGGGCGGTGCAATGCCCTGAAATCTCGCCACGTAATCCCACCAACGTTTGTTCAATTCGTCTGCTGAAAGATCGCCTTCGTAAAAGTCGTGTTCCCACGATGTCATCACACCCGCTGCCCAGGGAATAAACACAATCTGGTCAAGTGCGCTGTTCAAAAGCCACTGGACCTGGTCGAACTCAAGCTCAGCAGGCACAACACCGACCTGTTTCAGGTACGGCAGTTGCATCGTCGGCGCAGCCAATGTCTCAGCCATTGCCTCGTGAAAAGCCGGGCTTGCACCCTCACGCAATACAATAGGCACATCGGGTCTATCGTAGCTTAACTGATAGAAAATGTGGCCCAACTCGTGATGTGCTGTGGCGAACCAACTCGCGTCGGGTTTGACACTCATTAACGAACGCACATCGCCTTCGAGATTAATGTCCCAGGCAGATGCGTGTGTGTTTTTCTTGCGCGTGGCATTGCTTGGCAATTCGTACAGATCGGATTTATCCCAAAAACTTGGCGGCACCTTTGGCAGCCCGAGCGATTCGCCATAAGCAACTGCCTGACGAACGATCCATTCCGGGCTTTTGCACGCAAATAACCTGTCCAAATCAATCTCCTGAACAAGGCCGGGCCATTCCTGCCCCCAACGGTTCGGTAACCAGTGCGCCGGTATCAGACGCGGCACGGGTTGACCGTAACGTTCCGCCAGCCGATAACGCGCCCAGCAATGCAGTTGCTCATATAACGGTTTGGTTTGCTGAACGAGCTGTTCGGTCAAGGTTTTCATCTCGGCTGTGCTCATACCGAACCCGGCAACCTGTAACGCGAAAAACGAGCTGAATCCCATCTCGCGTGCCACACGATTCCGTAACTCGCGCAGTTTCAGTAAGCCAGGTCTGAGCGCCACCCCAATCTCTTTTGATGCTTTCCAAACGGCAAGGCGTTCAGGCAGGTTGGTTGATGTTTGAAGCAAATCATCAATTTGATTCGGTGTGATTGGTTCCGGTGTTGCAGTTCCGGGCCGCATCCATTTGAACTGGAACCCGTCCAAAACAGCGCTTTGCTGTGCTTCAGCCGTTACACGGGCCGTTACAACATCCGGGATTGTGCCCGGTGCCTCGGCTGCACGCAGCCAGATCATTCGCAACTGGCGCACTGTCAATTCATCAAGCTCATTCGTGTGCTGCAAGAGTGCGCGCGTTCTTTCAATCACAAACGGGCTGCCAACAAATGCTGCCTTGGCTTGCTCGGCGCCAATGCGCCGTCCGGTGTTTTCAGGTGTAACATCCGTGCTGGCTGTCCATGCTGCCTCTTGCGCAACGGTGTAAAGACGCTGATAAATGCCATTGTAGTATTCCAAAAACAGTTTTGCTTCGGTGGGAACCGACCCGAGGTCGCCGGCCTGAACATGGACTGCGCCTAACATTGCAAACACAGCTAGTTGTGCAAAATGTGTTTTTACGCTTTTGCTCATAAACCTGTTTCCACGCCGAAAACTCCGCGTGCACACCGCAAGAAGTCACCTTTCCGCGTGGCGTATGCCCAGGAGCTTTCCGCGCCCGACAAAATACAGCAACAATACAAGTCCGGCAAACGGCAACAACGCCAGCAGGTCCGCGTATGGCCCGGCATAAAAGATGTTATGCGCACGTGCCCAGGCCGTGATTTTTGCATCGAGCCAGCCAAGCGCCCCCGCAATAAAGGCGATCACTATCCCCGCAATTGCGCCACCTGCAATGTATCCGCTCGCAAGCAACACACCTGGGCTTTTGTCGCTCTCAGCAGCTAGTTGGGCTTCATCGAGGTTACGCCCGCGCAACTCCTGTCGCATCGCGCGGTCAACGAGCCACCGGATCAATCCGCCAATAAAAATCGGGCTCGAAGATGATATCGGCAGGTAAACACCAACCGCAAACGCAAGCGACGATACACCACACAGCTCAAGCACAATTGCACTCATGACACCAAATAACACAAGCGCCCACGGTAATTCGCCACCCAGAATTCCCTTGATAATGTAACTCATCAGTGTTGCCTTTGGCGCAAAAAACTTTCGTACCTCGGTACCGTCGGGCCGTTGCTTGTAAACGCCGTTTATGCCCGGGTCCACATACCAAACCGCTGCACCGGTTTCATCCACGAGGTATTTCCCCGCAGGACCGCCTTCGGTGTCCGTCTTGTGCCAGACACGGTAACTGCGGCGATCGTCCTTTGACTGCGGACCAACAAGCTTTTCTACCTTCCCAAGTTGCAAATGCGCAGGCGCGCGTAACCCGGGCGCAACTTGTCCAGCCGGCACATAAACCGTGCCCGAATTGTTCAAGCCGAGCAAAACCGGCCCCAGCGCAAGTGCCGATACACCTGCACCGATCAAAATTGCGATCTGCTGGTATTTTGGCGTCGCACCGAGCAGGAAGCCCGTCTTCAAATCCTGCGAAGTTGTCCCGCCGTTCGACGCAGCTATGCACACTATTCCGCCCACCGAAAGCGCTGTAACGTAGTATGCGCCACCCTTCCAACCAACAATCAGGAACGCCAGACACGTCAATAGCAGTGTGGCAACTGTCATGCCCGATATCGGGTTTGACGATGAGCCAATTTCACCCGTCAATCGCGAAGAGACTGTCACAAAAAGAAATCCGAAAATGACGATTAGCACCGCCCCTAACAGGTTCATGTGCAGCGGGCGCGCAAGCAAGATCGCCAGAATCAAAACAGCAATGCCGACCAAAACAAATCGCATCGGAATATCCCGCTCGGTACGCGTTTTCAGTCCGGGCGCACCGTCTTGCGCAGCTATTTTTCTTTCGCCCCTGCCAAACGCAAACCGCGGCAGGGTTAAATCCGTAAAACTGGCGCGGATACCGTGCAAAATTATCGGCAACGACCTGAACAGGCTGATTATGCCGCCGGCTGCAACCGCACCTGCGCCAATGTACAAAATGTATGCGTCTCTGAGCTGATCGGGTGTCATGTCTCTGATGAGCGTGTGCCCGGGTGGCACGGGATTGGACAGGTTTTCGCCGAAAAACTTGATGAGTGGTATGAACAACAAATACGACATTGCGCCACCGGCCATGACGATGCTCGAAATGCGCGGCCCGATGATGTAACCCACGCCAAGTAGTTCAGGTGAAATCTCGGCTGAGATCGAGCCGCCTTTAAGCGGTGCGCCGAAAATTTTCTCAGGCGTGTCCTTCCAACATTTGAAAGCCGACATAAGTGTCTTGTACAAAAGACCGATGCCGAACCCGGTAAAGATTGCCCTGGCACTTGGCCGACGCACCGTCCCGCTTACGGCTTCGTGTTCGGCGGGTTCGCCGCTGGCTCCGGCCGCAACTGCCCGGGATTGAGCATCTGCACCCGCTTTCAACACTTCGGCACAGGCCGTGCCTTCAGGATACTTAAGCCTGCCGTGTTGCCCGACAATCAGCGCACGGCGTAATGGTATCATCATTAGTATGCCAAGTAACCCACCAAGCAGTGCCACAAGCATGACACGGCTGATCTCGAGGTCGAACCCAAGAATCAAAATGGCCGGCATTGTTACCCCTATGCCAAATGCAATTGATTCGCCTGCTGAGCCGGCTGTCTGCACGATGTTGTTCTCGAGCACCGTCGCGTCGCGTCCGCCGAGCTTCGACCAGAGCCGAAACATCGCCAGTGAGATCACGGCTACGGGTATCGAAGCGCTCACCGTCAGTCCCACTTTCAAAACAAGGTAAAGCGATGAGGCGCCAAATACCATGCCAAGTAACGTGCCAGTAATAACTGCGCGCGTGGTGAACTCGCGCAGGTTGGCTTCGGCCGGTATGTAGGCGCGAAACACTTTGCCCGTGCCGTCACTTCGAGTTACCTTGTCGGCTCTAGCCATTGGATAGCGTGCCAGTAAATTTCGGTTACGCTAACGTGAAGTCGCATTCAAATTCAATCCTTTGTCGCCGCCAACCAGCCTGTCGTAAAACCCGCATATTTCCGATAAATCTAATTGAAAACTGCCCTGCCCTGCCCCAGTCTAACCGCATGCAAGCGGTTTTTACCGGACCAGTTTATGTTGTCGGTGATAATATTGACACCGACCAGATCATTCCGGCACAGTACCTGAACTTGGTGCCAACAATACCCGACGAGTACAAAAAGCTCGGCAGCTATGCATTGTCCGGTCTGCCTGAAACGACGTATCCGATCCGATTTGTAGAACCAGGGAAGTTCGACACTGAGTACCCAATAATTGTGGCAGGCAAAAATTTTGGGTGCGGTAGCTCGCGCGAGCATGCCCCGATTGCACTGGGCGCAGCAGGATGCAGGGTTGTTGTGGCTGAGAGCTACGCACGGATTTTTTTCCGCAACTGCATTGCCACAGGCGAATTGTACCCGTGCGAGACCGACGAAAGACTATGCGACCAAATCAAAACCGGCCACACGGTCACCGTTGATCTTGATGCAGAAACCGTCCGCAACGAGTCCACCGGGCGTATTTGGAAGCTCAAACCGCTGGGTGCAGTCCGCGCCGTTATTGCCGCAGGCGGCATATTCAAATACGCACGTGCAACTGGCATGATCGCAAAATAAAAGATTGCAACCCGATAATTTGCTATTTGCAGTTTGCAAACCGGGTGATTGGGCATAACAAGGCCGGCTCGTAACTGGGTTGAGACCGTGTTTCCTGCCGCCGGGCCGATCAAAGCCACAGACAATTTACCCAACAGCAATAACGTAAACGCGACAACGCCAAATGGACAGTATCGTTCCAGAATGATATAAAACCAAACCAAACAAATATGCGGCTTTCGCAACTAAGGCGCGAATATGGCTTGGGCGCATTGCACCGGACCGATTTGGCCCCGGACCCCATCGCGCAGTTTAACAAGTGGTTCAATCAGGTTGCCCGGGGCCGCGGCGGCAGTTGGTTCCGCCGGGTCGGCATTGCGTTGTACAAGCTTGGTCAGGCCATCATCGGGCGCGCCCCTGAAGATGTGAATGCAACGGTCCTCGCCACAGCAGCTAAAACCGGGCGACCGTCAGCCCGTAACGTATTGCTCAAGGGCGTTGATAACCGTGGGTTCATTTTCTTCACCAACTATGAGAGCCGCAAAGGCCGCGACTTGGCCGAAAATCCCCTGGCTACACTTGTGTTTTACTGGCCTGAGTTGGAGCGGCAGGTATGTATCTACGGTAAAGTAAAAAAATTGCCACGCGAAGAATCTGAAGCCTACTTTAGAACGCGCCCAAGAGGCAGTCGCGTTGCCGCTTGGGCTTCGCCCCAAAGCCAGGTCATTCCCAACCGGTCAGCGCTGGAACAACGATGGGCTGAGTATGCTGCAAAGTTTCAGAGCACAGACATTCCGCTGCCGCCAAACTGGGGCGGTTATGTACTTGAACCGGAAGAAGTTGAGTTTTGGCAGGGTCGAGCCAACCGGCTCCACGACCGTTTCCGTTACATCAAAACCGCAGAAAACAACTGGCAAATCCAGCGTCTGGCACCGTAGCAGTTGTCTAGCTGCAACGGGTTGAAGCTCAAATTTCGTAGTTTAAGCACTTGAAATTTTGCAACAAGACGGTAAAATTGGTGTTTAAGTTTACGTTGAACTTGGTTTTTTGCTCTTGGTCAGAGTGCGTTAGTGGCCAGGGAAGAAAATCTGAATCCCTGTTGTTAAAGGCCATGATGCACGGCGACTATTTTTTGCAGTGAACTTCAGAGGCTGCAGGTTTGTCTCAGTTTTGGTAACTACGGATGGGGAAAACAAAAACATCAAAACGAAGTAACCGGAGTCGGCGCCAAAAAACGAGCCGACAGACCGGGTCATCTGTGCAAAGCAATCCGCCGCCACCTAAGCGGAGACGGCTATTTCTTAACGTGACATCGCGCAAGAGATTGCGTGCTCAAGCTGAGCTTGCGCATACCGCTAAACATGAAACGACCGCCAGTACCGCTTCAACCCGGTCGGTCAAGTCGCATGCCACCAAAACTCAGGGGCCAGCTATCGAAGCGTACAGATCACATAGCCGCGCAGATGTAAATGAAACACTCAAAGAGTTAATCGCGCTGGCCAGGGAAAATGGGTACCTAACATACGACGATATCAACGACATTTTGCCGGATTCGCTCACCCCGGACGATCTCGATGAGATTTACACCAAACTGCGGAATCTTGACATCGAGATCGTTGACCGGTCTGAAGTAGACCGGTTCAAACAGCAACCTGAAGCTGAAGAAGACGAAGACGCCAGACTCGATTACCTGGACGATCCGGTCCGGATGTACATGAACCAGATGGGCAAGGTGCCCCTGCTGACACGTGAACAGGAAGTCGAAATCTGCAAGCGGATTGAACAGGCCGAGCTTGAAATGAAGCGCATCATTTACAGCTTCGGCTTTTGCGCAAAGGAACATATTGCACTTGCAGAAAAACTCCTCGCTGAACCCCCAAAAGAACGGTTTGACCGTGTCATTGTTGACAAAAAGATACCCAGCCGCGAGAAACACCTGCGCGACCTGCGCAAGCTGATCAAGAAAGTCAGGTTGCTCGATCAAAAGGTTGACCTCAAATACGCCGCGTTGCAAAAGGCGCCTGAATCACGTCGCGCACGTTTGTTCAACGAGTTCAAAAAGCTCGATGCAAAACTGCAGGAGACATTCCCGAAGTTCTATTACAAACAGAAAATCCTCGAAGAAATGATTGTCGTGGCGCAAAATATCCACGACTCGTTTGCAAACGGGCTGAAACGCATAGCCGAGCTTGAGGCCATGCCGCCTTCACCTGACAGAGACCAGCAAATCCAGGCTGAGAAAAGCAAGCTGCAATCGCTTGAGCTGCTTGTCAGAATGCCTTGTGCAGAGTACCAAAAAGCCTTTGCCGACCTGAAACGCGCCGCCGAAGAAGCGCACAAGGCAAAAACACATATGGCCGAAGCAAACCTGCGGCTAGTTGTGTCGGTAGCAAAGAAATACACAAACCGCGGCCAGTCTTTCCTTGACCTGATTCAAGAAGGTAACATCGGCCTGATGAAAGGCGTCGAAAAATTTGAGTACAGACGCGGTTACAAATTCTCCACATACGCAATCTGGTGGATCCGCCAAGCAATAACACGCTCGATTGCCGACCAGGCCAGAACAATCCGCATACCGGTCCACATGATCGAAATCATGAACAAGCTCTGGCGCGCACAAAACCAGCTCACGCAAGAGCTGGGCCGTGAACCCACACCGGAGGAACTGGCCGATGAACTGCACATGCCTGTCGAGCGTATTACCTCACTGCTGCGAATGGCGCAACAACCCATCTCGATGCATGCGCCCGTCGGTGACGAAGGCGATGTGTGTTTCGGCGATTTCATTGAGGACAAAAGCGCCGAAAACCCATCAGATATGACAAGTTACAGCCTGCTCCGCAGCACGCTTATGGAAGTGCTCAAAACACTTACCGAACGCGAACGCAGGATTTTGGAAATGCGCTTCGGCTTGATTGACGGTTATCAGTACACACTCGAAGAAATCGGCAAACAATACAAGGTCACTCGCGAACGCATCCGCCAGATCGAGGCCAAGGCCCTCCGCAAATTGCGCCATCCAACACGCGCAAGACTCTTGCAGGGCTTCCTTGAAACCGAACCTGCGCCGGTCGAGACCTGAAAAAAAATAACTCGATGTGCCACTGACTCAAAAACCATGCACATGCCCAAAATCATACAAAACTTGAGCCAGACGGCTCCAATTGCGCTTGCAGCACTTCTGCTCGGCTGCGCGGCTAAACCGCAACCGCAGCAGTCGCTGTGGGCGGACCGAGTCGGTAAGACAACTTATCAGGATGTCGTAACCGAGCTTGGCCCACCAGACCGGACATGGCCTCTATCTGGAGGTGGCTTCGTCGCTGAATGGGTGACACGCCGGCCGATCCGATCCGCATTTGACACCGGCCCGGCGGCAACACCTAGCCCAGCAACCGCTCCTTCAACCGCCACGTTCGGCCCGCGCGAGCGCGTATTGCGGTTGTCGTTCGATCAAGACGGCAAGCTCACTGAAGGGCGTGAGACGGTAAGGTAACTGTGACGGTGAAGTTAACCGCCTCCGGCTGGGCATCAAATCCGTCTGGTCACGGCCGCACCTTTTTCAACGTTGTACATAATCGTCCAGAACAGCCTACCGTACCGTAACTGCGCCTGAACCTGCTGAGCTTGGTTGTGCGCCTGGCACAACTCACGCACTCCGGCTCGACCCACGTTGCTGTAACTGGCGCTTCAAAAATGCAGGCAGGTCACCCCGGCCGGCGCGCCTGTAATCTTCAACTAGCGCAGCCGCCACATCTGCCGCGCCCAGCCGCAGTTCAACGGTCAGGTACTCGAACAACAACTGCATCAGACGTACTAACGCAATGCTGTCTGTGCGTTGAACACGCGCGAACAACCAGTCGCTCCAGCGCATAAACGCCCGGAATGGCGAGCTTGCTCGTGCCCAAATCATGGGTGCGGTGCGCACAAAGTTACCGCTGTTCCATATCAGTTCCCAGTACCGCGCAAACCTGCGCACGCGTTGCAGTGTGCCAAAATCAACCGTCTTACTTTGCAAAATTTCGTACGGCGGGTTGGGATTGTACACCATTCCCCATGCCACGTCGTGGCGTGCGATCGGCGCGCCGCGTAACCGCTTCAATATACCGAGCTGAATTTCATGCGGCCGAAGCGCAACAAGTTCGTCAAAACCATCTGCAAAACTTTCAAGTGTCTCACCCGGCAGACCGAAAACCAGGTCTGCGTGCAACAACACGCCCGTCTGGTCGCGCAAAAACCGCAGGTTCTGCTTCAGCCGGCGATAATCTTGGTGCCGATTAATTCGTGCCGCTACCTCGGCATTAAACGTTTGGATGCCGACCTCGAACCTGAGCGTGCCGGGCGGAAATTGCGCAACAAATTCAAGAAATTCATCCTGCAACCGGTCCGGTACAATCTCGAAGTGGAACATGTGCCCCGGCTGACAACGCTCACGTAAGAAACGAAGCACGCTCAGACTGCGTTCCAGCTCCAGATTGAATGTCCGATCAACAAATTTGAACCGGGCCGCCCCGCGCTCAAGCAACCGTTGCATTTCCGGGAAAAATTTCTCAAGCGGTACGTACCGCACGCGCCTGTCGAGTGCGGACAAACAAAATTCACATCCGAACGGGCACCCGCGCGATGTCTCAACATAAATCGTCCGGTGCGCAATGTCTTCGGCAGTATAATGTTCATACGGCATTTCGAGTCGGGCCAGGTCAGGCGCTGTAGCAGCGGTTATCTTTGGCAAAGCCGCTCTGGCAGCCGACACGCTGTTGCTGGCGAGCAATGCTTCACACAGTTGGCCAAAAGCAACATCTGCTTCGCCGGTTATTACAAAGTCAGCCAGCTCGACTATTCGCTGTTGACCGGTTTCATGGCTTACCTCTGGTCCCCCCAAAATAATCACCAGGTCCGGTTGCAACCGTTTCAGCACCGCCACAAGCTCGGTTGTTTGGCTCACGTTCCAGATGTAAACGCCCACACCGACTATCCGCGGCGCATGCGCCAGGATTGCTTCTGCTATCTCGAGTGTGCGCTTGTTGATGTCCGATTCAACCAGACAGGCGCGTGCTTTTAGCCCACCAAGGTTCGCCAGAATGTACCGCAGGCCAAACGCAGTATGAATGTATTTGGCATTTAGCGTGGTTAAAACTATGTCTGCCATTCGCAAAAAGATTAGCTCCAGTCACAATGCTTCTGGAACGCCGCACCATGTGCAAAAAGCTTTAGCCAGGCGCAGTTCCCGTTCCTATGCACAGCACCGCTGCGCCCTGTAACTGGCCTGCACGTAGCTTTGCTAACGCGCTGTTCGCATCTTCGAGCGCGAACCTCTCAACCGTCACGTTGATCGGGATTTTGGTGACCAAGCCAAAAAATTCGGCGCCATCTGCCCGTGTGAGATTTGCCACCGACTCGATCCGCCGCTCGTGCCAGAGCAATTGATACTGGAAAGCTGGGATGTCGGTCATGTAAATCCCGCCGCAGACAACAATCCCGCCCCGACGCACTGCCCTGAGCGCATTTGCAACCAGCGCGCCGACAGGCGCAAAAATTATTGCTGCATCCAATTCCACCGGCGCCGGGTTCGTCGAGTCGCCCGCCCACACGGCGCCCAGACTACGCGCAAACTGTTGCGCAGCAACATCGCCCGGACGTGTGAAAGCGTAAATTTCACGGCCTTGCACGCGCGCAATCTGCGCTAGGATGTGTGCCGCTGCGCCAAACCCGTAAATCCCAAGACGCTTTGCATCGCCGGTCTTGCGCAATGCGCGGTATCCGATCAAGCCAGCACAAAGTAACGGCGCAGCTTCAACATCGGGGTATGCCGGCGGCAATTTGAAACAATACCTATGGTCGGCTACTACGTACTCTGCATATCCGCCATCGAGTGTGTATCCGGTGAACTTGGCGTGTTCACAAAGGTTCTCACGCCCGCTGCGGCAATACTCACATTCTCCGCACGTCCAACCTAACCACGGCACACCAACACGGTCGCCGGCATTGAACCGGGCAACACCCGACCCGGTACCGACTACGATGCCGATAATTTCGTGTCCGGGCACAAGCGGCAGTTTCGGATTTGGCAACTCGCCATCCACAACATGCAGGTCTGTCCGACACACCGCGCATGCCAGCACGCGCACCAGCACTTGGCCATGCCTCGGTTCCGGTAGTGCAACCTCGCGCAGCCGAAGTGCTTCGCCAGGCCGTTCAAGCACCATTGCATGCACGCCACAATTCAAACGCTCAGCCGCTACAGGTCAAGCATAGCTTCAGAACAACCGCGCGCGGAATTTGTCAACTGCACCAGGCCAACCTGTCATGTAAGCAAAATTACGGAGACAAAAATACGTCACATCCCTAAGTTGCGGAAAATTGCGCGGTTCTTATCATGGGTGCGTTAGCATAGCGGAACACAATCACAACTTTGGTATGTCCCTATGTGGAACCCCTACTGCAAAGCTCATTTCGGCGCCGAACCGAACCGGAAAAAAGCCGTTCCGAAACGGCCGCCGGCGGTGTCTTGCGCGGCCAAACACCGCTGGCTGGATCAGGTACAACGTCTCAGTTGCGCCCTACTGCTCAGTGCCGCAAGCTACGTTGTGGCACGACATTGCATTGTCGAATCAGTCAAGGTCGTAGGCATAAGCATGCAACCGACCCTGGTTGACTCTGGCAGGTACCTCGTTAACAAACTTGTGTATTTGTTCAGAGCACCGCGTGTGGGCGACATTGTGGTCATTCGCGACCCGATTGACGGGTTGTTGTCCGTCAAACGCGTGATCGCCACGCCCGGTGATTCGATCGGATTTGTTAACGGTTCCGTTGTACTGAACGGTGTCAAACTGAAGGAACCCTACCTACAG
>Ga0272448_1005335_pt1 | contig 14262 bp, 21 predicted proteins | sample YNPCB0191_FD_202220 | JGI IMG/M metagenome (GOLD analysis project Ga0272448, IMG submission 202220) | Hot spring sediment microbial communities from Yellowstone National Park, WY, United States - YNP-CB-019-1 | ecosystem: Environmental > Aquatic > Thermal springs > Hot (42-90C) > Sediment...
GTACTTCTTAAGTTCTGCTCGGGAAAGTCGTCTTCTTGCTACATACACAATAGTCCCCTCCACGTCCATTCCCATTTCGGCAGCTACGTCTCCCAAGTAGTATCCAATTCTGGAAACAATCCTTTCGAATTCCTCAAATGCTATATCATCCAAAGTGCCTTCTTCTAAAATGAAATAACCCACTATATCAGCGACTGCTTCTTCTCCTTCCACGAGTGCTCTTAGCTCATTACGATTGAGTTTTCTGCTTGCAACGTACATTATAGCGTAATCACTATCGTCTTTTCCTGCTTCGGTAGTTGCATTTCCCAAGTAATACCCAAGCTTAGAAAATATCCCTTGCAACTTTCTGAATGCTGCACTATTCACAACGTAATCGTCCAAATAGACCCATCCTATCACATCAGCAGGAGTAGTGCGCTTTCCTTCGATGTGTCGTGTTTCACTTACTTTGCTCGCTAGGATTGCTTTGCGCACTATCCTTGCGAGCTCTTTACTTTCCATCTTTTCACCTCCTTATTTTCATTACCACTTTGAATCCTTTATTACTTTTTTCTCTTTTGGGTCTATAACTGGAGGAGTTGAGAAGAACTGCACTCCTTCTGTCTTTTCTTTCCAAACCTTTTCGGATGTAGTAGGAGTAACATTGAAATATGCTGTTGTTTCTGTATCCAAGAGTGGCAGAGCGTCTACTGTTCCAGCAACCACTTCTCTTTTTTGAGTTGGGATTTTGACTATTTCTTCTGCGAGTGTGTCGAGCGCATCCATACTCTTGGCCATCAATTCTTTGGATTTTTGTTCAGCTTCGTCATCATTCAAAAGACCTCTGAGTTTCATAGCTTCTATTAGGATGCCAACTTTATGAGCTTTCCATTCCCTACTCATTTTGTCCAACTCTTCGGTTAGGAATGCTATCCTTTTTTCTGCCTTGTCCAACAAATTCTGCATAGATGCTGTTTTAGTTTCGGCTTTATTCAAGAGGTCTTTCATTTCTGAAACAGCTTTGTCTTCCTCGCCTCCTTTAGTTACTTCTTTAGACAGCTCGTCAAGAATGTCTTTCACAGCTTTGAATGCATCACTTTCCTGAGCTAATCTGGCGATGGATTGAACTACTTTTTCCTCTTTTACACCTTCTTCTGCAGTTTCTGATTTTTCCAATTCTTTATATTTCGTTTCTATTATTCCAAAAAGTTTGTCCATTTGCTCTTTGTTTGTTACGAGTGTCTTGAATTGCTGGAGAACTTCGTCAAGGTCTGCGTCGGATTTGTAAAAGAACAGTGCCAAGACCTCTCCTAATCCAGCAGTGTCAAGTTTAGGAGCTGGCTCTGGAACAGTTAGTTCTTCAAACTTCTCATCACTGACTACACCAGGAGTACCTTTCTCTGCTGGAATAGCAGTATCCTGTGCAAAGTAAACAGTAGCGTGTTTTCCACCTCCATAGTATTTTTCCAAAGTTGCTATCACTCCATTTTTCTTTACCTCCTTAATCAAGTCCTTACCATAATCTTTGGAACAGAAATATTCTATGTGTTTGTGAGGTTCTATGTAAGCCTGTTTTGCTGAAACTGAGAAGAGAGGAGCTTTGCCAGAGTAAACTGTCCATCTTGAATTGGTTATGGGGAATCTTCTTGTGAATTTTGCACATATAGGTCTGGTTTGTTCTTCAGCCTTGGGCATAGTTACAGGTTCTTTGGTTCCACCAGACAGTGGACTGCCAGTTGTAGTTTCCTCTCTTACCACTTTGTCCTGTGTTCCACCAGATGGCATAGATACAGCTTCCTGTTTTGGAGGGTCTACAACTTTTTTTTGTGATACTGACATACCAGGAGTAGGAGTTTGAGATTTTACTTCTTTTCGACCAAGAACTGGTCTTTCCTGTGGGGTATCGCTGGGCATACTGACCGTTTCCTGTTTTGGAGGTTCTACAACTTTTTTAGCCTGTTCCTGTGGTACTGATACTTTTGGTGAAGCATCTGCCTTTTCTTTTGGAGTAACAGGAGAATCTTGTGGTTCTTCCGGTGGAGTGCTGACTGGCTCTGTAGGTTTAGGTGGTTCTTTCACCAGAGTAGTCAAAGCAGATGTTAACTCCTTGATTGCTGTCTTGATTTCTGTTAACTCTTTCTGTAAGTTATTATCCATATTTTCACCTCCTTTATCCTTATTATAATCCAAATCACTATTTTCTGTTCCTTCTGTCCATCCCAATCTGCTCTTCATTACATATTTAGAAGCGAGCTTTCTCAATTCGTCTTTTGGAACAACTCTGGCTAATTCCAACAGCTCTTTGTCTTCATCATTCAATCCAATTTTGGATGCCTGTCTATACTTTTCCAACTCTTTCTGAAGCTTGCTCATAACATCAGCAGTGAGTCCTCCGGATGCACCACTTGGAGCGGTGTCCAAGTTTATCGGCTTCCAAGCTGGAGGACCTTTTGGCTTATTGATTTCGTTTTCAGCCATTTTCCACCTCCACAAAATATTTTATTCTCCATTCAAAATAATTATAAAGATTTTTTACTTTCCTCTTTAATTATAATGCTATTATCACTATTTACTATACCTTCTGCTATTTTCTGAAGTTTTTCATCTTGTTGAAAATGCGTTGGGACTATGAATGCTGGGTCTATCCACTCGCACAACCTCATTCCTCCTGCAAGATAGAACCTGTAAACCAATTCTGAACATATATATTTGTTAGGACTGTCTAATTTTCTTTTGAAATAAATACCAACCAATTGCAGAATATCGTAAGTTTTTCCAACTTGCTGAAATCCCCAGTTTACAGCTTTGAGTATGTCAAATTTCTTTTGCCACAGGTCTTTTAATCTCCAGACCTCAAAAGGTGCATCCTTATGAAAACTCAGAGGGAAGATTGCTACCTTTTTCCAGACGATGTTAGCTTCTAAAAGCAAAGGATGTTGGAAATCAAAAAATTCAGTATTTCCAATTTCCACAGCTGCGTGAATAACTCCTCCTAAATATCCACTCCCGAATGCAGAAGCAAAGCTATCCCGCTTGGCATAAAATAGATAAATGTCTCCTAACATACAGTTAGCCTCTCTTATGTTTGAAATACTGCACTCGTCTTTCCTCTTTAGCTACTTGTTCTTTGGATGGTTTTTTAGGACCAAACCATTTCAACACTCTATCACTTTTTCTACTCACCAACGCCCACTCGTACTGGTCTGTGTCTTCTCGGTATTTCTTTTTCAACACTGACTGTATTATTCGGGCTAATTTAATCATCTCCATCTTTTTCTGCTATGGTTTTGTTATCCGTCTTAACAGAGATTATTATTTCCATCCTCCACACATTGCCTTTTTGAATATGGAACACCACCTGACCGTATTGGATTTGGTTGAGCATATCAGAGTTTTTAATAGCCAGGTCACTGATTTGAGGAGCGATAATTCCATCTTTTTTGTATCTATCCATTTTTTGAGATTACTTTTTCTCTTTGCCACAGTTGGAACACTTATTTTGCTGGACAGAGTTCTCTCTCCCACAGTTGGAACAAATCCAGGTGAGTGCAGGTGTTTCGTCCTTTTTGAATATCTTTTTGATTTTACCTGGAACATTTTTTATCATTACCATTTATATCTCCACAATTACTGATTTATCAGTTGGTCTTTTGCAGTAGGGACAGACATTACCCAGCTTTGCTGTCCATCTTATTTTGCAAAAATCACATTCATAGAACTTGGCTTTTTTCTTTGGTGCTGTTCCAACAGGGTCTATTTTCTCTGACTGCTCCTTGGTAACCAATCCAGATGCCAAGCCACAATACGGACAGAATGTCTTACCAGGAGTGTAATCCTCAATCTCAAATTCTTCCTGACAGTATTTGCATTCCATCTTTATTTTTCCATCTTTTGACTTTTCTACGGCTTTATTTTCCATTTGATACCTCCTTGTGTTCAAAGTTCTTTGTCTAAAGCTCTTCTGATTAACGCAGCTATTTTGAGAGCTTTTTTCTCTTTTACTTTATCATCAATCAACTTTAACAGTCCTCTCAAATCTCTCTTCCTAATCAGCTCATTTTCTGTTTCTTCATAAGTAAAGGATGCTACTTTATTTCCACTTTGGTCGTAAGCAACTATACTCTTGCCTTCTCTAATAATATTCAGTCCCAAATCAAACTTTCTATTCACTGATTTGAACCAGCTTTCAACTTGACCCAGATACATTTCTTCGTGTCTGGCTCGTGTCTCTGGTTTTTTAGCTGGATACCAAAATTCGTGATAATGCCCACTGGCTGTGATAACTTCTGGAGGGTCTAAATCTTCCAATTTTATTCTTCCGAATTTTAGAGATGAGTATAACCTTTCCATTTTCATTCCTTTTATTTCTTTAATCGTCCAGAAAATGTGAATATCGTGCGAGTGTTGTTCCATTCAGGATACTTACCGAACAGTTTTTCCCCTATTTCATCCACAGCAGCGTAAAAATTATCCGACAAATAAATAACAGCGTGTCCTCGTTCGTAAATCTCGCTGTCTACATAAAAATCCTTAATGTTAAACTTCACCTGGAAAGTAACACGCCAATATTCATCAGGTTCGTCGAAGGTTTTTTCTACCACTTCCAAGTAAACAATATCAGAGTGGTCACTAATTGTTCCAACAAGTTCATCGATTGCTCTCTCAACTTGCTCTTTTGTCTTAACAATTAAACCAACTTTTTTCTGAGCTATTACAGCTTTATCACTTAAGATTCTTGCTACTTTTTCCATCTTTTCCATCCTCCTCTTATTTGCTCAACAAATAGCTCAAGAATCCAGCCACCTCATCTTCTGGTATGCCTAATTCCTTGCACACAGTTTTGAACGCTCTGGCAGCTTTGAAAGTTTTTTCATCAGCAGCGAGGATTTCCCTTATTTTTGCGTCTTTGTCTGCGCCCCTGCCAACAGTTATTATGCTGTCTTCCAACCCTATCAATCCGTGGGAAATTTCGTAAACCAGTTCTCCGGTTTCTGGATGCTTTTTGCCCTTATACATTCGGAGATGAGAGCACCATTCGTTGGTATCGTTGAATTTTGCTCCGCACACAGAACAGAGTGAATAAGAGACAATCACACCCATAGAAGTGTCAGTAACCTTTCCATCCAAAATATCTTGAGCCAGTTTTGGATGTTTGGTCTTGTCCACAGCATCCAACATATCCACAGACCTTCTATTTTCGTCTGGATGAGTATCAATTATCACACCTCTTACACATTTTTCATCGTGGTTTTCCAAAACTGGTTTATCTATCCAAGTGGCATATACCTTTTGGCCAGGAATTAGCGATTCTCCAATCAACTCATCCCAGAAGAACAGGTCTCCATTCTCGTTGGGTGCTCTGTTGAGTTCAATTACAGGATTACCATTTTCGTCCTTCAAAGCACCGTGAATGCCTTCTGTAACAAAATACAGGTATTGTTCCAAAACAGGTGCAACTATAGCAGCTAATCTTTTGGACAAATGCTTTATGTCATCCTCAACTATTGGAACTATTTTGGAAACACTGCCTTTTACCACTCTCATAGCACTGCCTCCTTACTTGCTCTTTGATATATTATAAAGCCCATTATCGCTCGTCTGTCAATACCTCTTCTCCAACATCCACTAATTTTCTTACTTCTTCTTCAGTGAATTTTCCGGGATTTCCGTAACAATAGAATTTTTTTCCTACGTATTTAGGAGCACCTTCAAGAGAGACGAGCTCGTTAAAAGTGCAATCAAAGTTCCAACCTACCCATTCTGGTGCACCTTGTAATGTCTGAAGGTAGTTAAGGCAACAATCAAAACTCCCTTCTACACGCCTTGGAGCTCCTTCGAGGGAAATGGGCTGGTTGTCTGAGCAATCAAAACTCGCACCCACACTTTGAGGAGCACCTTTGAGGTCTTTTAAATAATTTCCCCAGCATTTAAAGTTTCCGCCCACGTACTTTAGCGCTCCCTCTAAAGTTTCAAGATTGTTGCAATAACAAAGAAAACTCCCTTCTACCCACTCTGGAGCACCTTGGAGGTCTTTTAAAGGATTATCACTGCAATCAAAATTACCATACACTTTTCTTATCCTCACAAGCACTTTTGAACCGAGGAGCTCCTTTAATAAGGTTGCTACTTCCAACAAGCTGTTGAGTCCTAAATAGCCAAAATTTACGTTACCCATTACATCGTATACGCCGTCATCCACCACAATAAACGTCAGAGAACTTACACGTCTTATGAATTCTTCTTTTGACACTCCACTTTTATAAAAATCACTCAATTTTCTCATATTTGCTTGCTCCTATGTTCTTATTTCTCCTCCAACATTTATTAGTTTTCTTATTTCCTTTTCAGTGAATTTTTTGGGATTAAATTTGCATATAAACTCTCCACCTACGTATTTTGGAGCACCTTCGAGGGCATACAGAGAATTGTACATACAGTTAAAATCTCCACCTATATATTCTGGAGCACCTTGGAGTGTTTGGAGATGGTTATAGCTACAAACGAAGTTCCCTTCTACACGCCTTGGAGCACCTTCGAGGGAAACGAGTTGGTTACGTGAGCAATAAAAATCTCTACCTACGTGTTGAGGAGCACCTATGAGATTTTCTAAATCATTTCCTCCGCATTCAAAATCCCCACCTACGTATTGCGGAGCACCTTGAAGAGAAGCGAGCTTATTATAAAAGCAGTAAAAGCTTCCACCTACGTGTTGAGGAGCACCTTTGAGGTCCTTTAGGCTATTATACTTGCAGTCAAATTGTCCACCTACGTACCTCGGTGCTCCTTCTAAAGTCTCAAGCTGGTTATACCTACAGTCAAAATCTCCCTCTACCCACTCTGGTGCACCTTTGAGGTCTTTTAAACGATTAATAGTGCAATCAAAATTACCATGCACCTTTCTTATCCTTATAGGCACTTTTGAACCAGTGAGCTCCTTTAATAAGGTTGCTACTTCCAACAAGCTGCTGAGTCCTAAACAGCTAAAATCTACATCACCAAGTATATCGTATATACCGTTGTCTACTTCAACGAATGTCAGAGAGCTCATACGTCTTATGAGTTTTGTTCTTGATAATCCACTTTTATAAAAATCACTTAATTTTCTCATATCATTCCTCCCCTTTTTAAAATTATAACCATTTGCATTTCATCATTCAGTTTTGATTTTGTCTTCATATTCCTGTATGCGTTCTTCTATGTCTACGACAAGGCCTTTTATCTCTTCATCCTCTTCAAAAACTGGCAACAGTTTTTTCATAATGCTGAGCATAGTCTCGTAGAAATTTCCCATAACAGGTTCGTATTTTTCCCTTATGTAGCTATCTGTAAGATAGTCCAAAAAGCGAACTACTTGTGTATAGTAATCCACCAGTTCGTCGCTTTTATATTCACTGGCTAAATCTACAACCCAATCATCCAAAATGGACAAAGCCTCATCAACTATTTCCTCTTCATCAGGAGTAAAAGGTATTTTTCTGAGCATTGGAGCAACGTAATTATTGTAACGCTCGTACAAGACCGACTCCGCCTTTTTGGTAGTTTTGCGTCTTCCCATTTCTTCCTCAATTTTTTTCAACATTTTTGCACCTTGTTCATCCAGAGAACCCATAGTTCTGAGTGCATCCAACTTGAACCATTTGTCGTAGAGCTCAGCATTGCTTAAATCTTCCAACTTCTTTTCCAATTCTACGTCTTCTACCTGCTTCTTCATAGTGGTATACCATTTTTCCACATCTGACCTGCTTATTCTCATTTTGTCTGAACCGATTTTTAGCACTGTGGTTTCGGCTTCTGGATGGTCTTCAAACCACTTTTTTAGTTCAAGAATTATGTAAGGTGAAGGTATCCATTCTCCTGTTTTGGCTGTATAAGAAGATAATTTTTTCATCTTTAGTCCCCCTTCTTGTGTTCATTTTGATATTCTCTTTTTCAATTATAATATCAAATTCCAACAGGCAAGCCCACTGCTTCGTGGCTTTCAGGAGGCACGGCTCTTGATTCTTCTTCTGTAGGTAATTCTGGTAACTCTTCTGCACCTCCACCGAGTTCTCCACCAGCTGGCTCTTCAAACACAGGCAATTCTGGAACAGGAGCGGGCAGTCCTGTTGGAACACCTTTTTGTTCCTTTTCTTTACCTACTTTAGCTCGCCATTCTGCGAGTTTCTTTTCCACCTCCTCTTTGTTATAGTCGAGCATAGCGTAAATGTAATCGGGTGGTAATAAATCTCTATCAAAAAGAGTGAGCAAAAAGTTCAATTTACCCAGTTCATCCCTCAAAGAACCTTTTGTCCATTTTACATCAGGTAGCCAGAGAGGTTTGGCTCTTTTGTCCACTCTAATCCTGTATTTCAGCTCGAATTGGTGAGGTTTGTAAATATCATTCAACAGACAAATTGTTCCAAAAACAAACTTTCTAATCAACTCTACTATTCTTGAGCGCAGAGCTATGTATCTTTGTATCATAACATCCAGAGCCACACTGGTGCTGGCGTAAGGTTGTCTTTCTGCTGTAATTATTCCTTCGTTGATTAAAAGTGCTATAGCCAGTTGCTTGTCTATGTATTGTAATTCTGGTTGGATGGGTAAGGTACGACCAGACGCACCTTCCCACCGTATGTTCAAAGCGTGGTGCCAGATTATTGCCTGATTAGGCTCGTTGTAGGATGCCAGCAAAGCCTGTCTGAATGCTTCTATCTGTTCTGGAGTAGCTGGATGCGCATCCGAGCCTATGAGGTAGAATTCCTTCGGAGTGATGTGTCGGTCTGCTATTGCGTATTGTGCTTCTCTCAACTTGTCTCTGTAGAACAACCATTTCATACATCTTTCTATTATGCTTATACCCCTGGCTGAGAAGTAATTACCAGGTCTTTTAAAGTGGAAGACCTGATGCGCAGGCAATTTTATTTTTTTATTAGTCCTAACCGCCTCTTTGAATGCATCAGGAACCAGGTCATACAAATAACCAGTTTCTGGGTGATTTGGACCATTATTCACAATTTTCTTCACCACATCATCTGGCTCCAACAGGATTACATAGTCCTCTTTTTCTGGGGATGGAATGACTTTTTGGATGTGTACGTAATCAGGATTAATCATTACGAATTTTGTCCAACAGTGTGGATTGTCTTTGCTATCCAAAAAGCCGAATATAAAAGATTCCCCAATCACCCAGTATTCCAAAAGCATATCCAACAAAAACTCAAATAGATTCAAATCCTCGGCAATCTCATTGAACTCATTAGCCAGACCAGCATCCTCGTGTGTCAGGTCAAAAGTGGAAAGTGGAAATTCTGCGTGTAATTCACAAGCCGCTGCTACAATCGGCTCGTTGTAGAAAAAATATCTTTTGAGTTTATTCAGTTGTTTCCAATCTGTGGGGATTTCTATGGTAGTGCGAGAAATGTATGGTATGTAGAAAGGTTCTACTACACGAGTTTGTGCTCTTGTAATAATTCCAGCAGATATTTTTCTTTTTAGCTCGTGTTCTATTTCCTCTTTTGTTTTACCTTTTAACCTTCTGAATTCGCCTTCCAACCCCTGTGTTATTATGATTCCATCAGCCATCTTTGTCTCCTATTCACTCCTCTGGTGGAATTATATTACCATTTTTGTCAGTTAATTCTGACACATCTGCATCTTCAAAAATCCTCTTCAGCTCTTTAACGTGGTATTCCAATTCACCAACATAGTTTTTACCATCTTCTATTTTGTATAAGAGATTTCTTATCATTTCCACATTGTACCTTATACCACTCATAGCATCCTCGTAGGTATAATCGTCCATTTCTGCAGTGCGCTTTTTACTTAGTTTTTGGGATAATTCCATAATTTTGTTCATACAGTCATCAATAAGTATTCCTGTTTGTCTGCTGAGCTCGTCAGCCAGTTTTAAGAGAACCTGTCTAACTTGTCTGACCTTTTCAGCTGGAGGAATTTTTATGCCCTTTTTACTTTTTCCCCACCAGTCTATTTTCAATCTTTTGCATTCCTCGTTGAACAATTTTGCATATTTCAAGAGCATTTGTCCTTCTTTTGTTTGGAAATAAAGTGAGGATAAATCTGGTGTGTCATCCTTTTTGTTTTTGGATTGCTCATCAAAAAGAGTTTCACCTGTCTTTTTTGCCAGAACAGCAGTAATAGCAGTGTGAATAATAGGGTCTTGGATATTCTTCTCGCTCAAATAGTTTTCCAACTCTTTCAATTGCTCGATGGAATATGCTTCCAAAACCCTTTTGCGTCCTGACCAATCTTTTTGTGCTGCTAATTCAGAAAGAATTTTTCTGGCATCCACTGCTTGAATCCTGTTCTCTAACACAGCAACAGTCAGATGCTCCTTGGAAATCGGAAATTCTTTACCTTTGTATCTTACCCTCACAGTTTTGGGGTCTAATTCTGAAACAATGTCCACTTCTGCTGTTTCTTCTGGATTGGTTATGTTTTGTTCTCCGTATTCCTGTCTTACCTCTACTGGAACATTCACTTTACGTATTCTTGCTTTCTGCTGGGATAGCTTTTCCATCTTCCTCTCCTTTTCTATCCAGAATATCCAACAAATTCCTTACTCTTTCTGTTAATGAATTCAAATCTTCTCTAATTGAACTTATAGCATAATCAATTTCATCATCCAATCCGTAAGCAGCAGTTACAATCCTATACATTTCAAAGCTCTGCGCTCTGTCCAAAAGTTCTAATAGGTCCAAAAGTTCGCCTTTTAAGAATTCCTTGTCTTCTTTTGTCATTTTATAAATATGCCCATTCTTTTTAATTCTGCTTTTACTTCCTCTTCGTAATGAGGAGTTACGTACGGAATATGTTGAATCACAAACTCATAAGCACTGTTTGCATCCATAGAACCCTTCATATACCTCATAACTCTGATGACATCTTCAGCTGCTAATGCTGGTGGATAAGTTGGAACAGGTTCGGACATTACCATATTCGTGGGTGTGAGCTGGCCAAAAGATGGAATTTTGTCGTCTGCTCCAATTCTTCCTGCTGTTCTTTTGTTAAGCAATCTAATCCCAGCAACTTTATCCCCGCTCTTCAGTTTTTCTACCTCTCTTTCAGAAAGGTGAATGCTGGAGACGATTGGCTTGTCCTCTCTTTTGATTATTAGTGATTTAAATTGTCCAGTGTCTTTGAAACCTATTACTTTTCCGATTTTTCGTCCTGTTATACGTCTTCCCAACAGGTTGTTCATACCAGCCTCCTTCTTTCTGTTTTATACAACTATTCCAGCCTTAATCAAACTGTCTATCAGCTCTTCGTCAGAATAAAAGTATCCATCACCATCCACCCAATAGTCAACATCTTCACCATCTCCAGTGAGCACTCCTAAATCCCAACCGTATACCCAACCTTCTTCCCCTGCACTATCCTTTGTTATCTCTATAGACAAAATATATTTTCCACTTTCTATTTCACCATCTGTATAATACGTTTTCATTTCTTTTAGCAAATCTTCAATTTCTTTTCGTGTGAAAAGACCTTCAGGTCTATCAGTAGGATTGTTCTGTCCTGCGATTATTCTACTTCCGGAAGCTATTCTCTTTCTAATCAGCAAAGCAATCTTGCTGTCCTCCTGCACAGTTGTGCTTTTACCACTCACTCCTCTTTTTGATTTTTCAGAAATAAGTTTTTTTGCCTCTTCGTAAATGTCTATTCCAATTTCCTTCCTGCCTTGTAAGTATCCTTCCCAGAATTTGGTTTTCACTTCTACAAGTGCATCAATTTTATCCTCATCCTCAAAAACTTCAGAAATGTCTTCTACCATAGGTCTTCCATAGAGAATGGAAAAGTGGTCTGTCTCTTCCCACGCTTCCATATCTGTCCACACAAGGTTAACAGGGTCGTCCAATTCAGGCATCTTTTCAAGCGTTTCTGACAAGGTTTCTTCCACATTCATCCAGCTTTCGTTTTTTCCAGCTTCTATTCCTTTTTTATACCATTTGTCTAATAGTTCTTTCAACTTCTTTACAAAATCCGACTGCGCACTCTTTTTTCTCTTTTCTGTTTCGGACGAGTAAAGTTCTCCTCTTTCGCTTAATTTTTCTCGGAGATATGTTTTTGCTTCTCCTGCACTTTTGAATCTTCTTTCTTCTTCTCCTTCAATTGAAACAACATAAGCACTGGGAAAAATGTCTTCAATCGTATAATCATCTCCAACAAAGCGCTTTTCTTTTACAGAATAAACCTTAACACCTTTTCCATTGTCATATATCAATTCTCTTGTTTCTTCACGCTTATTTTTGTAATCAGAAGTTCTTTCATTCCCTTTATGGTAGTAAGGAACTCCTAAAATTTCTTCACACTTTTTAACCAAATAGTCGTGAACGTAATCAGGCAGAGATGCATAAGATGGAGTCTCAAAATAAAATGTATCTTCTTCCAAAACAACTCTTACAAGGTCTCTGTTCAAATAATCTAAAACTCTTTTAGCTATAGCGGTGTTTTCTCTTTCTAATGCTTCTCTAATTTGATTATTAACATAGAGGTATTTTTCAGCCGCAGTTCTCTTGCCGCTTTCTCCATAGCCAGAAGTTTTTATACTTTCCAAATGTTCCTCTGCACTTATTCTGAACCCAGCAACTTCCTCACCTCTTTGTAATGCTTCTACTTCCTCTTTTGAAAATTGGACAGAAAGAACACCAGGATGCCCATCTCTCTGAATTGACAAAACTACATCCTCTCCAACAGCTTTAGCCTGTATTATTCTCCCAGTTCTTGAGCCAACCAATTTTTTGCCTATTAAGTTTTCCATTTTCACCTCCTCAGTCTCTTTTTCTTTTCTCGTGTCTCCATTCAGTACCTTCTACTCTGTCTTTCAAAGCAGCGCAGAATGCTCCTGGGTCATCTACCACACCTTCCATCTTTTCTATGCATTTGGTTACACTGCCTCCAACACCTTCCCAAAAGCTCTCCAGAGATTTTTTTGTCCAACCACGAGGCAGAGTTTCCCACTTTGCGGAAAGAATAGGACGAACATTAATTCTTTTGACTCCCAATTTCCTCATTCTCTCTGCACATTCTGGACAAATTAGCTCAACAGCTTCTACACTCGCCCAGATGGGATTAGACACTTTTGAACTGATTATTTCTGCTATTTTTTTCATTTTTTACCTCCTTATTCAATTATAACAAGCCCAACCTCCTCATTTTTTCCACAAGATTACGTGGTGTTCTTCTGCACCTTTTACTCTTCCTTTTTCTTTTCAGTTTCTTCAATATGTTCCAAAATTTCATAGCTCACTGGCTTGCGCATCCAGCTGTGGCATTTTGGACATTTTTCTACAATTTTGTGTTCTATGTGCCCACAGTTGGAACACACCAAGGTTATTTTGTCATTCGTGCCAACTTTCTTTTCCATTTTTTCAACTCCTTGTTTTTTCCACTTTTCCTATTCTTGGCGTAGTTGAGAGAAAATCTTCTTTTGATTTTTCCAACTTGCTAATAGCAGGAATCAAAGATACACGATTATTTTTGATTACCACTTTACCCTTTTTGAGATGTCCAATCAAATTTCCATCTTTGCTATACACCAGTTCATTCCACAGATATGCTATTCTTTGGCCACTTTCACTCCAAATGTTTCCTTTTTCATCTAAAAAGCCTAATAATTTGTTGTCCTCAAAGTAAATTTTTTCCTTCATTTTCAGAGTTTTGAAACTCTTTCATATTCCTTTATTACAGCTTCAGTCATTTTTTCCAAAAGCTGGGGATTGATTATTTTGACTACGCTTTTGTGTTTTAGATTAGCCAAATCTATGACTGCCTCTGTCCCGCACCTTGGACAAAATCTATCAGACCTGGAGAACTTCGCTCCACAGGATTTACAAACTCTCCTCCTCTCAACAGAAGGCATAGCTAAGAACTTTCCTTTTTCTCCATCTATGATTCTGATATTAGTTATGACAACAGAACCATCCAACTCCACAGTAGCAAATCCTCTGAAGCGTGTCCTCTTGTCTAGCGACACTTTCGTAACACTGACTTTTGTAACTTCCATAGCACCTCCTCTTTTATTATTCTTTAGTTTTTTTTGTCAATTTCTTTGTGTTCGTTTGTATTACCTCCTTATTATTCCCTTTTCTACTGCTTTTCCATAGTTCTTTAATAGCTGACCATATGTTTTGGAATTCTCAAGATAAGGTAGAATTTTTCTAAAACCCATCATTTTAGCAACTGCCTTTACTCCTTCTCTATCAAACATATTAACTACACCAGATTGACGGATTGCCTCATATTCCTTAAACACCTCTGCAGGAATACCCTCTATATCCA
>Ga0272448_1005336_pt1 | contig 14261 bp, 7 predicted proteins | sample YNPCB0191_FD_202220 | JGI IMG/M metagenome (GOLD analysis project Ga0272448, IMG submission 202220) | Hot spring sediment microbial communities from Yellowstone National Park, WY, United States - YNP-CB-019-1 | ecosystem: Environmental > Aquatic > Thermal springs > Hot (42-90C) > Sediment...
TGGCGAAAAGCGATCAGGCGTTGAATCTGCTCTTGGATAGAGGTTGGAGTCTCCATACCCCTAATTTTCTACCAGAGGGGGATTTCACGCAAGAGCAGAATAGCCCGAAGATTTGTCTAAACACGAGTTTGGAGTAACCGTTATTTTCTGGCTTCCAGAAACCCCTGCAGCAGGACGGCAGCGGCGACGGCGTCCACTTCGCCGCGTCGTCGGCGCTTTCCGGGGCGGACGGTCTCCAGAATCTCCTGGGCGGCGACGGTGGTGTAGCGCTCGTCCCACAACTCTACCGGCACGTCCAGCGCGTCCGCCAGCGCCTCTACGTACGCCTCCACCCAGCGGGCCTGGGGGCCCACCTCGCCGCGCAGGGTCAGCGGCCGCCCGACAATCACCCGCCCGGCGCCGTATTCGGCCACCAGGCGGGCAATGGCGGCGAAGTCCTCGGCGCGGGACTTCCGCTCCACCACCCCCACCGGTCGGGCCACCGTCCCGCTGGGGTCGCTGACCGCCACCCCAATCCGCCGTTCACCCAGGTCCAGTGCCAGCACCCGCATGTTCTTGAGAACCACAAAGACACGAAGGAGGAAATTAACAATAAACAAATCTTTATGTCTTCGTGTCTTCGTGGTAAAAATCTCAGAACCACCAGACACGAAGGCACGAAGGAGGAAATTAACAATTAAAAATTAACAATAAACAAATCTTTGTGCCTTCGTGTCTTCGTGGTAAAAATCTCAGAACCACCAAGACACGAAGGCACGAAGGGGGAAATTAACAATAAACAAATCTTTGTGTCTTCGTGTCTTCGTGGTAAAAATCTCAGAACCACCAAGACACGAAGGCACGAAGTTTTTTGTGTCTTCGTGTCTTCGTGGTGAAAACCAAAACCTCAGGGCGTCACCTGGACGGTGATGCGCAGAGGGAGCAGGGGCAGATGCGGCAGCCAGTGGGGCCAGACCTGAATCTGGGGCGGCTGGGCCAGGGGCCACTCCTCCGCCAGCAGGTCGGCGGCCCGGGCGACCGTCTTGCCCCGGACGGCCTGCCGGACGGCCTGCGGGTCCACCTGGGCGGCCGCGGCGCCCACCGCCGAGACGGAGAAGGTGATCACCCCTCCCTCGGGGCCGGCCGTCGGCTCCTGAATGTCAAATTCGGTATTCACCAGCACGTGGTCGGGGGGGAGACGGCGCACCAGGGCGGCGTAGGCGACCGCCTCGGCGTTATCCCGGTCCACCGCCATACCGGTGACCAGCAGTTTCATGTACACCTGCAGTGTGTCCGCCCGTTCGTAGAGAAACCGGTTGTAGGAGACCTCGCTGGCCTGAATCTCCAGGGACTGCCGGAAGAGGACCTCATTGGGCTCCAGGTACTTCTGCAGGCCCTGGTAGGCTTCCTCCAGCAGTCGGGCCGTCAACTGCTCCCGGGCCCGGTCCATATCCTCCTGGGAGACGGCGCGGACTTCCTCCAGGCCGCCGCCCCGGGTCGGTTCGGGGTTGATGACCCGCAGGGCCAGCGCAGCGACGCCTTCCACCTGATTGATGAGTCCGGCACCGACGTTACCCGCCGGCCCCTCCTCCAGGGCCTCTATGGGGGCCGGGGCCTGGCCGAAGGGGGGCACCGTCACGTCCTGGGTGGTGGCGAAGCGGACCGGGAAGGCGCCCGCGGAGGTCCGGACGACCGTGCGGGCGGGCACCACAATCTCCTGCCCCAGCATGTTGGTGAAGAGGACGGTCCCGGTGGCCCGGCCCGACTCGTAGGCGGCGGTGCCGGTGGTCTCCACTTCCAGGCTCCCGGCGAAGTAATCGCCCACCCGGCGGGCGGGAATCTGCCCCCCCGCCGCGTCCACGGCCTGCGTCTCCAGCCCGGCCGATACGGTGACGGTCGCCCGGACGGTCTCCACAGTGGGGACCAGGGTGATGGTGGCCCGGGGGACGACGGCGTAGGCGAAGGCCAGGAGCACCAGCAGGGTGGCGAAGAAGACGGTCAGCCGGGCGCCCAGGCGGACGTTCCGGGCCCAGGGCGGGAGCGGGCGGGCGGGTGGCGGGCGGAGGGGGACTTCCTCCTCCCACCAGGCGCGGGGCGGCGGTTCCAGGGGTTGCCGCTCCGGGCGGGGCCAGCGGCGGGCCGCCTCCGCCTCCTCCACCGAGGCGAAGGCCGGCAGGCCGATCCAGCGGACGTAGGCCCGCCGGTCCGGGTCCTCGGAGACAACGGCAATTTCGGCGCCCAACCGTTCCGCTTCCCGGCGCACCCGTTCGCCGTCCAGCGGATTGGAGAAGAGGCGGGTCTCCCAGGGAAGAACAATGATGACCCGTCCGTTCCGCGCCTGCCGGATACGGTGGCGCAGGATCGCCAGGTCATCGTCGGGTTGAAGGGAAATGATGTGGGTCACAACCTCCCCTGATTGGCGGATGTTCAAGCACGTTTAACCCATGTGTTTCTCGCCGGATGCTCAATCAGGCCCAAATCCCTCAGTTGTTGAAGGACCTGTCGCACTTTTGCCCGGATATGCTGGTTGTCCGGATAGAGTCGTCTGAACTCATCTTCAAATTGATACATATCACTGGTCTTGAACTCTCCATGAGGCAACCGTTCAAAGACAAGTTTCTGCCAGCCGTACAGGTCCCTCTGCGTTGGCGTTGGACGACGAAGCGCGTTCAACTTCTCCTGAAAAGCAGATTTTAGTGAAGAACCTGTCCGGGCTTCGCCTCTTCGCCCCCGCCTCTGGCTTTCATACAACTGTGTGTACAACTCAAGGAATTCCCTGTCGGGCTCAACCCTTTTGGGAATAAACTTCAATTCGTTGTAAACGGCGTACACATCCGAGACAATTTCCTCCCGGACAGAAGCCCGAATCAGCACATTCACTTCCAGGTTTCGCTCCAGGCCACCTTCCGTGAGGTTAGAGGACCCAACGATAATGATGGCCTCTTCGCCCTCTTTCAACACATACAGTTTCGGGTGATATACAACCGACGGTCCGAGATCAACGTGGCAATACATCTTGGCGCTGGCATACCTTTGAGTGAACTCGTATAACTTCCACAATGCCTGCGGCTCGGTGGTGGAGAAATCAAGGCCCACGAGGAACTCTACTGACCCGTTTCGGCCCAGACATTGCTGAAGGGCAGGATCAATGAGATCAACACCTCCTCTGGAAACAAAAGCCACAGCAATTCTGGCGTCTTCTGCCTTCTCTACTGCAGGCAGGATGGCCGTCAACAGTGTCCGGGAGACGTTGTCTATCAGTTCCAGTTGCATAAGGCCTATAGGTGCGGGTCAGGATGAGATCATCGCGTCAGCGGGGTTCTCCACTGTCAGCCCTTCAGCGCGGGCAGCGGCCAGGAGTTGAATTCAGGGTAATTACCTACCCTGAATCGTTTTCAGATAATGTAGCGTAGGCTTTAGCCTGCGAATACAGGCCTGGCGGCCTGCGCTACAGGGGCATGCCTTCGCCGCGTCTTTGATAGCGCTTGCCCGGGGGCTCCCTGGTAGGTAGTTACAATTCAGAATCTTCATCTCCGGCCTGACAGGAAACGCTCGTAATCGTCATGATGGCCAATCCATAGCCAGGTTATCGTATCTCCTTCACGCCAATGGCCCGGTACCCTCTCGTGATTCGTACAGCCCACAGGTTTTCCTCCCGGTTAACGCATTTGAAACGCAGCGATGGATGAAATGGGTTCTGCTCCCATAACCGGAAGGCCTCTCTGGCCCTACGTTTTATGCTTTGATCCAGAGAGGCGTAAGACTCCCAAAATGAGGGCAGGGTAGCGGATTTCATAGACGCTCAAAATCCATAGGCTCAGCCCTACCCATCGCGATTTCCGCCCTTGCCCAACGGGCCACCGCCACCAGTTGGTCCTGAGTGCGTTTAAAGAGAGCATCCCATATCAAATCGTCCTGCAGGTCCTGAATGTATTCCCGCAGGTGTTCTAAGACCCGCTCCTGGGCCTCCTCAGGCAAGGATTCCAGCATTTTTGTAATGGTTGCAATGGCTGCTGAAGTCATTTCTCGTCCCCTTTTCACACCGAGAGAGCATCACAATAGTGCAAACAGTTCCTCTTTCGTCATCTCGCAATCCCGCAAGATTTTGGACAGTAACCCTGGACCAATCGTTTCGCCCCGATGGACCGGTACGACCGTGCACCGTCCGTCAGGATGACGCAGAAAATAATGGCTTCCCTTCACGCGGATCACCTCAAAGCCCGCCCGGCGTAGCGCAGCGACCAGTTCTTGCCCTTTGATGGACGGCAGCTTCGTCATACCTCAACCTGGACTCGCTGGACCCCTATGAATTCTTGAATCTGAATATCCTCACCCTCCACTTCCAGGCACAACTCAATAGCCTCCCGAATTCTTTCCAGCAGGGTATCCAACGACTTTGCCTGGGTGTGACAGCCGCGCAGAGCAGGAACGGTAGCCACATAGTAGCCCTCGGCGTCGCGCTCTATAATCACGCTGAACTCTCTGACCATTGGCCTTGCTCCTCACTTCGCGTATCGCGAATCGCATATCGCATATCGCATATCGCGTATCGCATATCGTGTATCGCGTATCGCCTCTGCTCCTCTGCCCCTCCGCTCCTCTGCTCCTCTGCCCCTCCGCCCCTCCGCTCCTCCGCTTCCCTGCCCTCTCGCAATCTTGCCTCATGCCCGCCCCAGCGCTTCCCGCAGGAGTTGCGGGGCCCGGCGGAGTGCCTCATCCAGACGGCGGGCATCTTTGCCCCCGGCCTGGGCCAGGGTGGGCCGTCCGCCACCGCCCCCGCCGACGACCTGCGCCACCCCTCGCACCAACTGCACCGCGTCCACCCCCTGCCGGGCCAGGTCGGGGGTGACCGCCGCCACGAAGGCCGGACGCCCTTCCAGGACCGTGCCCAGCACCACCACGCCGGAGCGAACCCGCTCCCGGTACCAGTCCGTCATCTCCCGCAGCGTCTCCATGTCCGGAACGTTCACCCGGGCCACCAGCAGCGGCACCCCCGCCACCTCCTGCACCTGATCCAGCAGGTCCTCCAGTTGGTAGCGGGCCAGTTGCCGCTGGAGACGGGCAATCTCTTTGCGGGCCGTCTGGAGTTCGTCCTGCAGTTCCAGCACCTTGCGGTTCACCTCCTCCGGCGAGCAGAGGAGATGGGCCGCGATGGACTCCAGGGAGCGCATGTGCTTCTGAATCCACTCCACCGCCCCACGCCCGGTCACCGCCTCAATCCGGCGCACCCCCGCGCCGATGCCCTGCTCGGAGATAATGTAGAAGAAGCCGATTTCGCCGGTCTCGTCCACGTGCGTGCCGCCGCACAGTTCCTGGCTGAAGGGCTCGTCGGGCCAGCCGATGCGCAACACCCGCACCACCTCGCCGTACTTCTCGCCGAAGAGGGCAATGACGCCCTCCGATAACGCCTCCCGGTACGGTTTGTACTCCCAGATGACCGGGTAGTTGGCCAGGATGGCCTCGTTGACCCCGCGCACCACCCGGTCAATCTCGTCCTGGGTGAGCATGGCGCCGTGGGTGAAGTCAAAGCGCAGCCGGTCCGGAGCGACCAGGGAGCCGGCCTGCTGGACATGTTCGCCCAGGACGTAGCGGAGTTCGTTGTGGAGCAGGTGGGTGGCCGTGTGGTTACGGGCGATGTCCATGCGCCGCTCGTAGTCCACCAGCGCCCAGGCCCGTTCGCCCACGCGCGGGGTGCCCAGGGTGACCTGGCCGATGTGGACAATGAGGCCCGGCACAGGCCGCCGCATATCGTCCACCCGAATCTCCCAGACCGGTTCCTCGGCCTCCTCGCTGGGGAACGCGGCGATGTAGCCGGTATCGGAGACCTGACCGCCCGACTCCACGTAGAAGCAGGTCTCGGAGAGGACGACTTCCACCTTGTCGCCGACGCGGGCGGCCTGGACCGATTTGCCGCCCCGCAGGATGGCCGCGACGGTCGTTTCCAGTTCCGTCGCCTCATAGGGGTCGTGCAGGACGCCTTCCGGACCCAGCAGGCCCTTTTTCTGCAGACCCTCCAGCAGGTCCCGGTAGACCCGCAGACTTTCCTCGTCTATCTCCTCAAACATGTCCGCCGCCCGCGCGCGGGCCCGTTGCTCCTCCATCGCGGCGTGGAATCCGGCCTCGTCCACCGTCAGGCCGTGCTCCTCCGCGACGTCCCGGATAATCTCCATGGGGATGCCGAAGGTGTCGTAGAGGCGGAAGGCGTCCCGACCGGGAATCATGCGCTCCCCACGCTCCTCCACGGCGGCAATCACTTCGTCCAGCCGGGCCAGTCCCGCATCCAGCGTCTTCAGGAAGCGCAACTCCTCCTGGCGGATGGTGGTCAGGATGAACTCCCGCCGCTTCTCCAGTTCGGGGAAGACGTGGCTCATCCGCTCAATGACCACCTTCGCCACCTCGTCCATAAAGGGACGGGTGAAGCCGATTTTTCGCCCAAACCGGACCGCCCGGCGGAGAATCATCCGCAGGACGTAGTTGCGGCCCTCGTTGCCCGGAAGCACCCCGTCGCCGATGAGGAAGGTGACCGCGCGGGCGTGGTCGGCGATGACCCGGTAGCCGACGATGTGCTTCTCCCGCTCCTCGTCGGTGTGGCCCAGGAGTTGCTGGACCCGGTCCATAATCGGGGTGAAGAGGTCGGTCTTGTAGTTGGAGTCCACGCCCTGCAGGACGGCGACGAGTCGCTCCAGGCCGGCGCCGGTATCCACGTGTTTGGCAGGCAAAGGCTCCAGCGTCCCGTCCTCTTTGCGGTTGTACTGGATGAAGACCAGGTTCCAGAGTTCAATGTACCGTCCACAGTCCTGGTTGACGCCGCAGACGTGGGTGGGGTCGTCCTTTTTGGAGCAGAACTCCGGCCCCCGGTCATAGTGGATTTCGCTGCAGGGGCCGCAGGGGCCAACGTCGCCCATTTCCCAGAAGTTATCTTTGCGGCCGAAGAAGAGGATGTGGGACGGGTCAATGTCGGTCTCGGAGCGCCAGTACCCGGCGGCCTCGTCGTCGCGCGGGAGTTCGCCCCGCTCGTCCTCAAAGCAGGTGGCCCAGAGCCGCTCTTTGGGCAGGCCCCAGACCTGGGTGAGGAGTTCCCACGCCCAGGCAATGGCCTCTTTCTTGTAGTAGTCGCCGAAGGACCAGTTGCCCAGCATCTCAAAGAAGGTGTGGTGGTAGGTATCCCGCCCCACGTCCTCCAGGTCGGCGTGCTTGCCGGAGACGCGCAGGCACTTCTGGGTGTCGGCGGCCCGCTTGTACGGGCGGGTGCCGATGCCCAGGAAGACGTCCTTGAACTGGTTCATCCCGGCGTTGGTGAAGAGCAGGGACGGGTCGTCCACCGGCACCAGGCTGGAACTGGGGACAATGGTATGGCCCCGGGCGGCGAAGAAGTCCAGGAAACTCTGTCGTACCTCGTCGCTGGTCCACTTTTTCTTGCTCATGGGCGCTCCTCTCATTTCCATTGGTGACGCGTATTGTAGTCTAAAGGGGGGAAACTGTCAACTTTCGGGGGCGGGAAACGGGAAACGTAAAACGTAAAACGTGAAACGTAAAACGTGAAACGTAAAACGTGAAGCGTAATGAGAGTGGGAACTCTGCGGCTGGATCCAGCGTCTATAGAAGATGAGAAGCGGATTTCCCTGCATCCTGCATCCTGCATCTTGCATCTTGCATCCTGCATCCTGTAGACAACCCGGCCCATTCGTGGTATACTGCAACTACCCTGTCAAGTCTCCTAAAATCGTACCGGGGGCAGAAGCCCAAAGTCCTGAAAAATCGTACCTCCAGAGTGCCGTAACGGCTGACACTTTCTACGCTCACCGGCTTTTATTAACCCCTCACCCCCCTTGATCCCCCCTCTCCCCTTGGCCTTGCGGCCAGGGGAGAGGGGGGATAAGGAAGGGGTTTTGCGGCGGGCGGCTTCGCCGCCCGCCGCAAAACCCCTCTTCCCCCTCCCCTCGCCCGCCGCCGCAGGCGAGCGGGAGAGGGGAGGGGCAGGGGGAGGGGTGAGGGCCAAAAGTTGCCAGGAACGACTCTCTTAAAGGGTGCGATTTTTTGAGACTTGGGCCCGGTACGATTTTAAAGGACTCAACATACCCCTGACGTTTCACGTCTTACGTTTCACGTTTCACTTTTCACGCCCTGCGAAAGGAGTCGCCATGAGCCGTAAACGCCTCTGGACCCTGGCCCTGATCATCCTGGTGCTCAGCATCATTCTTTCCTGCGCACCGCCTTCGTTCCGTCGCGCCACTCCCACCCCCACCTCTGCACCCCTCCCCGCCACCCACCCCCTCCTCCTGGTCCGCTCCCCGGCGCGCGGCGAGGAGACGCCGCCGGACCGGCCCCTCCGCCTGGTCTTTGACCAGCCCATGGATCGGGCGTCGGTGGAGGCCGCATTCCGCATTGAGCCCAAAGTGGAGGGCACCTTCTCCTGGCCCGACCCGGTCACCCTGGTCTTCACCCCCAAAGGCCAGTGGCAGCGGGCCACCCGCTACCGGGTCAAACTGGAGCCCACCGCCAAATCCGCCGAGGGGCTCCCCCTGAAGGAGGAGGTGGAGTTCACCTTCGCCACCGTCGGCTACCTGGAGGTGGCCCAGGTCATCCCGGAACCGAACGCCCGCGACATCCCGCCGGACACCCCGGTCACCATCATGTTCAACCGGCCCGTCGTCCCCCTGCAACTGGTCAGCGCGCCGGTGGCCGACATGCCCGTCCCCGTCGTCTTTGACCCGCCCGTGGAGGGGACCGGCGAGTGGGTGAACACGTCCATCTACGTCTTCCGGCCCAGGACGGGCTTCGTCCCCGGCAAGACCTACCGGGCCACCGTCCCCGCCGGCCTCTCCGACACCACCGGCGGCGTCCTGGAGGAGGATTACACCTGGCAGTTCACCATTGAGGCCCCCTACGTGCTCTCTATAGAGCCCGCCAGCGGCGCCACCCAGGTCGCCCTCACCCAGGCCATCACCGTCACCTTCAGCCAGCCTATGGACCGGGCTTCCACCCAGGCCGCCTTTTCCCTGAAGCCTCTGCGGAGCGAGACCCGCGTCCCCGGCCGCTTCGTCTGGAGCCAGAACGACACGGTGATGACCTTCATCCCGGAGGGGCGGCTGGAACTGGATACGGAGTACCTCATCACGCTGGAGCCGTCGGCCCTCTCCGCTCAGGGCGCGGCCCCGCTGAAGGCCCCGTACAAATACTCCTTCCGCACCGTCCCCTACCCCCGCATCCTCTCCACCACCCCCGCCGACGGCGAGAAGCGGGCGGACCCCGGCACCGCCTTCATCATCAAATTCTCCGCGCCCATGGACATCTCCACCCTGATGCCCAACATCACCATCATCCCCAAACCGACCCGCGTCTACACCTATTGGGACCCGTGGGAGAACTCTTTCGTCCTGAACTGGGACCCGCCCGCGTCCACGTCCTGGGAGGTCCGCCTGGGGCCGGACATGGCCGACCCCTACGGCAACCGGATCGGCGAGGAGCAGGTGGTCCGCTTCACCACCCGCCCCCTGGACCCGGCCATCTATCTCCAGGTGCCGGGGAACGTCGGCCTCTACAACGCCTACACGTCCACCTACGTCTACATCTCCCACCTCAACGTCACCCAGGCCGACATCACCCTCTCCCGCCTGACCTGGGACGAGTTCCAGCGCCTCACCACGGGCGACTGGTGGTCGGCCTGGGAGCAGTACCGTCCGGCGGAGGGAAGCATTGTCCGGAAGTGGACGGTGCCGTTGGAGGCGCCGCTGAACGATGCCCGCTACAAGCGAATTGACCTGACCGAGGACCGCAGTCCCCTTCCGCCGGGCGTCTACTTCCTGGAGGTCACCGCGCCGGAGGTGGCCCGCCGGGGCTGGAGCCCGTCCCGCCACATCCTGGTCGTCTCCCGCATCCACCTGACCCTGAAACTGGCCCCGCGGGAGGCGCTGGTCTGGGCCACGGACCTGGCCACCGGCCAGCCCGTCCCCAATCTCCCCATCACGGTTCAGGGGAAGGGCGTGAGCGCCGCCGGGCGGACCGACGCCGACGGCGTCTTCCGCACCGGCTTCCCGCCCCTGGAGGACCTCTGGGCGACCTTCCTGGCCTACTCCGGCGCGCCCGGCGAGCCCACCTTCTCCGTCGTCCACAGCGACTGGTACAACGGCATCGGGCCGTGGGACTTCAACCTGACCTCGGAGTTCTACATCCGCCCCTACCGCATCCATGTCTACACCGACCGGCCCATCTACCGGCCCGGCCAGCCCGTCTACTTCCGGGGCGTCGTCCGGGCCGAGGACGACGCCCGCTACACCCTGCCCCCGGCGGGCGATACCGTCTCCGTCACCGTCCGCAACGACCAGGGGGAGGAAATCTACAAGGAGACCCTGCCCCTCTCCGACCTGGGCACCTTCAACGGCCAGTTCACCCTGGCCCCGGAGGCCGGCCTGGGCTACTACTACATTGAGGTCAACTACCGCAAACAGACCGACGGCGTCGGCTTCCAGGTGGCGATGTACCGCCGCCCGGAGTTCCAGGTGACCGTCACCCCGGATAAAGACCAGGTCCTGGCGGGTGACCGGATCAACGTCACCGTCCAGGCCACCTACTTCTTCGGCGGCCCCGTCGCCGACGCGCAGGTCCGCTGGACGCTGATGACCCAGGACTACGGGTTCCGGCCCGACGTTCCCGGCTGGTGGGACTGGACCGACACCAGCCGGTGGGACTGGTGGGGGCCGCAGGAGGTGCCCGGCTACGGCCGCGTCATCGCCGACGGCACCGGCACCACCGACGCCCAGGGCCGCTTCGTCTTCACCGTCCCCGCCGACATCGGCGACGCCCTGGTGAGCCAGCAGTTCACCCTTGAGGCCACCGTCACCGACGTCACCGACCAGTCCGTCTCCAACCGGGCCCAGGTCCTGGTCCACAAGGGCCTCTTCTACATCGGCCTGCGCCCCCAGCAGTACGTCGGCGTCGCCGGGGAGGAGCAGAAGGTGGACATCCGGACGGTGGACTGGGCGGGGGAGCCCGTCGCCCGCGTCCCCCTCACCGTCACCCTCAACCGACGGGAGTGGCTCAACGTCCAGGAGGAGGACGAGTACGGCAATCTCTACTGGACCTGGACCGTCTCCGACACCGTCGTCGCCACGGCCACCGTGACGACGAACGATCAGGGTGAGGCGACGGCGTCCTTCATCCCGCCGTCGGGCGGCTCCTACATCATCAAGGCCGAAGGGACCGACGCGCGGGGCAACCGCATCGTCTCGGCGACCTGGCTCTGGGTCTCCGGGCGGGAGTACGTCTCCTGGCGCCAGGAGAACAACGACCGCATCTATCTCATCGCCGACAAGCGGGAGTACCGCCCCGGCGAGACGGCCCGCATTCTCATCCCGTCCCCCTTCCAGGGGAAGGTGACCGCGCTCTTCACGGTGGAGCGGGGCCATATCATCAAGCACTGGGTGCAGACGCTGGCGGGCAACGCCGAGACGGTGGACCTGCCCATCACCGCCGACATGGCCCCCAACGCCTTCGTCTCCGTCGTCCTGGTGAAGGGGGTGGACGAGACCAACCCCGTCCCCGCGTACCGGCTGGGCTACGTCTCCTTCGCCGTCTCCACCGAGAAGCAGGAGTTGACGGTCCGCATCACCCCCGACCGGGACATCCCGAAGGGCGAGCACTACGGCCCGCGGGAGACCGTCAACCTGAACGTAGAGGTCACGGACGCCGACGGGAATCCGGTGGAGGCGGAGGTGGGGCTGGCGGTGGTGGATAAGTCCGTCCTGACGCTGGCCCCGCCCAACGCGCCGTCCATCGTGGAGGCCTTCTACGGCCGGCGCGGCCTCTCCGTCCGCACCGCCGACAATCTCTCCATCTCCGTGGACCGCATCAGCGTCCGCATCGCGAAGGAGGCGAAGGGCGGCGGGGGCGGCGCCGAAATGCCTGCTATGGGTGCGGAGTTCATCCGCCAGGAGTTCCCCGACACCGCCTTCTGGGCCCCGTCGGTCCGCACCGACGCGCGGGGCCGGGCCACCGTCTCCTTCAAACTTCCCGACCAACTGACCACCTGGCATATAGAGGCGCGCGCGGTGGCGCAGGCCGACGGCCTGCGGGTAGGCCAGACCGAACTGGAGATTCTCTCCACGAAGGACCTGCTGGTCCGGCCGGTGACGCCCCGCTTCTTCGTGGTGGGCGACCGGGCCGACCTGGCGGCCGTCGTCCACAACAACACCGACCGCTCCCTGGAGGTGGAGGTCTCGCTGGAGGCGCCGGGGCTCCGCCTGCTGGGGGAGGCCCGCCAGCAGGTGACGATTCCGGCGAAGGGCAAGGTGCGGGTGGAGTGGCCGGTGGAGGTGCCGCGCGACTTCTCCGGCGACCGGGTGGACCTGGTCTTCCGGGCCCAGGGCGGCGGCCTCTCCGACGCCACCAAACCCCCGGCGGGGCTCCCGCCCGACCAGTACCTGCCCGTCTACCGCTACTCGGCGGTGGAGGTGGTGGGGACCGCCGGGCAACTGGCGGAGGCCGGGAGCACCCTGGAGGCCGTCGTCATCCCGCCCAGCATAGACACCACCCAGGGCGACCTGACGGTCAAACTGGAGCCGTCGCTGGCGGCGGGCATGGTCGGCGGGCTCACGTACCTGGAGCACTATCCCTACGAGTGCACCGAGCAACTGGTCTCCCGCTTCCTGCCCAACGTCCTCACCTACCGCGCGCTGAAGGAACTGGGGCTGGCGAAGCCCGACCTGGAGGCGAAACTGCGGGACCTGGTCTCCTACGCGATCCAGAAACTGTACCAGCGCCAGCACCCCGACGGCGGCTGGGGCTGGTGGCAGAACGACCAGTCCAACCCGCTGACCACCGCCTACGTCGTCTTCGGGCTGGTGAAGGCGAAGGAGGCCGGGTTCGCGGTGGAGGAGAAGGTGATCCGGAACGGAGTGGACTACCTGCGGCTCCGGATCAAGCCCGTGGACGACCTGAAGAACCCGCAAGAAGCCAACCGTCAGGCCTTCATCCTCTACGTCCTGACGGAGGCCGGGCAGGCGCGCGACGCGGACCTGTCCAACCTGTACGAAGTGCGCGGGCGGCTGGGGTACTACGGGCGGGCCTACCTGGCCCTGGCGCTGGGCATCCTGAACCCCCAGGACCCGCGCATCGGCACCATCATCGCCGACCTGACGAACGCGGCGGTGATGAGCGGGACGAGCGTCCGCTGGCAGGAGGCGCAGCCGGAGCCCTGGAACTGGAACACCGACATCCGGACGACGGCCATCGTGCTGGACCTGCTGGCTCGCTTTGACCCGAAGAACCCGCTGGCGCCGGGGACCGTCCGCTGGCTGATGCGGGCCCGCACCGCCGACCACTGGGAGACGACGCAGGAGACGGCCTGGGCGCTGATTGCCCTGACCGACTGGCTGGTGACGACCCGCGAACTGGAGGGGAACTACGCCTGGGGCGTGCGGGTCAACGGCCGCGACCTGGGCTCCGGCCAGGTGACTCCCGATACCGTCCAGGAGGTGACCGAACTCCGGGTGGCGATTCGGGACCTGCTGCTGGACCAGGCGAACCGGGTGGAGATCGCGCGGGGCGAGGGTCCGGGGCGGCTGTACTACACTGTCCACCTGCGCGGCTATCTGCCGGTGGAGGAGGTGCAAGCGCTGAACCGCGGGGTCATCATGGGGCGGGTCTACGAGCGGGCAGACTGCAAGCAGGATTGCCAGCCGGTGACCGAAGCCCGCGTGGGGGACCTGCTGCGGGTTCGGCTGACCATCATCGCGCCGACGGACCTGAACTACGTGGTGGTGGAGGACCCGTTCCCGGCGGGGACGGACCCGGTGGACACCAGCCTGCAGACGACGAGCGTGGTGGGGACGCGGCCGGAGTTCGTCCGCACGGACTGGGACTGGAGCCGCTGGGGCTGGGGCTGGTGGTGGTTCGCCGACACCGACCTGCGGGATGAGAAACTGGTGCTCTTCGCCACCGACCTGCCGCGCGGTACCTACGAGTACACTTATCTCCTGCAGGTGGGGCTGGCGGGGGAGTACCGGGTCCTGCCGACCACGGCCTACGAGATGTACTTCCCTGAGGTTATGGGCCGGACCGACGGGCTGGTGTTCCGGATCAACCGGTAGAGACCAGCGCCTGAATGGGACACGGATGAGCACGGATTAGAATCCGTGCTCATCCATATGTTGTTGAATGGTAACTACCTACCTCCGGCGAGGAGGTGGACCGGCTGATGGGCGAACAGCGCACGCAGCATCGCATAGACGTTTCGCTCCTGCTTGCGGCAGGTGGAAATGACCCCCTGCAAGCGGGCATACACC
>Ga0272448_1005339_pt1 | contig 14258 bp, 17 predicted proteins | sample YNPCB0191_FD_202220 | JGI IMG/M metagenome (GOLD analysis project Ga0272448, IMG submission 202220) | Hot spring sediment microbial communities from Yellowstone National Park, WY, United States - YNP-CB-019-1 | ecosystem: Environmental > Aquatic > Thermal springs > Hot (42-90C) > Sediment...
CCGGGATCAACCGCGGCCACCGGACGGATGCTCTCGGCAGGATTGTCTGGCACTAGTTTTTCTTTCTCCGCCCACTCGAAAAACACCCGAAGCGACACCAGGGCACGGTTGACCGTGGACGGCTTCTTGCCCTGCTGCTGGAGATGCGCCCGGTAGTCGGCAATATCCAACGGCGTGGCCGCCAGGATATTGCCGTGGCGCGTGGAAAACCACTCGGCAAAACGCCTCACGTCTCCCAGGTAGTTTTTCGCGGAGCGGCTTCTGTCCATCGCCAGGAGATGGCTTTCAAAGCGCTCCAGGAGGCTTTTGCAGTTATCGGAAGCAAATTTTTTGAGATAAGTTACTTTTCCCATTTTTTGACATCCCTTCTTTTTCTTGAGTTATTCTTCGTCGAAGAAAATTTTTCCTGCTGGTTTTCTTCCGATAAGGGCTCTTATTAGAAGGTAAGCAACAGGAAAAAGACCTTCGTTTTTAACTTGCAGCGCGCTTCTTTTTTAAGACAACCAGCATTTCTACCTCCGGCGCCTGCTCGCTGGTTAGCTCCAGAAACTTTGCTTCTTCTATGCCGTAGGCTTCTATTCGAGTGGGAAATTCTTTCTTTTTTGTCTTTTTGCCTTTCTGAAACAATCCTACGCGCCAGGTAATGCCGTTGTACCTTATGATGCTGTCGATTCCCGTATCGCTTAGAGGGACTTTTTTCCATTCCGCTTGCATTATCTTCCTCCCTTCTCAAACAATTTTTTAACATCATGTATTTTTGCCAGCAGCGCATAGCAGTGTTCGCAGCAAGGGTAATATTTTACCTGTTTGTCCACGGCGATTACTTTTACTTTTATCGCCTGCTCCTTGTTGCAAAAGATACACTTACGCTTCATAATAAACGCTCCTTCTTTTGCCCCTGCAAGCCGTTCGCCGCGCCTCCTTCTTCCTGTCCTTATGCCCGCCCGCTTTGCGCTGGCGCAGGAAGAAAAGCGCTATGTTGCGTGTTTTCTTTGCCTTCACTGCCCTTTCCTCCTTCTAAAATCTTCATCAGCTTTTCCGCCGTCATCACCACCAGCCACGGCTGCCGATCATCCCTGAGAGCCAGGAAGTCTTTCTCTTCCAGCCATTGATAAAGACGGGTGAACTGCTTCTTCCTGCGCTTGACCTCGCCTTTGCCCAGGCCAGGCACGATCAAGTCGCTGCCGAAGCTGCCACCGGCTGCGCCCGACAAGGGTACGCGCTCGCCATTAAGCAGCTTCGCTATTTCCCGTTCAGCCAGGCAGCCTTTTCGTCTGGGAGATGCGCCGCCTCTTGACACAAGACATCCCTCCTTTCTTCACTGAAATTAAAGCAGGCCGCCCGGTATCCCAAAACCAGTCCAGCCAAAAAACCAATCACCAACCCGACTGCCAACAAAATCGCCACTTCCTTTCTAAAGCCTCTAAAATCGTCTCTAAGGCAGGGTTTTGTTCTTGGGGTATATCAACCTACCCTCGGCAACTTAAAATTGAAATCTGGGCTATTTTTGCGCGTCTGAAGGGCATTCACCGCAAAAGGGTATCCCCCTAAAAACAAAAAACCCTGCCGAAGCAGGGTTTTTATTTGGCGTTTTCACTATTGCAGTCTGATAACCAAACCGAGTATTGCTATCATTAAGCCCAGCGCGCCCACTATAAAACCTTTTACCCATCGGGCAGAGTTGTCTATCTTAACATGCAGCCCGTTGACGTTATTATTCATTTCCTGCCGCAAATCCGCTATTTCCCTGGAAAACTTCTCATCCAGCCTAGCTATTTCCCTGGAAAATTTTTCGTCCAGCCTGGCTATTTCCCTGGAAAGCTTCTCGTCCAGTTTGGCTATTTCCCTGGAAAGCTTCTCATCTAGCCTGTCTAAGCGTTGCAGTAGGAAGAAAAATTCAGATGAAGCCACACGAGGCAAATCCGTTTGCTCTGTTTGCTCTTTTCTGGCTTCTTCCGCCATAGCAGCCACTCCCTTTCACTCCCATTCTAAAAGTTTTTTGACGCCAAGGCAACAAAAAAACCCTGCGCTCAGGCAGGGTTTCTCACCACCAATTCTTCCGGGCACTCTATCCATCGCCTGATACCAACATGCTTGCCCAGTTTTTTCTGAAGCTGCCTTATTTCCTGGTTGGAGCGCCGATAGCGGTAACCGGCAAACTCGCCGAAGAAGAAGGCAGCGTACACCGTATTCCCATAAACGTCTTTCGCTATCTTTTTGTACTCCCACATCGTTAAGACGCTTTCCAGCGCTTCTTTTGCTCTTTCGGGTTTAATCACGACTGGCCTGCTTCATTCCCTCCCTTCGAGAATAATACAGGCCAGTTGGCACTGCTCAGTCTAAACTTAGAAACGGCCAAACATGGCCGTTTCTAAGACTTGCTTTTCTTTTTTAGACGTTACTTGTTGAGCATGTAACTCAGCAAAGTGAATATAACCATTACTTGCCCTACCCAGAATGCAAACATCCATTTGAGCAGATCTGCTTTGACATCTGCTATTTGCTTTTCCAGGTCGGTCTTTACTTCCACAAGCCGCCGCTCAAACCGATCCATTGCAGTGTCCAAAACCTGCTTCTTGACTGCTTCGGTTGAGTCGTTTATAAGGCTGGCCAGTTCTTTCGTCGCTTCCTCTCCCAGTTTGCTTCTCAAATTCTCAGGCATCAGGATAATTCCCACGGTCACCTCACCTCACCACTTCCAGCGTAGCACAGCAGGCTTTACTGCGCAAGCTGCGCCTGCGTAGCGAAAAGTAAAGCCCGCTGGAATTTTTTCCTGCGGCTTTCTCAGAGTTTCCTGGGGCACAAGAGGCGGAGTCTTTTTTAACGTCGGTACTTTACCTGCTCTCGCACCCACGCAGCGCCGCGCCTGGGTTTATCCCCCCAGATTTGCGCCGCGAGTTTGCGTAAATATAAAATATCTGAAATATTCACTATATTTGTTTTCTTTCTATCTTCCATGACTTGAATAAATTGCCGAACAAAGAATATTTCGGCTTCTTTGTTTTTGTTTTTCATCGCGCGCCCCCGTTACGGGGGCTTCACCTCCTTTCGGATGATGATTCCCCCGTATGCGGGGCTTTTTACTCGCTCACTTACCCATGGCGCAGCCTATGCAGCGGGATCTACCCGCAGCGCGATTAGCCCCGCGTTGCCCGCACGGACGCGCACCCGAACCTTTTTCCCCACCGCGCTCGCCAGGGCTTGCCCAATGCCGTTCTTCCCGTATATCGCCGCATTGCGCCCGTCTGCCAGTTCACACCAGGCGCGAATTATGCCCGCGTTCTTCCCATGCCGCACTTCAAGGACGGTCGCCGTAACGGTGTCGTCCTCGCCAGCAGCGGTTTCCGCAGCGCCTTTCGCGGCAGTTTCCACAGCGTCTTCGCCCGCGTAAGCCGCCAGCGCCACTTCCGCGTCCTCCAGCTTCCCCGCGTTCATCAGGGCTGTTACCAGCCCTATTACCGCCAGGTCGCTGGCGTGCCGCCGTTGGACGCTTTCAAGCTCGGCGTCCACTTCGCGGAGCCGCTTCCGCGCTTGATCCACGTCCTGGAGCACCTGCTGGTACTCGGCGGAAGCCGCCAGGCGGCGGGATTCTTCCGCGCGGCGCAGGGCTTCGTTAGGGAAAATCGGTTTTGTGTCCGTCCCGCGTTCAGAAGCCACATCGCCTGCCACCTGCACTTCGATCGTTTTTTGGCGATCAAGCAGCATGTGCAGCCGATCGCAAACCTCTCCTCTTTCCTGTACGAGCTGGCTGGCTCGGTTGGGAGTGCCTTGTATCCTCCGCAGAATTTCTGCTGCTTTCTTCATTTTTTCTCCCTCCAGTTACACGCAATTCTTCCGATATTGGCATATATCGTATAGAAGCTCATACACAAAGGCAAAAAGCTTCCAGCCCTGATAGAAAATCCAAACGATTACGAAAAACGCAAATGCTCCCATAATCGTTTCCATACCGCTCCCCTCCCAATGTAATAAAAGTGGAACGGACACGGCTTCTGCGAGCCGTGTCCAAAACAACAAAACACAGCCCACAGAGCCGTTTCACCACCTCACCTTTCAAAAAATAAAACCCGCCTGATCTTACGAACAGCCGGGTTTTCTCTCAAATTCGGTTTTTTCACAATGCTGACCCCATGAAGGGGGAAATAACTGCTTGCCGCTTTCGCCGCGGGATTTGTGCTCGATCGGAAAACCGATGAAACTTGGTTGGACTTCTTCCGCTTAGATTATACATCATACATTGCTTCCCGTCAAGCAATTGTACAAAAAAATTCAAAAAAAATCAGGAGGCAATCGCCTCCTGAAGCCTGTTTTCTCGAAGCTTTTCCAGCCGCACCCGAAATTTCCCCACTTTTACCACTTTTCCCCTTTCCTCCACCGCCACGTCCAGCACATGCCCCGACGGAAACCGCGCCTTCCGCGTCTCGGCGTCATATATGCCCCCAGTCTCCGCTAACCGCACCGCAAACCAGCCGAGCGCAATCCGCTCCGTGGAGAAATCTTGCCCAGGCAGCCCCGCCATTTCTACCCCCTGCACCCGCACCCGCCTTACGTACCCCGCCCCCGTCAGCGCCCGCACCGCTTTCTGCACTTTTTTTTCGCCGCCGAACATCACCGCCAGCGCCTCTACGGGGCAGGCGCCGGCGCGGGCAAGGAAGGCGTACACCTTCGCCGCCCGCTCGCTCGTGATCAGCCCTTGCATTTCTGCCACCTGCCTCTATCTGAACAGCACCAGCAGCCGCGACGCCGCCTGCTCCACAAACTGCCCCGCCGCCTTCAGCGCAGCCGGGCAGTTTCCGCTCGCCGCGCCGTAGTGGTACGCGCTCCAGATCGCCGCGCCCGCGGTAACGGCGATGGCGGCAATCCAAAAAAGGTCAAGTACGAGATTCCACATCGCGCCCCATGTCCGTGTTGCCCTGCGTTTTGCTTTTTCCGCCGTTTCGCGCATTACGCCCACCCCCTGATACGGCAGCGGAGCTGTCTTTTCTCCGGACGGTACGAAGCCACCACACAAACCACCCGATCCCCGCGTGAGACCGTGCCCAGGTACGGCGCGGGAGCGATACCGAGCATCCCCGGCGCCGCGTCAGGCTCGATCAGAACCACCTTCTGCCCCGTCTGGTACTCCCACACGCGAACCACCGTGCAGGCTATTTCCTGTCCGCGTGTGAAGCGGACGTGGGTAAACGGATCGGGGTACGCCTGCCGCACTGAAACCTGGAGCGGATCCAGGCTCAGCACCTTTGCTTTCACCCGCTGCCCCGGCTTGTACTGTTCCGTCAGGCTTTGCGCCCGCCTCCGCGCTGCCTCCGCCCGCGGCACGCGCACCAGGATCCCCCCGCCCACGTCCAGGAGGAGCGAAGGCGCGCTTTCGCCCTCGGCAGGCGGCAGCACCGCGCGAACCGCCGCGTCCACCACGTCCCCTGCTTTCACCGTCTGCACAAACTTTTCTTTCGCTTTCTCCACCGCCTCACGGCGCGAGCAAGCGGCAAGCCCCTGCTCGCGGTCAACGCCTTTGACAATCACGCGGATCCGCTGCCCCACCAGCCGCGGCATCACGAATTCCTCCACGCCTGCTTCTTCCGTGGGCACTAACCCTTTCGCTTCGGGGAAATCGGGGAAGGACAAAACCCAGGTTGCCGTCCCCGAAACCCGATCCAGCTCGGTAATCTGCGCCTCGACAGCGATTTTGCGCTGCCCAAGCTGGAAAAGGTTTTCGATCACGTCTTTTTCGTCCAGGTACTCAGGTCTGATCATTTTTGCTTTCGCCTCCTTTAGATTAAGAAATATAAACAAACCGCAAACAACATAACGCAAACGGGCAACTCGGTGATAAAATCTCCCGTAACAAGAGGCCCGGTAAACCGCGGCGGCAGGGGCATAAAAGGCTGCACGCCGGAGCGGGTCAGCCCGTCCAGCAGCAAATGAGAAAAGCTGCCCAGAAACGCGCTTGCCACCGCCGCCGCAAAAGCCGCCCCTTTCAGCCCCAGGCTGGCCGCCCCCGCCCAGGCTGCCGCGGTCAGCGCCGCGCAGAACCAGGCGGTGTGGGTGATTCCGCGATGCCCTGCAAAAACGGAAAGCAAGACGGGCAGGAGCGGCACTCGCCGCCCTATCACGCTCCCCGGGTGGTCTATGTCGGGCAGCAGCGCTGCCAGGCCGCCTGCTATGGCGCCCTCAAAGGGAGCGCCCAAGGCTGCGCCCACGGCGGCGCCTATGGCAGCCCCGCCCGCGGCATGGGTTATGCCCAGCATTTTTCCCACTCCTCCCCGCAAAAATTTTTGCCCTGTAAAAACCAAAAACGGGCTTTGCAGCCCGTTAGGTTAAACATCACAAACTGTATTTATCCAAAACTTCCTCGCTTTCTTCGTTTTCTTTGCTTACAAAAAGTTCCTCCGGGTTTTCAGGGCAGGATGTGTTTTCTTTTGCCGCAACAGTTTCGTTTTTACTTTCGTCTTTGTTTACAACCTTGCTTTCGTCTTTGTTTACATCTTTTTTGCTTTCGTCTTTGTTCGCGCTGCTTTTGCCGCTTTTGCCGCTTTTGCCGCCTTTGCTTTTTCCACCTCCTTTATCGCTGTCGTTGCTGTTTTCATCATTAACATTATCTTCTAGATCTTCCGGGTACGGCGGAACCTGCACCGTGAGGTCTTTCGCTTCATACGCTTCATACACCGAATACTGCCCCGCATCAGCGATTTCCCGCGCCTGCGGGTACTTTGTCCACGCGCATTTCTGGAGATAAAGCGGGGGCTTGCCCCTGATGAGCGCCACCATATCATCTTCAGGGAGCTGGAGCAGCTCGTAATCCTGTATCACTGCCGCTTCCCTTGTGCTTTCCCGTTTTTTCCTTATCTCCAGTTTTTGCCAAGGCATGGTGACCTCCCTGCTTTCGGATTCATGGTATATCTCTGCTTTTCCCGCGTAGGCACAGAAAAAGTCGGCGGAGGCGAGATCGTCCAAGCCCAGGCAGATCTTTATCGGGCAGTTGCCTATTATCGCTTCCCAAGCTCTTTTTTTCGAGTACAGCCCTTTTATCTGCCCTATGTTCTGGATCGCAATCTGCACCATTACGCCGCGGCCACGCCCCACGGTAAGCTGCGTTTCGATTTCGGGAATACGCCCGATGTTGGCGAACTCATCCAGAATAAAGCGCACGGGCACGGGGAGCCTCCCTCCCGGCGATTTCGAGGCAAGCGCGGATAACCTGGAAAACATCAGGCCGTACATACTGACCAGAAGCGCCTGAAGATCCCCTCCCTCGGTGGGGAGTATTAAAAAGAGTGCGGTTTTTTCTTTTCCCAGGCTTTCCATCTCGATGTCCGTCCGGCTCGTGAGCGCCGCCAAAGGCCCCTGGGTCATCTCGCGGAGCTTGTTGCGGACACCCTCAACGTAATTGCTGAAATGCCCCTGCACCGCCCGCCAGGTTTCCAGCACGTCCTGCGGAATTTTTTTCTCGCGAAAAGCCTGTACAAACGCCTCGTCCAGCTTGTCCTGCGGCCACGAAAGCAGGGACAGCGCCGAGCGAAAATGCGCCTCCTCAGGAGAAAGCGCGTACTTGGTCAGCGCCATCACCGCGTCCAGAAGGTTTTTCTCACCGCCCCCGAAAAACGCGTGATCATCGCCCGCGGCGTTTATCAGCCAGGAAGCCAGCTTTTTTATTTCATCGTAATCTTTGCATTCGGCCAGAATATTCCACCAGTCCGAATAGCGCGGGTCAATAATGTTGAACGCCCGCACGTTGTAGCCTTTCTCTTTCAGCCAGGCGCCCATATCGGTAAAAAGCTCGCCCTTGGGATCAGTTACCACGATGGAATGCCCGTCCTCCGCCGCCGCGATGATCCAGGGACGGATGATGGAATACGATTTCCCCGTGCCCGTAGCGCCTACCACCACGGCGTGCCCCGCCATTTTCACGCTGCCTTTTTCGGGTATCACCCGCACAAGCTGCTTGCTGTCAGGGAACGCGCCCAGGGGAATTCCGCCCGCTCCCGTTTTCGGATACCCAAACTCGCACCGGTCGGCGATGTCCTTCGCATCCGCCCACCCTCCGCGGCGGACGGGACTCCAGCGGACGAAGCCCGGACCGTGTTTGATCCGCCCGCTCAACACCCCCGCAGCGGTAACCCCCGCCAGCGTGCCGGCAATAAACCCCCACCGCCCTGCGGTGTCCGCGGTCTGCGCCTCCCCCCGCTTCAGCCAAACGGCTGGCGACACCGCAGGCGGCGGCGCTTCGTGGAACAGCGCTGCCTTCGCCTCCAAACCCGCCCGCGTGAACGTGGCGGCAGCAAAAGCGCAGGTCATTCCCACTACAGCGGGGAGCAGGAACATCCCCGCAAATTTTACGGGCTCTTCGCGGTAGCGGAAAGCCAGCGCGAAACCAAAAGCCAGGGCTGCTGCCAGAAAAAGCGCTTTCCACGCCAGAAGCAGGAAAGTTACGGCAGCGGATCCCCAGAGTATATATTCTGCGCGTATCTTAATTTCTTTCCCCTCGCTCACCGCTATCCCCCCATTAGACGTTTGATTATCATACCCGCAAAAGACATGATAAAATCAAAACCCACCTTTAAAGTCTCTATAAACATCTTGCAGTCATAGGAAGGCTCTACCTCTAAAACCTTCAACACCCCTTCAAGCCCGTAAGCGAATATCCCCAAACCTATGAAAATTCCGGCCAGCCACGCTGCCGCCCAGCAGAGAAAGGTAAAGGCGTAATAGCTCCCCCGCGCCAGTTCGCGCATAAACCGCGACGCGGAAGCGGCAAAGTCTGATATTCTTTTTCTCGGAGTGTAAAAATCAGGGTATTTTTTTGAAAGCCCCTCATTTTCTTCAGTCTCAGTTTCTTCCGTAGGCTGCTCAAGCTGCTGCTCGGTCTGTTTTTTTTCCACGCGAATTTCGGGCAGGCGGATCGTCCACCGTGGCCTTTTCTTTTCTTCCTGCGCCGCTGTTTCAGGCTCGGAAAGTGTCATGCCTATCACCGCCGCCGCAGCGTCGTCGTAGCTGGCTGGGTTTCGCACCCGCTCCAGCACCGCTGCGGGCTCGGCGGGCGTGAAAACGAAGTCCTTCACACCCAACGCCGCGGCGTAAGGAACCAGCGGCGATTTCCGCGCGGCAACCAGCACCACCCGCACCGCCCGCGCCGCCTCACGCACCGCATCGGTGTGCTCGATGATTTCTTCCGCGTCCTCGCAGTACACCACCGCATCCGGCACATAGCGGTCTATCGCTATTGTTAGCATATCGTTTGACTGCCAGGTGATTGCCTCTTCCCCCGCCTCCGCGAAGTACGTGCAGAGAGCGGAAGGATCCCGCGCAAGGATTAGCACTCGCAAGTTTTCACCCCCTCAACACCAAAAGCGGGTCTATCCAGCCCTCCTCTTCTCCCGAACCTATCTGCTTCACCCCGAAGTGCAGGTGGGATCCCGTGCTTGCGCCCGTATTCCCCACCGCGCCTATCGCCGTGCCAGGGACAACGGTTTGCCCCGCTGCCACCGCAGCGCGGGAAAGGTGGCAGTATTGGTACACGTGAGAGAAATCCTGGATTTCTATATACAGCCCCAAAACGTCATTCTCCGCAACTTTGGTTACCACGCCGCCCGACACGGAAACCACAGCCGTCCCTTCAGGAGCGGGGATGTCTATGCCATTATGGATTTTCCATGTGTGAAAAATCGGGTGAAACCGCATCCCGAAATACGAGGAAATATATGTGTATCCAGGCACCGGCCACGTGCCGCCGCCGGCTGAAAACGCCATTGCCGCGTTCACCACGCGGGAAATGTACCCCGACGCAGCGTTCATATCGCTTCCGTACCCGCCGTACCGTGCCAGCCCTGCCTTCACCTGTTCCTGCCATGCGCCTGCCCAGTCCACATCACCGCCCAGGTAATTGCGGAGCAGGTAAGCGCCCGCCAACACCTGCGCCCTAGGGTTGCTTCGGTCTTTTTCCACATCGAAGCCGCACCGCGGCGCGTACTCCTGCCAGGCAGCGGGAGCCAATTGAGTTAATCCGAAGCAGCCCGTTTTTTCGTTGACTGCTAAAGGATTCCAATTTGATTCAATGGTGATAACGCCCGCCAGGAACCACACAGGAACACCCGTTTTTTCCTCCGCTTCCTTCAGGAAAGAAAAGTATTCAGGCGGTATCGCCGCTGCCGAAAGGGAGGCGTAGAAATTCCCTGCGTCCGCCAGGAGCCAGGCAAGCCACTCCTGCCTCGCTGAAAAGGCTTGCATAGCTTCCCAGGTCATGGCAGTTGTGAGCTTCTTATCGGTATCGTTTTCCATGCCCTGGAAGAACCCTTCCAGGAATTTTTGCAGGTATTCTTTCCCATCCGAAAGGACGATCTCCCGTTTTAGCCGCTCGTAGGTAACGGAAGCGTCGCCCTGCCGCTCCGTAACCCATTCGTACTCGTACTGCCGGTGGCCGCGCACGGTGTATGCTTCCACCAGCAGGTACACCGTTTCCGTGCTTGAACCGTCTTTACTGGAAATGATTACCTTGGATTCCTTGTAGTAGAAGAAGGGACGTATTTTCTCCGCCGCCTCTTTCATGCGCGTTTCCACCCAGGCCGTGTCTTTCATGCGGTCTTCTTTTTCGTCCCGCGCCGAGGTCATCAGCGCTGGCGCGTATATGTCCGCCCAGGTGTTAGCCAGCGCCGCGTCACGCCCGAACCGGTCTGCGAACCTGCTGAAACGGACGGATCCCTGCCCTGGATACCAGCTTCCCTCGCCGGGAACCTGCCAGGTTTCCTTCACGTTCCATTCCCGCACCGTCTTTTCCGCGTATTCCCGATACTGCGCGTCCAGCTCGGACGCCGTCGCCCCCGTGAGCAGCCCGCTTCCGGGCATGGCGGAGTACACACCGCCAAAAACCACTACCACCAGCAGGATGACTATAAGGACAACCGCCAACGGCCAGCCAATAGCGGCGGCAACTGTCGCCGCCGCTTTCAGCCCCAGCTTCAGCCCCGCCTTCAGCGCCTTGCGGGCTGCGTATTTGATTAGCGCCTGCTTCGCCTGTTTCATCCGTCTATCTCCCTTCGCATCGCGGCTTCGGCGGCGTCAGGCCGAAACCGCGCGCAGGAGTATATACGCCAAACGGTATAACATGTTTTCCTTTTCTTGTCATCATTGTTGTTTTTATCTGCAACGCTCAGCTTATGTGTGCTAAACACTTTTCGCCCTACCCAGTGCCGTTTCTCCAGCGGCACAGAAAAACACAAATGCGCGTAAGCATACGCGCAGTCCCAGCAAAGGCTTTCTCGCCGCATTTTCACGCCCCCTTCACTTACCGAATTTTTGACCGCGCGGTGAACGCCGCGTAGCGCGGAGCCAGCCGCCCCACCGTCTGCGCTCCTACCCACTGCGCCCCCTGCGCGATGTTCCGCCCTACCTGCTGCACTTCGCCCCACTTCTCCTTCACCGCTTCTGCCTTCTGCGACACCGCTTCCTTTACTTCGCCTTTCACCGCCTGCGGGTCTTTCGCCGCTTCCCATGCCAGCTTTGCGCCAGCGTGGGCTGCCCCTGCCGCTTTCCCCGCCGCCGCGCCCATCGCTTCCGCCACCACCGCGCCGCCGGGCACGGCGCCGCCTACAGCGCTCCCTATCACCGTTGCCGTTTTCCCCATCGTTACGGCCGTGCCCGCCGCCGCGGACTTCACACTGGACAGCACGGGGGTTTTCCCTGCGGCGCTCATAGCTGCTGCACCCGCTGCGGCGCCCGTTCCCGCGCCCGCCGCCGGCGCGGCTGCGCCTGTTTCCATCCCCGCCAGCGCCATCCCGCCGGCTGCGCTGCCCGCGCTGCCGCTGCCAAAGCCGCGCTCGCTCAAGACCGGCGGCACGTTCGGCGGCGGAGCGGGAGGAAGCGGCGTTTTTCCGCTGCCCAAAGTGGCTCCAGCCGCCCGCCCCAGCCCGACCAGGGAACCCAGGCCAGCCACCGCGCCCAAGGCCGCAAGAGCCGTCCGTTCTTCGGAAACGCCTCCCAGCCGCGCAATCAGGCTCATCATGCTGTTGCGTATGGCTTCTGCGGTGGGGATCAGTGCGTACAGAGAAATCAGCAGTGTCAGCCAGGTGTTTTGGGTGTCTTTCACGTCGCAGATTGCCAGGATAGTGCAAAGCACCAGCCCGTGGGCAACGGGCATGAAAGCGTTTGAAGCCAGCTCGCCCAGCCAGATGGGTATAGCCGTCGTCTTTCGGTTGATCGCCCAGATCAAAGCGGCCAGCGGCGTAAAACAGAACATTGCTGTCATGCAAACCTTCCTGACGATGTAAAGAAAATTCATGTAAATATACATAATCGCAAAAAACACTTTCAGGAGAACCGTTCCTAATACAGAACCAGTCGCGAAGTCCATCTGCGTCAGGCTCACCTGCCCCCAGTCCGCAATGCCGCGCCCTATCGCCACCGCGTCAAACCCATGCGCGATAGCGTAAACCAGGATAGACGTGAGCCACATAAGCCCCGTAACCAAAGTGGGCATAACGCCTACCAGCACTATAGCCAGAAGCCAGCGCTGCAAGGCGTCCAGCGCTTCCTCGCGCTCGGAAGGTTTTCCTGCTGCGCCTGCGGCCAGCATTTTTACGCCTGCCGCCACCGCCGCCAGCGCATAAAAGGGAGCGGTGACGATGGCCAGGATCCAGTACCAGGTATAGACCTGCTGCTTTTCGTTTCCGCTCCAGGGCAGGTTTTTCCGCTCTTCATCGGTCATCCCGCTCATGAACACGAGTTTATTAAGAGCCTGAAACCCGCCCGCTTCGCCGATTTTTTCGACAACCCGGAGCGGGAACGAAAGCGGCCAGGCCAATAACTTTTCTATCGTCGTGCCCTTATCCTCCGCCGCCCAGGGCTCTTTGTCCTCCGCGGCCAGCGCCAGGGCAGGAGGCGTAACCGCGAGAAAAAGAACGAAAGCCAGCAACAGCAAAGCAAACCGCCGTTTCATTGCCCTTCCCCTCCTAATTTGGTCTCGACCAGCGGCAGTTCAAACGGCGCTGGCCGCACCTGCACCGCCGTGACCATGCCCGCCGTCCGCAGAATTCCCCTCCCAGGCGGACACGGAGGAGACAAAATATCCCTGCACCCCGCCGCCAGGCGGAAATAATTCACCACGCTGTCCACGGCATGTTCCTCCTGCCTGAGCACCAGCACGGAGGCGCAGGACTCTATCACCGCCCGCCCTGCCTGATCCGCGGCGAATTCCTCAAACCGCTGCGTTGCCACGGTCAGCCCGCAGCCGTGCTTCCTGCCGCGCCGCGCCAGGTTTTCCAGGTGGAACGCCGCGCCCGGGTAGCGCAGGAACATCCAGGCTTCGTCCACCGCCACGCACTTCCGCCGCGATTTCCCGCCTTTCTGGGCAAAGGTCTGCCAGAGCCAGGAGAAAGCGGCCAGCATCCCCACGAAGCGGGGAAAGTCTCCGTCCAGGCGGCGCAGGGATATGCAGAGAAACGGCGCCTCCTGCACCGCCACCGTCGTCTGGCCGTCGAACATGCCCAGGCTGCCGCCCGCCAGCAGCGGCTTCATCGCGTCCGCCACCGCTTCCGCGCCGGGTTTTTCGCGGAGCAGTGCGTGAACGTCTGAGAGCGTGGGCATAGGCTTTTTCACCCCGCCCGCGTAAAGGCTGTCCACGTCATGCTCGTGTATCCCTTTCGCGCGGTACGCCTCCCGCACCGCTTCCTCCACCAGCGCCGCCTCGCGGGGGGAGAAAGAGGCTCCCGCGTGGTAATGGTAAACCGCGCGCAGGAGAGCGGCCACGTCCTCCACTTTGGCCTGTACGGGAAGCCGCGGCGGGTTTTCGCTTTCGTCAGGCGTCAAGTCCAGCGGGTTGATCCCGCTAAACCGCCCCGGAGCCAGCCTGATCACCTGCCCGCCCATTTCTCCCGTGAAGGCCGCATACTCCCCCTCAGGATCGACAAAGGCGGTTGCAACGCCTTCCAGCACCGCCTCAAGAAGCGCGATATACCGCACCGTGACTGATTTTCCCGAACCCGTCTCGCCGCTCACGAAAAGGTGAGGGTTTGCGACCACCCGCTCCCCGGCGAACCGCGCCAGGCGCACGGGGGAAGCCGTGAACAGGTTTTCGCCTATGGTTACGCCTCCCGCTACCCCCGCGCCCGCGGCGGTGATAGGCAAACAGCACATCGCCGCACCGGAGGTCATGTTTCTTGCCGCGTCCGCCACCCGCGGGGCAGCCAGGGGAAGGACGCTTGCCAGCCCCTCCTTCTGCCGCGCCGCCAGCACCCGCACCACCGCCCCGCGCCGCGCAAAGACGTTTT
>Ga0272448_1005343_pt1 | contig 14250 bp, 14 predicted proteins | sample YNPCB0191_FD_202220 | JGI IMG/M metagenome (GOLD analysis project Ga0272448, IMG submission 202220) | Hot spring sediment microbial communities from Yellowstone National Park, WY, United States - YNP-CB-019-1 | ecosystem: Environmental > Aquatic > Thermal springs > Hot (42-90C) > Sediment...
GGGAGTAAACAGCGGCTATCGTGGTGGATGATACCAGGACAAGGAGTCCAAGGCCTCCTGTACCTATCCTGGAGTCCCTCATTATCTCTATCTTCCTCTCGAAGCTCCCATGGGACATGAGGGCGTCGCCCATATCTATCAGGCCATCCAGGTGGTGGAAACCTGTGAACCAGATGGAGAATCCATAGGCAACACAGGCGACAGCTGCCCCGGGGAGCAGCAGAGAGGTAACAAGAGCTACCGAGCCTGCAGCCACCCCTATTAGGGCACCCACCAGCGGCCAGTGAAGTGTTAATGAAGCCATATCCTCAACGGTGGCATCTGATCTCAGGGGCACAATCGTTGAGAAGGATATAAGTCCCCTGAGCTTCCCGGTGAACCTCATCCAGTGGCACCCCTGACTGAGCGGATCCCAGCTGACCTCTCTGTCCTCACATGACCACCCCCCATCACTCAAAGATCCGTGACATGCAGCCGGCTATGAGGCCCGCAACGGCGTCATCAACCATGGGGCCCAGTTCACCGAGGATGCCAGGTTTTTCCTCATCATACCTTTTGAAGTTGAATATCGCCTTTGTACCTGCCACCTGGTTGGCAAGCGCCATACCCAGGACCTCATCACTGTAGAGGTAGGCTGGGTCATCCCGCAGGTCCACACCGAGGACCCTCCTGTTTTCTATGTCCCCTTCAAGGTGCAGTGCGGCTGCAAGGAGGGCCCTGACATTGAGGTCACCGAGGGCCCTCCTTATCTCTGACCTCAGCCGGTCCCTGAGATCCACTGTGGCATCAACGCCAACCAGCAGTTCCATACCAGCCTCCACCATACCGTCAATTGTGACCCCACGGGCCTCAAGGAGCTCCTCAACCCCTGGCCCGTCGAGTAGTACGCCCCGGAGGGAGCGCCTGATAGCCCCCCTTATGGAATCCTCACCGGGCCATCCATCACCTGGGAGTGCCACGACCCTCACCTGCGGCCTCATCATCTCAGTGAGGATCCCGGTGGTGCATGATACCTCCTCCACACTGATCCTCAGGGCTTCAGGTATCCGGTCACCGCATGGCTCCCCCAGGATTAACAGGACATCCACCCGTTTCCCTGCTGAGGAGAATGCCACCGCATCACCGGCCCTCACCATGCAGTGGGCCCCCGGGAGTTCATGGCGGACCTCATCCTCAATGCTGATGCTTGAATCTGCAGCAACAAGCCCCGAATCTGCCCTCACAATCACATGATTCTCTTCAACCAGAATTTCTGCACCGTTAAGATTAACTTTCTCCTTCAATGAATTCACCTTCACATGCAACAGTCGTATGGATTTCAGAACACTGTCCCCCTCTCATCAGATTTATTATCTACACACCACATATCTATATAGGGTGATATTAATGAAGGTGCATCTACGGGTATTCATTGAGGTTGAGAACCTTGGCCGTGTAATGAACATACTGGCCGATGAGGGTGTCACAGGCTTCTACATAGTGGAGTACAAGGGCGTCTCTCCAACAGAATGGAAGGGATTCTCAGTCAAGGAGGACCCTAAATCAGCGATTTCCCTTATACGCGATTATGCAAGGGACGCAATCCTTGTATGCTCCGTGGTTGATGAGGAACTTGTTGAACCAATAATAAGGAGGTTCAGCGAGGAGCTGGCCGGTGAGAAGTACACCATAATAGAGATACCCATAAGAAGGATAATAGTGAACTCCCCCCAAGAGTGAATCCACGCGGTGCTTTGATGGTAACGGTCATAGACCCCCAGCTTGCAGGGGTATCCGGTAACATGATGGTGGGCGCCCTCATAGACCTCGGGGCCCACCCTGAGAGGACAGCTGAGGTCATGGAGGATGCCGCGTCCCACTTCGGAGGCGCAGATGTGGATGTATCTGAGGTTAAAAGAGCTGGCATCAGGGCAACATACGTCGATGTGAGGGCTGATGAATCACTCAGCATAGGATACATGGAGTTCCTCAAACTCCTTGAGAGGATCAGCCACCCCGCCCTGGATGATGAGATGCTTTCAATGGCGAGGGCCGTCTTCCACACCATAGCACAGGCGGAGGCCTCTGTCCACGGGGTGAGACTGGATGATGTCCACTTCCATGAGGTGGGAGCTGCAGATGCAGTTGCAGATGTCATGGGGGCAGTGTTCGCATACTTCGACCTTAACCTTCACAGGGATGATGTTTACACCCTCCCGGTTGCAGTTGGGGGAGGACTGGTGAGGGGCGCCCATGGACTCACACCTGTCCCTGCGCCGGCCACAACAGAGATACTCAGGGGATTTCCTGTAACCGGGGGCCCATCAGAGTTTGAACTTGCAACGCCAACCGGCTCTGCGCTCCTGGTGAACATGGTAAGGGGGCACCGAAGGTTCTTCCCGCCAATGGAGATCCAGGCAGCTGGCTACGGGGCAGGGACCATGGACCCGGAATTCCCCAACATACTCAGGATAGTCAGGGGCTCAGAGGCGGTCCCCCATGACAGGGTGGTTCTCCTTGAGACCAACGTGGACCACCTCAGCGGGGAGGTCCTTGGGAACATCTTCGAGAGGCTCATGGACGCCGGGGCACTGGACGTGACACTCACCCCAGTCATAATGAAGAAGAACAGGCCCGGGCAGCTTATAAGGGTTATATGCCGGGAAAACGAGTATGAGGGGGTCCTTAGAAGCATCTTCTCAGAGACAGGGACCCTCGGTGTCAGGATATTCCCCCAGGTCCACAGGGGAGTCCTTGAGAGGAGGATCATGGAGGCCCAGGTTGATATCAAGGGCCGCAGGACGGCAAGGTTCAAGGTGGGCCTCATGGGTTCACGTGTCCTGAATGCACGGATAGAATACGAGGATGCCCGGAGGATATCACTTGAGACGGGTATACCACTCAGGGATGTTATTGAAATGGCTGAGAAACAGTTTAGGGACCTAAAGTTAAATGATAGTCCAGAGGATGATTTAGCGGAGGACTGAAATGAGGGCAATAAGCATACTATCAGGGGGTATGGACTCAGCGGTTGCAACGGCGCTCCTGATGGAGGAATATGAGATCCACGCCATCACCTTTAATTATGGCCAGAGGAGTGCCAGGATGGAGATTGAATATTCGAGGAGACTATCAGAGCACCTTGGAATTGAACACAGGACACTGGACCTCCAGTGGCTTGGAGGACTTGGAGGCTCGGTGCTCACGGCTGGAGGGGATATACCATCCCCATCTGACCTGGATGACACCCTTGAGTGCCTTGAGACAGCAAGGAAGGTCTGGGTACCCGGGAGGAACCTGGTATTCACATCCATAGGGGTCTCCTTCGCCGAGGCCATGAAGGCCAGTGCAGTTATTGTTGGCTGGGATCGGGAGGAGGCTGAGACCTTCCCTGATAACTCTGAGGAGTTCCTTGATGCATTCAACAGGCTCCTTGAGGTGGGCACCCTGGATGGTGTGAGGGTGGAGGCACCGCTGATTGGAATGACCAAGAGGGAGATAGTTGAGGCTGGATCTGATCTCGGATTACCCTTCGAGTTAACATACTCATGCTACGCTGGAGGCAGGGTTCACTGTGGAGTCTGCGAGTCCTGCATGAGGAGGAAGAGGGCCTTCGAACTTGCCGGCGTTGAGGACCCCACAGAGTACCTCGAATAATTCTGACCCCCACCAATTTTTTGAATTACACGTTCTTCATCCCCTATTACACATGATTGGCCTGAGTGCTGGATTGGATAGAAAATCTGCTTCTCTTAAACCATTCTGGGGCAATTTTTCATTAAAAGGAAGCAACAGCCAGAGAAATACTTTGCTCATTACTTTGGGATGGATAGTCTGGGCCTTTTGGGTCAAAGGAATTGCTCATTACTTCATGGGGGCCTCTATTGGCTTCTATACTAGTGCCAAAGAAATACTTTGCTCATTACTTCATAGAACAGTGATAAAATGAGGCTGAGGCCGGCTAATTGATGCTGGTTTACGGGGCAATGGAATGATAAGGAAAGTTTTAAAAAAATTTATTTTATGACCATGATTACGTCGCCTGCTTCAATCCTTTCACCCTCAGAGGCGTATATCCTCTCAACAACACCACCATGGGGCGTCTGGATATCGTTCTCCATCTTCATGGCCTCAACAACAGCGACAACGTCCCCTGCATTCACCTGGTCGCCCTCACTGACCTTGAGCTTCACAACCATGCCCTGCATGGTGGACTTAACGGCACCCTCAACATCCACTGGTTCGGGTTCCGCCTCCTCGATGGTCATGTAGCCCGTGGGGACCACCTTGACCTCGAACTCGTCACCATCGACCTCCACGTGGAAAACGGTTGGCACTTCACCTGCAGGGGGTTTCTCCTCTGCAGGGGGCTCCAGGGGCTCCTCCTCGATTTCACCCCTCAGGAATTTAGGTGCAATGGCGGGGTAGAGGGCGAGGGTCAGTATGTCCTCCTCCTTCTCTATTATACCCATCTCTTCACCTCTCCTCCTGCACTCATCATACTGGGGTTTGAGGATGTCTGCGGGTCTGCAGTCGATGGGTTTCTCGTCGCCGATGACCTTCCTTGCCACCTCCTCATCTACAGGTGCAGGTGGTCTGCCGTAGAGTCCCCTGAAGTAGTCCTTCACCTCATTGGTGACCATGCTGTACCTCTCACCGCTCAGGACGTTCATAACGGCCTGTATACCAACTATCTGGCTGGTTGGGGTTACAAGGGGAGGATAACCCATGTCCTTCCTCACCCTGGGCATCTCCTCAAGGACCTCCTCGTACCGGTCAAGGGCGTTCTGTTCCTTGAGCTGCGCAACAAGGTTTGACAGCATACCGCCGGGTATCTGGTATATGAGGACGTCGGTGTCGATCTGCTCGGCTATGGGGTCCAGGAGGCTGCTGTACTTCTTCCGGATCTCCTCGAAGTACTTCTTGATGTTCTTCAGGATCTCAAGGTCAAGGCCGGTGTCGTAGGGTGTGTCCCGGAGTGCAGCCACCAGGCTCTCTGTAGGTGGCTGGGATGCACCCCATGATAGTGGTGATATGGCTGTATCAAGTATGTCAACGCCGGCCTCACAGGCGGCATAGTAACTCATGGGTGTCATCCCACTGGTGCAGTGGCAGTGGAGGTTCACCATGAGGTCGGTCTCCTCCTTGAGGGCCCTCACGAGTTCGTGGGCATCATGTGGAGATATCAGCCCGGCCATGTCCTTTATTGCAACTGAGTCACATTCAAGGGCCTCGAGTTCCCTTGCAAATTCCACGTAACTCTCAAGGGTGTGGTATGGGCTTATGGTGTAGCAGATGACTCCCTGCACATGGGCGTCCTGTTCCCTGGCGACCTTTATGGCGTACTCCATGTTCCTGATGTCATTGAGGGCGTCGAATATCCTGAATACATCGACACCGTTTTCATAGGATTTCTCAATGAACTTCCTCACTATGTCGTCGGGGTAGTGCTTGTACCCCACAAGGTTCTGGCCCCTGAGGAGCATCTGTATCGGTGTCCTTTTCACGTGTTCCTTAAGTTCCCTCAGTCTATCCCATGGATCCTCATTCAGGTAGCGTATGCATGTATCGAAGGTTGCACCGCCCCATGCCTCCAGTGAGAAGAAACCCACCCTGTCCATTTCCTCTGCGATGGGTATCATGTCCATTGTACGGAGGCGTGTTGCAAGAAGTGACTGGTGTGCATCCCTGAATGCTGTTTCAACGACCTTTATCCCTTTCATCGTGACCCTCTCATGAGATCAATTAGATTCTTTATATACATAGTAGTAACTTCCTTAAATACACAGCAGATGTATTAACCCATCAGACCTCTGTACTACACCGTAATAATGGTTATAAGGGATGAGGTTCTAATCCTAACCATCAAATTTACATGGAATTTTAAGGGAGAATCAAAAATGGCAAAGATAATCATAGATTATGATGAATGTGATGCATGTGGAGAATGTGTTGATGTATGCCCCATGGAGGTACTCATAATAGTTGATGGTAAGCTCGAGGTCCAGCACCCTGAGGAGTGCAATGAGTGTGAGGTGTGCATGGACGTATGTCCAAACGAGTGCATAGAGGTTGAAGAGGACTGATGCCTTCACAACCCAGCTTATTCATTACTTTTTTCAGGTTAAGTGTTTTCTAATTACCTCCATTTTAAGGTGAAAAAAGAGTCTTCTTCTAGGATTTGATGGAGCGCTTCTCAAAAAGTGAAAAAGGAATTGAGTAGTCACCTCTCCCTTTCACCTGCAATGAACTCATCCACCATACGCGCTGCCACGTCGTCAGTGTACTGGACCGGGGGATGCTTCATGGTATATGATGATATGGATGTAAGGGCCCCGCCTATACCCCGATCAATGGCAAGCTTGCAGCACCTTATGGCGTCAATAACACAACCCGCAGAGTTTGGGGAGTCCTCAACACTCAGCCTGAGTTCAAGGTTCATGGGCACATCCCCAAAGAGCCTTCCCTCCATCCTCAGGAAGCAGATCTTGTTATCCTTCTGCCAGGGTATGTAGTCACTTGGCCCTATGTGGATGTTCTCATCATCCAGGCGGTCCTCACCGAGTATTGACTGGACAGCCTCGGTTTTGGACTCCTTCTTTGAGTCAAGACGGTCACGGTTCAGCATGTTAAGGAAATCCGTGTTCCCACCAGTGTTTATCTGGTAGGTGCGGTCGAGTTTAACACCCCTCCTCTTGAAGAGATTCGTGAGGGTCCGGTGGGTTATTGTTGCCCCCAGCTGGGCCTTTATATCATCACCGACTATTGGTATGCCCTTCTCCTGGAATCTTGCAGCCCATTCAGGGTCACTTGCAATGAACACGGGCATGTTGTTAATGTAGGCCACCCCTGCCTCGAGGGCGCAGCGGGCATAGAACCTGGCGGCCTCCTCTGAACCCACCGGGAGATAGTTGAGGAGTATCTCAGCCCCGCTCTCCCTGAGGACCTCGACAACATCCACGGGTTCCTCATCAGCCACAACGAAGGTCTGGTTTTCAGGGTAGTCCCTCATGTGGGGGGCCACACCATCAAGGACGTGCCCCATGGACACCTCAACGCCCATCTCCGGGATGTCCTCACAGAAGACTGCTGTGCAGTTTGGAGGGGCGAATATGGCCTCACTTACATCCCTCCCCACCTTCCTTTTATCTATATCGAAGGCGGCAACGACCTCAATATCCCCTGGCATGTAGCCGCCTATATCCCAGTGCATGAGCCCTATTGAATCACCGGCACCCTTATTACGGTAATAGTATATCCCCTGAATCAGGGAGCTGGCACAGTTTCCCACACCTACTATCGCGATCTTTATCTTACCCAATTGAAACACCTTTCAGAGACTTGTGATAATCATAAAATCAAGGCTATAAATTGATCAACCTACTTTTTAAGATTTGCATATTAAACTATTAAATGTTTCGCCCGCCTCTAAAACCTCTCAATTGCAGAGGAATCTGCAGCCCAATCGGATCCATGAGCCAGGATTGAACCTTCAGAAACGATAAATGGTGAGTGTAAATTGTCAGCAGAGGCTGGTGAGTTACCTGATCAGTAGGATATGAGACTAACCCTGATGAGGAGGAATAGGAGCCACATCAGGAGCGTGAATGGCCCCCTCAGCCTCTGATAATCAGGGAGACCTGCATTAAAGCGCCAGGTTAAAATTATGATTAATATGAGGATCAGGTTTTCAATGTTACCCAGTATGTTGAGGGGGTTTTTAATGTAGGTGAGTATCCAGGCAATGGCTGTCAGGACGATCCCGGCCCATCCAAGCATAACAATCGGCCGGTAGACATCATCTGATCCGAGTTTCAGCCATGAGAGGAGTAGAATAACAGTGAATGAACCCATAGCCAGGATCATTCCAAGGAACTGGGTGAACAGAAGAAGTACAGGGACTCCGAATATCTCTGATTTAAGTACCGGTAGGAGCACCAGTGCCTTAAGTGACTCATCAGGAGGGAAGGATTCAATATCCCCCACCGCCAGGGAGAACTTCCCCCTGTTCCCTGGATTGTAGACCTTCAGCCAGTATGTGCCCGCCTCAACTGTGCTGTTGAACTCGGGGCCCTTGAGGTAGTAGTCACCACCGAATTCTTCAAAGTAGGGCCTCCAGGTACTCAGGTTACCCCTGAGGGTCCCGATGACCTTACCATCGCCCCGGACTATGTCCACGTAAACGGGCTCTGCATCTGCAGAGTAGGGGACGAGTATGTTCACGTATAACCTGAAGGGACTGTCTGACGTTATCCTGAAGTAGACAGGCTTTCCCTTGAGTTCACCGTAGAATGCCTGTGAAACCTCAGGGTTCTGAACTATAACTTCATCTGAACCTGTCACCAGCCGCGGCTGATGGGAGTATGCAGCCGGGGCACATGTGATGACAATGAGTATAAGAATAAGCAGGGCCCACCTTCTCATGTACATAAATGTGTACTTACTGATTAATAAATGCTTTTCCTGAACCGATCCCGCCGGGACCCTGAAAACCCCGTTAATCATGGATCACCGTACCTGTTCTGAGCACACCTAAATCCGCTGATCCGCCCAGGACCTTAAATGCCTCCTCTGAGGTGCAGTGGCCGGTGTAAATCTTCCCGATGTTAAATTCATGGATCTCACTGGCAACATAGGGGGCATCCCCTGATATATGGAGGCCCCCAACAACCATTCCAATCCCCCTATCCGGGAAATGGGCCCTCACAGTGTCTAGTATGTTCAGTATACCATTATGTGAACACCCCGTCACAACAGTAAGCCCCCCTGGACCATCAACAACCAGCACAAGTTCATCGTCGAAGGTGTCAGGGACCAGACCTGATGCTGACTCCATGAGGAGGGTGCTGTTACCATCGGGCCTCCTGTAGGGGCCACTGAAACCCTTCAGGATGGTGTATCCATCATGGAGTACCATATCCCCATCAACGAACCTTACCCGGGGATCCATTATCTCCTCAACCCCTATGAACCTCTCAGCGCCATCTTCAACAGCCTGGCGCCCCCTGAATGCCCCCCTACCAATCAGAACCTCTGCATTTTCATTCACATCCAGGAAATGGGTCAGGCCGCCGCCATGGTCATAGTGTCCATGGGATATTATGGCCAGATCCACATCCCCCAGATCAACACCAAGCAGTTCAGCATTCTCGATGAAGAGGCCGCTCTGACCGGTATCAAATAGTATGTTCACATCACCCTCAATGTGGAGTGACAGTCCATGCTCGCCCCTGAGGGGTGGTCTTGCTCTATCCTCAACAAGGCACGTTATCCTCATATAAATCACCGTCAAGTCTGTCCAGGATCTCATCAATCCTCCTCTGAACGTCCTCGATGGGGTCCTCTGTGTTTATTATGTACCACCCCTCTGCAAGTCTGAGGGCCTTCTCCCTGGTCCTTGTGAGGTCCTCAAGGTTTTCAAACATTTCATGCTCATCCCTCTCCATCAGCCGCCTCAGGGACTCCTCGGGGGAAACATCCAGGAAGAACATGTAATCGGTTGTCGGCAGAACCCTTGATAGCAGACGGTAAAGCAGGGATGCGAGGGGCCCAGGGAGGTAGGCGACACCCATGAGGTACCTTGAAAAAATCAGTGTATCCGGGCCCGGGTTGGAGTGCCAGCGGTAGAGCCACAGGGACCTTATGACGTCCAGGGCGTAGAATATGGCCGCCCTGACGTGGTTGACCTTACCACCCCTGAGGAGGGCCTCCCTGGCCCTCTTACCGTAGGGGTTGTCCTCCTCGGGGTGGGACCTGAAGACAACACGCTCACCCCTCTCAAGGTACCTCCTCCTTATCAGCTCTGCGTGGGTGTCCTTCCCTGCCCCGTCAAGACCATCAATCACTATGAACCTCAAATACCCATTCCCCCCAGGATGATGTATGCTGCAACAGCCCCAAAGCAGGCGGTCAGGTTGTCAAGTCCCCTTGGTGTGAGGGCCTCCAGTAAAGTTGATACGAGGGCCACCCCCAGGATAAGGTATGGGCTGAAGCCCTGGGAGTAGTAGGTGAGGACCACGGGGAGCATTACCAGGAGGATGATGAACATCCCCAGTGAACCCTCAAGGCTCTTCCTGTCCCCCAGGACACTGAAGGTCGTCCTCCCGAACCTCTCACCTATCAGGCTTGCGAACCCGTCACCATAGGACATGGCAGCTATCCCTATACCTGTAACCCAGGGGGCCTTAAAGAAGAGGTATGCCAGGATTGTCCATGAGATGGAGTAGTATACGAGTCCAAGGCCGTGTCCATAGGATGAAACCCGGTGCTTCACCCTGAGGGGGGAGTAGGGACTTATGAGGAAGGTTATGAGGATGAAGGGGGCTGCTGCAAGGAATGTTATGACGAGGCGGCTCTCAAAGAGGGGTAATATAAATAGGATGTTACCAACCATTATATGTACAAACTTTCTGCTTAGATTTGGCCTATCACCCAGGAACCTCTCAGATACAAGTAATAAAACTGCAACATATACATATACCATCAGGAGTCCAAGAATGTCACTGCCAGTCATAGGATTTATGAAGTAATTCAAGATATAAGTGGGTTTTGATTTGACCTGGTCTGGCTGGCTCGGGTACATCCCAGCCCACACTATCCGCTTCCATGAGGGTTTTGATTTGACCTGGTCTGGCTGGCTCTGATTCCAATTTACGGTGGAGGATAACAAACTGACAGACTTCAGTTTTAACCTGAGGTGATGAGATTTTACCGGTTCAAGAGGAGGTTTCCATATGAATCCATATATAGAGATACTCAGACCCGTAAATGCCGTCATGGCGGTGATAACAGTTATGCTGATGGCCCTCATCACGGGCAGATTCGATTTCAGTGTTCTCCTGGCATCTGTGGTTGTTTTCACAGCCACGGGTGCAGGTAATGTTATCAATGACTACTTTGACCATGAAATAGATGCCATAAACAGGCCAGAACGTCCCATACCATCAGGGAGGATCAGCAGGGGCGTTGCAGGGGTTTACTCAATCATACTATTTGCTCTGGCGTCCCTGATGGGGTTCTACCTTGGCCTGCTCCCGGGACTCGTTGTGGTCTCAAGTTCACTTCTCATGGTCTACTATGCATGGCGCCTCAAGAAAAGGTGCCTGGTGGGTAACATTACGATATCCTTCCTAACGGGCCTCAGCTTCGTCTTCGGGGGCATAGTCCTGGGGGAGGTGAGGGCTTCAATCCTCCTGGGCTTCTATGCCTTCCTGATGACCATGGCGAGGGAGATTGTCAAGGACATGGAGGATGTTGAGGGGGACCGGGCTGAGGGTGCAACAACACTCCCCATAACCCACGGGATGAGGATTTCAGGGGTCCTGGCAGCCTCCTTCATGCTGATCGCCAGCCTCACAAGTCCCAGCCTCTACCTCCTAGGGATATTCTCAGCTCTCTATATTCCTGTACTCCTACTAGCAGTGGCTGTTTTTCTAAGGGCAGCCATAATGATCCTCAGGGGTCAGGATAGGGTCACAGCATCCCGGGTATCAAGGATGATAAAGGTAGGCATGGCCCTGACATTCATCGCCTTTGCAGCTGGCAGCGGGACCATCACAGCACTCACAGGCCTTTCCTGAGGTGATCACAAAGTAACTGGCCACAGTGAATATATTCACAAAAAAGATTTAGTGTATGTGAATTGTTAGAAGAGAGCAGGGTAGGTGAAGGAGGTAGATGTTCATCCCCCCAACCTTCATTTAAACTCCTTCAAAACCACCCTAACCCTTTTTCTAATTTTCATCCCCCTAACCTGTTCCGGGTGGTTAACCACCTGGAACCATTGAATTTCTTTATAACTGTTTTATGGTTGATTTGTGGATCCTGAAACGACCTGGAACCATTGAATTCATTCACCACCCTTTATCCCGACTATATCAACCACTTCAACGAGTTTCCAGACATAGGATCGGTCCATCTCCACAAGACAGTTGAGTGGGTCCTCTGGTGAATGCCCCAGAGCCCTGAGGATGTTCCTTGAGAGCCCCAGCTTCTCTATGAGGTCAGCGAACATCTCCTTCACACGCCTCTTTGTTGAGGGGTCATTCTCCTCAACTATCTGGCCCTGCAGTGTAACGAAGCGATACTCTGAAAGGTCATCACTGTAGTGTTCGATTTCAACAGCGACGTAGGGGTTCCTCTTGAGGAGCTCTATCTTCCTGCCGTACCTCGTTGATAGGAAGTAGAGGTGTTCCCCATCAAATACATAGAGAAATGGGGCTATGTATGGATAGTCACCGTTGAAGGCTATCCTGCTTATGAAGTTCTCTGCTATGAACTCATCATACTCTTCCTTTGTCATCAGGGGTATCTTAACAATACTCATCCTTTTTCCTCCATATTCAGTTATCCATTAAAACTTAAACAGCACCGGCTACAGGGTATCCTGCCCTCAGCCAGGCCCCGATACCGCCAAGGACGGTGGTCACATTGAAACCATGGCCTTCAAGTATGCTCGCAGCAATGGTTGACTTGTAACCGGAGTCACAGTAGATGACAACATCCTTCTCTGGGATCAAATCAAGGTTATCTGGCAGATCACCAACCCAGATGTGCTCTGAGCCCTCAATGTGGAACCTCTCCCTGTCTGTTATCTTACGGACGTCCAGGAGGAAGAAGTCACCCTCCATCTCCCTTAACTCATGGACACTGATGGCCCTCATTTTCATGATTTCAAGTCCAGCCATGTACCAGGAGGGGAATCCACCTGCAAGGTATCCTGCCATGTTATCGTATCCCAGCCGTATCAGGGACCTCCTCACAGGGTCCACACCCCTCCCATCATCCACTATAAGTACTGGGTCCTCGTAGTTGAGGAAGTACCCTGCAAAGGCAGCGAATCCGTCCTGCCAGATGTTCAGGCTGTCCGGTATGTGGCCACCGCAGAAACTGGTGGGGTTACGGACATCCACGACCTGGGCACCTTCACCCATGAGCTCCCTGAAGTCCTGGAGTGGGAGGGCTTCAAGGTGCTCCCTTTCCAGTTTCAATCCCCTGAGGTTGTTCTCCTCCATCCTCCTGAAGTAGGGGGGTGTGTAGAGCCTCTCTGACTTTTTGTGTTCAATGAACTCATCCCTGCCCATCTGCAGGTAGGGGTTCGTGAGCCTCTCATAGCCAGCTGTGGTCGTGTCCATATCCCTTATATCGGCCCCGCAAACGGAACCCGCCCCGTGGGCCGGGCAAACAAGCACATGGTCCCCCAGTGGGAGTATCTTTTCATGTATACTGTCATAGAGCAATCCGGCGGTTTCAGGGATCTTTTCAGGTCCGAAGAAGTCAACACGTCCTGTTTCACCCGCGAAGAGCACGTCACCCACAAAGACCATCAGACATTCATCGGATACACTGGTATCACGCACAGCGATGGATATGCTCTCATAGGTGTGGCCTGGTGTTTCAAGGACCTCCAGTTCAAGGTTCCCTAGCCTGAAGGTGTCACCCTCCCTGACAGGGGTCCCATACCTGAAGTCGAGGGCTGAACCGTGGAGTATCTCGGCATCCACGTGTCCTGCAAGCTCCACTGACCCGATGGTGTAGTCCTCATTGCGGTGGGTCTCGAAGATGTACCTTATTCTGACCCTGTGCCGCTCTGCAAGCTCCAGGTAGACATCGACGTCCCTCCTGGGATCCACAACGGCGGCCTCAGAACCTGAGCCAAGAAAATAGGAGTTATGGGATATCCCCTCAGATTTTATTATCTCAAATATCATGCACCTCACCCCCTAACAACTATGGTTTTGATATTATTTATTTTTTTAACTCCAACGCTGACTGTGCTGAGAGCCGGAGTCCATGGAATTGATAAAAAAGTGGATTAATACCTGAATTATTGATCAGATTCAAGGGGGAACCTGAGGGTCACCCTGACACCCTCCCGGCCATCAATGTTGATATCACCGTCAAGCTGTGAGGCAAGGTTCAGCATGAGCTCCATCCCAAGGCCACCATCCACTGAGGGGTCAAAGGATTCGGGGAGGCCTACGCCGTTATCGGCTACGCTGACCTCCACTGACCCGTCCTTTCCATGCATGGATATCCACACATCACCTGACCCCCCAGGGAAGGCGTGCTTCATGGCGTTGGTCAAGGCCTCATTGACTATCAGCCCGCAGGGTATGGCCTGGTTTATGTTGAGTTCAAGGTCCTCCAGGTCGCAGTGGAACCTGATTTTTCCTGATGGATAGTTTGACCTGATTTCAGATACCAGGTCCCCTATGTATTCAGAGAAGTTCACATGGACCATGCTCTCGGTCTGGTAGAGCTTCTCATGGA
>Ga0272448_1005345_pt1 | contig 14248 bp, 12 predicted proteins | sample YNPCB0191_FD_202220 | JGI IMG/M metagenome (GOLD analysis project Ga0272448, IMG submission 202220) | Hot spring sediment microbial communities from Yellowstone National Park, WY, United States - YNP-CB-019-1 | ecosystem: Environmental > Aquatic > Thermal springs > Hot (42-90C) > Sediment...
GCGCGGAGTTGGTCGAGGCGGCGCCCGCGGACGACGTGGCCATAGACGACCCCGAGGATCGAAAGTTCCTTGAGGCGGCCATGGGTGGCGAGGCCGACTTTCTTGTTTCGAACGACGAGCACTTGCTTTCAGTCGGCTACGTTGGAAGGACCGAAATCCTCACATCCGGCTCGCTCGCGCGAATGCTGGGGTTGTAGCCGGTGCCTCGCGAACAGCCACCGCCCTTCGATACGGCCCATGCTACGCCCCTTCGTCCTTCGACAAGCTCAGGATGCCCGGGAGCGCCTTGCTCGGGGCTGACGCAGAGTTGCCGTTTGGCTGTGCCGCAAGCTGCAGCTATGGCAGGTCGGCAAGCAGCGCGCAGATCTTGTCTTCGAGCATCGTAGCCTCGGACTTGCGGCAGAGGTGATTGTTGAACAGGATCGAGAACGCCAGCGGCTCGCCGGATTTGGTGTTAACGTAGCCCGACAGTGAGCTGACCCGCCCGATATAGCCCGTCTTCGCCCTCACGTTGCCCTCCGCCGAGGTGCTCCTCATGCGGGACCGCAGCGACCCGTCCACGCCCGCGATGGGCAGAGAGTCCAAGAACACCTTGCCGTTTTTCGAGGAGTACATGTAGCTCAGAAGCACTGCGAGGTTGCTCGCGGAGATGTAGTTCATACGGGAAAGTCCGGAGCCGTCCGCTACTGAGAGCTCGGACGGGTCCATTCCGATGCTCTTGGCGAAGTCCATTTCGACCTCCGCCCCTGCGCTTGACGACCCTCTGCCCTTGACAATCGCCCCAAGGTCTTTTAGTAAGGTCTCGGCAATCAGATTGTCGCTGGGCTTGTTAAGCAGCACTAGGATTCTGGACAGAGGCGGGGACGTGTGACTTGCCACGAGCTTCGCGTCCACCGGCGTTTTGCCCTCGATCACGCTTCCCGTAACCTTGACGCCCTGCTTTGCCAACTCGGAAGCGAATACGCACGCGGCGTAGAGGCCAGGCTCCTTAACCGTGACCACCGCGGTGCGCCGCGTCACCTTTTCGCCTTGCGCGATGCTTCCGCCGATTCGCAGCACGTTCTGGCCGAGAGCGCGGTTCACGTAGATCGTATTGCGCGATCCGGGCTTGCCGGTGGTTGCGGTGCTCTCGATGGTGAGGTAGTCGGTGTCGGGAACAAGCTTGATCTCTGCGTCGGCTCCCTCGGTCTTGCCGGGGTGGACGTAGACGTCCACGGTGTTGCGATTGAGCGTTAGCGCGCTGATCTCGGCCGCGTAGTAGTAGGTCAGATCGGCCCAACCCCATCCCCATCCAAGCCGCTGCTTGTCGAAGAGGGTGTCGTCGGCGATCACGCTGCCGTTGATCAGACATATCCCTGCGGCTTTGACCTGCTTGGCGAGGTCGGTCACGTCAGCGGTCAGCAGCACCGGATCGCCACCGCCTTTGATGATGATATGTCCATCCAACACGCCGTTATTGAGCTTGCCCGTCGTGTAGACTTCGGTCTTGAAGGTGTAGTCCGGGCCAAGTTGCTCAAGAGCCGTCGCCGAAACGAGCAGTTTGAAGTTGGATGCCGGCATCATCAGAATGTCGGGGTTGTGCTCGTAGATCGATTGATTGGTCCTGAGCGAGCGCACTACGACGGCTTGCAGACCGTTTTTTAGCGCGGGGTCTGCCAGTATTGCATCGATCTTCTCACCCAGCGTCTGCGCGCTTGCTGCCGAGCATATACCCGACACCAGGTAGACCAGGCAGATCGCCAACGTGGCCGTTCTGATCTTCATCTTTGTACCTTTCCCCTTTTCGCGGTTGACAGTATGAGTCAGTTCAGTCTCCCAGTAATCGGTGCCCCGTAGGCGCGTCCTGAGTAGCGCGGCCGCGCGTACGAAAGATGGGCCGTGCCGAAGGGCCTATACCGGAGCGTGTCCAGCTCGACAAGCTCATGAAGTGGTTCGATACGGTCGCCGGCCCCGACCTACCGAGCGCTCATGGCGCACTCCTCCCGGAGAACTGAACAGACCGAGCATATCGAGCCTGCTCAGTCTTCTTGGAATGTCCACCCCGCTAGCCCTGAGTCGAAGGGCGGTCAAGGCTCCACCGCGCTTCCATACGACCTTCGCTGCGCAGGTCTACTCAGCGCTAGCGGAGTCCTGTTCCGCAAGACTGAACAGACACAGCATATCACCGCGCTTGGGTTTCACTGTGGAAGTTTGTTATAATTTGCTTATGCTGCGAATAAACGAAATCCTTGCTCATCCCGTCGAGCTTCCTCTGGTAATGCCTTTTGAGACGGCCTACAGGCGCGCCACCACTTCCCCTACGGTCATTGTTGAGCTCCGTGCTGGCGATCTTGTCGGCTACGGCGAGGCTACCCCCGTTAGGCAGGTGACCGGGGAGGACGTAACGACGGTAATGCACGACCTCGCCACCGCTGCGGAGGTGCTCGTCGGCGCGGACTTGGCGCAGTTTCGGCTCTCCGCGCGCAAGCTCGCTGAGGCGCTCCCACAGGGCAAATCCGCATGCGCCGGCGTCGAAATGGCGATGTTGGATGCCTATGCCAGACATCTGGGGATTCCGGTCTACGCGCTGTTCGGCGGTGCGGCGATACGCATCGAAACAGACGTTACCGTTCCAATCTGCCCGCCCGATCAGGCTCGCGAGCGCGCCAAGGAGATGCACGCAAGGGGTTTTCGGCTGTTCAAGGTCAAGGTCGGAAAGGATCAGGCCGAGGACATGGCGCGCGTGATGGCGATCAGCGAGGGGGCGCCGGGCTGCTCGTTTGTCCTCGACGCAAACCAGGGCTATACTCCGGCGCAGGCGGTGAAGTTCACCAAGATGGTCCTCGACCGCGACCTGAATGTGAGGCTTTTGGAGCAGCCGGTCGACGCGGCCGACCTGAACGGAATGAGATATGTGACGGAGCGCGTGCCGGTGCCGGTTTTCGCCGACGAATCGGCACAGACGCCGGCCGACGTGCTCGAGGTCGTGCGCTACCGCGCTGCGAACGGGGTGAACGTCAAGCTAATGAAAGCCGGCATGATCGGAGCGCTTACCATCAGCTCGATCTGCCGCGCGGCCAAGCTGGATTTGATGTTCGGCTCCATGCTGGAGTCGAGGATCGGACAGTGCGCGTCTGTGCATGTCGCGTGCGGCACCAATACGTTCAGCGTGTTCGATCTCGATTCCGATTTGTTGGTCGCGGATCAGCCTTTCACGGGCGGCGTAGAAAGAACGGGGCCGATCATCAAGCTGTTAGGCGGTCCGGGACTTGGCTGCGAAATAAGCGAAGGTGCGCTTGAGCCCTTCCTCAAACGTGACTGACGGCTTGTAGCCGAGCACTTCCCGCGCGCGCGACGGGTCGCTCGACGAGTATTTGATGTCACCGATCTTCGGCGGATCATAAACCACTTCCACTTCTCGCCCCGCAGTGCCTTGCAACAGTCGGACAAGCTCATTGAGGTCGATGGACCTCTCGCCGGATATGTTGAACACGCCTCCTGCAACGCCGTCCTTCACGCACGCGAGGTAGTTGGCGCGAGCGACGTCGGCTACGTAGGCGAAGTCGCGGGTCTGCTTACCGTCGCCGTAGATGTGCAGCTCTCGGCCTTGGAGAATGCGGTCGATGAAGATCGGAATGACGGCAGCGTACTGGGAGTGAGGGTTCTGGCGCGGGCCGAAGACGTTGAAGTAGCGCAGCACGACCGTCTCCAAACCGTAGATCTGATGGAACACGGACGCATAATGCTCCCCGCACAGCTTCGATGCGCCGTAGGGCGAGAGCGGATGCGGAAGGAAGTCCTCGCGCTGCGGCCGCGACCCGGTGTCGCCGTAGACCGCGCACGACGAAGCCATTACGAAGCGTTTCGCGCCGGCATCCCGCGCGGCGATCAACACGTTGAGCGTGCCGGTCACGTTCACGTCGTTTACGTAGGCCGGGTCCTCAACGGATTTCTGGTTCGAGATTTCGGCGGCCTGATGAATCACGAACTCGATTCCGCGCATGGCGTCGCTGAGCGCGTCGATGTCGCGAATGTCGCCGCGTATGATCTTGATGCGGTCGGCGACGGCAGCCAAATTGTCCGGGCTGCCGGTGGAAAAGTCGTCGTAAACGACCACATCGTGCCCCTCGCCCACCAGCAGCTCCGATATGTGTCCGCCTATGAATCCGGCCCCGCCGGTCACCATGAATCGGCTCAATCTGGTATTCCTCCGAATCACGAGAATGCGCCGGGTCTGCTACTCCTTGGGCGCTTGCTCGAAATACGCCTTCTGCGCGTCGCGCGACAGATTGCGCTTGTCGCCGAAGGCGAACACGCGTATCGCTGCCATCGGCTGGATGGGACAGACGTTTTCGCATATCCCGCAGCCGACGCACTTGTGTACTTCCACAAAGGGCCGACGCACGCCTTCGACGGTCTTCCAGATCACGGCTCGATACGAGCAGCACTCATCGCATACGAGGCACTGCTTGTTGGAATTCCAAGCGATGCACTGCGACCGGTCGATTACCGCCGTGCCGATGAAGATGTGTGTTTTCTCGGCGATCTCGAACGGCTGGATGGCCTGCGACGAGCACACCTGCGAGCACAGATTGCACTGCCGCGTGCATTCGCCGATTCTCGGCACCAGCACGGGCGTCCACATTCCCTCGAAGCCCGCCTCCGTTATCGCGGGCTGAAGGCCGTTGGTAGGGCAGACCTTCATGCATTCACTGCAGCGGATGCACCTGTCGGTGAACTCGTCCTCCGGCAGCGCGCCGGGGGGCCTGATGAGAAACTCGCTAGACGTTTTGAGCCTACCGGTCCGGGTAGGCTTAGCCGCCACGTTGGTTCTGCCCAGCACGGCGACCAATGCGCCGATTCCCACGGCCCCAAGAATGCGGCGGCGGCTCAGGTCGAGATCGGTGCGATAAGGCTCGCCCGCAATCGACGGCGCAATGCGCGTGCTCAGCGATGGGCAGACCGGCGTGCAGGAATAGCAGTAGATGCATTCGGGGGCCAGATACTGCGTAGGGTCGTCGAGTATCGCGCCCATCTTGCACTCGGGAACGCATTTCTTGCAGCGGACGCAGTCGGTCCTGACCGTCCTGCGAACAATCGAGAATCGCGAGAGAAGTCCAAGCAGCGCGCCAAGTGGGCATAGGTTTCGGCACCACCACCGCCTATGCACCGCGTTTGCCGCAAGTATCCCGGTCAGAACCACCGCCGCAAGGAAGTTGAGCCGGAAGAAGTACTGCACGTCGTCGGGCACGTAGGGCAGCTTGATTCCTGCGCCGGTAAGAAGTGTTACGACTGGAAAGAGCGCGAACGTGAACGCGCGCGTTATGATCGTGATCGGGTCCATCAAGTAGGCAAACTGCGATCCGATCGCCGCCGAGACCAGCACGCCTACAAGAATGTAGTACTTCGCCCTGCGCCCGATGCTTCGCGAGCCTGCCTCGCCCGAGGTGCCGGGCCGCCTCCGCTTGCGAAAAAAGACCGTGTCGGTCGCGTCGAGCGCGGTTCCCAAGGGGCAAATCCAGCCGCAGAAGAAGCGGCCGGCGAGAATCGTCAGCACTACCACCGGCAGCCCGTAGATCAGCATTACCGCGATGAGGCGCCGCGTGGCCATCATGGTTGTAAGCCCCAGCAGGGGATCGATGCGGAAGAACGTATCGATGGGCGCCTTCGACATGAGCACGTTTGCTTTCGCCGCAAAGTCGAACCTGCCGATGGTCATCACGAAAAGATACACGAACGCGGCAAACGAAAGAACCTGTACCACTCTGCGCAGGTTCTGCATTCGGAGCAACTTGGGTCTGGGCAGGGTCCGGTCCTGAGGGGTCATCGGTGAGGCTATACCTTCTTGATCTTTACCTTGGCCAGGTCGATCTCACCGACGCCGAGTTCGTAAGCGAGGCGGATGTGGCCGACCTCCTCCGGCTTCATGTCGAACAGCGTCGCGCCGTAGGCATCGGTGGCGACCGGATCGACTCCCGCGATCACCTGGCCCACGTCCTTAGTCTTGCCCGGCCCTTTCGGGCCGCCCGTTAGAAGAATTCGGTTCGCGTCGAGAATGGTCAGGTCGGGTCGGAGCGCCGTCGCGTAGTCGGCGATGCATTGATCGAGCGCATTGGCATGCCACGCCTGCCTGTCCCAGATGCAGCCCATCAAATTCTTCATGCCCAGCGTGACGCGGGTGGCATTGTGGACCTTGGCGACGGGCACGTTGATGAAGACGTCGGCCCCGAGGATTTCCTTGATGCACGTGTCGGATCGAATCGCCTTGCCCTTGGGAATGTCGATGTCGCGATAGTCTGACTCGTTCTGCGCGGCGGTCACTTCCGCGCCTGCCGTCTTGCCTGCCGCAATCATCCCGGTCAAACCCAGCACCATCTCGGCGGGTTTATCGATGATATGATCGATGACAAGTATCCGCCCCGCACCGGCCTCCTTGCACATCTTCACGATTTCGCCGACTACGGCGGGATTCGTCGTTGCGGCGACATCCGGCGGCTGGTTCCAGGCGATGTTGGGCTTGACCACGACAAAGTTGCCCTTTTTCACCAGCTTGCCCATCCCGCCGAGTGCATCCACGGCAGCACGCGTCGTCTTCGCCGGCTCCTTACCGGAGGCGACCGCAAGCGTCGAGGGGTCGAATTTCAGTGAACGCGCCGCAGGCGTCTGCGCGTCGGCGTGCCGGTCGCTCGAGCAACCACCTACAAACAACGCCGCGCCGACGCCGGCGATCGCGCTGAGAAACTCTCGCCTGTCGATTCTTCTCATCGCGTCTGCGTTTTCCTCCAGTTCTTCCAGGTCGCCTGCGCGAACGCGTCCACGTCTGCGGGTCTTGCCGATGTGTAGTAGGCCGAGACGGTCACGAAATACTTGTCGAACACATAGTAGCCCATGATGTTGGGTTTGGTCACCGTGAAGCCCGACAGGTTTTTTGACGTAACCAACTTTGCACCCCGCTGCTTTGCCCAGTACTTCGCGAAATCCAGCGCTGCTTTTTCCGTTTTCATTGTGTGCACGATCGCCTCGACATAGTCATCGCCGCGCCGATACATCTGCTTTGCCGCGTCGATTACACCGGCTTTGGTGTAAAGCTCGTAGCCGCCGTCGTATATCTTTGCTAGGTCGGCGCCCTTGCCGTAGACCAACGAATCCTTGAGTATTGTGAACCCGGCGACCTGGTTTGCAGACGGCAACAGCTTCTGCACGGCGGGCACCGTCGCAAGACACGCCGAGACCGCCGCCACGAGCAAGACGACTACCGAAACGCCTATCCGCGCCACTGAACCGCTCCTTCTCTGGGCCGTCAACTCTAGACCCTCAACACCTCGATCCTATCCGGATCGCACACGCCCACTCCCAGCTCTTGCGCGGCCCGAAGCCATACGAGCTTCTTTTCGGGGATGGGGTTTCTGCCCAATTCTTTGAGCTTGGACTGGATAATCTCGGTGCCCACGTAGTCCGCCGCAACCGGGTCCCTGCTGACCATCACGCTGTAGAGATTCCACTGATCCTGATTCTGCAGCCCGGGGCCGCCCGAATGCTGCGGCCGTATCGCGTCCACAACTACCAGCCGCGACTTTGCCTTGACGATGGGCATCGAACTGAAATCCGCCATTGCGATGCAGGCGTCCGCGTGGTGGTTGCCGGGGTTGTCGAATGAGCCGAAATGGTTCTTGAGGCAGCAGGAGAGTCCGCTTATTCCATGTGTCTTGAGCACGGGCATGTTGATGAGGGCCGTGATCCGGTCGGTGATGACTTTGGAGACGCGACCCTTGAACCTGCCGTGGGTTATCTGGTTGCCCCAATTGCCGTCGTCGGCGAAGTACTTTACGCCCGGGCCGTCCTTGTTGATTGGAAAGCCGGACTTGATTAGGTCGCTGGAAGACCGATCCCACACTATGATGTTGTTTTCATCGACTCCGGCCATCTTCAGCCCAGCGATGACGGCGCGCACTGCCTCCGGCCGAGTAGAAACGCCTCGGCCGAAAAGGCAATTGACCTTGATGCCGACGACGTCCGTGGGCTTGAACAGCTTCTTCCAGCCCTCCGCGCCGGTCTTGGAGTCGGTGAGCTTGGCAACGCACCTGCCGACCATCTTCTCAAACACGGCTTGGCTTACCTCACCTTCCCTGGGCATGACGGCACGGTCGGTCGTCATTACGACGCGCGACTTGCGTTTGGCCTCCGGTTCGGCGGCCACCAGAGAGCCCGGCAGCGCCGTGAGCGCCGCTCCGGTCATCGCCATCCGCTTCAAGAACTCTCTACGAGTTGTCTTGTCCCCCATGTCGCATATATCTCCTTTCGGGTGTAGGAGGTCTCTGCGGCGATCGGAAAACCATCCCGCAGCAACTACTCCCACGTGTAGCTTATCACATACTTGTTAGCCGCGAGTTCGCTGCCCAGCGCAACCTCATCGAATTCTCTTCCAACGCGCAGTCGCAGCCGCAGGATCTGCCCGGCTTCCTCGTCGGACTCCAGCGACTCGATCGATCGGGCTCTGGCGTCGTGCTTGGGCAGCATTTGCAGTATTTCGCAGAGTCGGTCGGGGTCCCTGCCCGTGCTGATCGTGAGGTATCTCTCGCCGTGCGACGACACAAGGTAGCGATCCAACTTGCTCATCAGATAGAGCGTTGTAATTACCAGCAGCGAGGCCACAGCCGCCACGCCCATCATTGTCGGCGTCCCGATTCCTACGGCCAGCCCGATCGCGGCTACCACCCAGATGCTGGCGGCGGTAGTCAGCCCGCGCACCATACTGCCCTGGTGTATGATCGTGCCTGCGCCGAGGAAACCAATGCCCGTCACGATCTGCGCCGCGATCCGACCGGGGTCATTGATTGGTCCATCCGGCCTCTGGGGCCCCGCTATGACGAACGACGCTATCGTAAACAGCGTCGAACCCATGCATACGAGCACGTGCGTCCTCAGACCCGCCGGCCGGCCGTGGGTCTCGCGCTCCATCCCGATTAGGCTTCCCAGGATAAGCGACACCACCAGCCGCAGAACCATATCCCAGAATGTCATACTTAGCCCCTTTGTGCGATAGCTTCGGCCCTCTCCGCCAGCTCCGCATAAAGCTTCTTTCGCAGTTCGAGGACCCTTGCGCTTGCCTGGTCTATGAGCACTTCCTCCTTGCCCTTGTCCGACCGAAGCCGCACTTCAACCTTGCCTTCGCCCGCGAGCCGGCCCGCGACGACCTGGATAGGGCATCCGATGAGGTCTGCATCCTTGAACTTGACGCCGGGTCTCTCGTCGCGCTCGTCGAGCAGTACATCAACGCCGGCCAACTGCAGCTCTTCATAGAGTCGGACGGCCGCAGTGCACTGCGGTTCTTCCCCGGAATTGAGCAGTATGATCACTACCTCGAACGGCGCCACGCTGATCGGCCAGATCATGCCGTCGGCGTCCGAGTTTATCTCGGGAATCGCCGCAAGCATCCGGCTGACACCCATCCCGTAGCAGCCCATCACAAACGGCTTCTGGACGCCGTCCTCATCGAGAAACTTCGCGTCCATATCGTCCGAGTAGCGCGTGCCGAGCTTGAAGATGTGGCCGACCTCGATCCCTCTTGTGACCGTAAGCCTGCCGTCGCAGCGTGGGCAGGGGTCGCCCTCGGATGCCACTCTAAGGTCGGCGTATTCCTCCACATCGAAATCACGGCCTATATTAGCATTGACGTAATGCGCATCGGTCTTGTTGCCGCCCACGACGCAGTTGACCATTCCCTCGATCTCGCGGTCGGCGATTATCCGGACGCTGCTAAGCCCGACCGGCCCTGCGAAGCCGACCTCGGCTCCGGTGACGCGTTCGATTGTGTCGGGGTCGGCCATTTCGAGCTGCGTGACGCCAAGGGCGCGCATAAGTTTGGGCTCGTTGAGGTCGCGGTCGCCCCGCACCAGCGCCGCCACCACCTGATCTCCCGCCTTGTAGACCAGGGTTTTCACGAGCTTTTGGGGCGGCACGTTGAGGAACGCGGTGACCTGCTCGATAGTTCGCGCATTCGGCGTGTCCACGAGCTCCAGCGGGAGCGGTTCCTCGGCGCCTGGTGCAGCGGGCCGCTCTCCGATCTCGCACTTCTCGGCGTTGGCGGTGTAGCTGCAGGACGGGCATACCAGTATCGTGTCCTCGCCGGACTCGGCGATGACCATATACTCCTGGCTGTCTTTGCCGCCCATCGCCCCCGAGTCAGCGGCGACGACCAAAGTCTTAAGCCCGCAGCGCTCGAACACCCGCGAGAAGGCGACATACATCTTGTCATAAGCCCGGTCGAGGTCGTCCCAGTTTCGATCGAAGCTGTAGGCATCGAGCATTATGAACTCCCGTCCGCGGATCACTCCTGCGCGCGGCCTGGGTTCGTCGCGCCCCTTGGTCTGGATCTGATAGAGATTCAGCGGAAGCTCGCGATAGGAGCGAACGTCGCGGCGAACGATGTCCGTGACGACCTCCTCGTGCGTGAAGCCCACGGCGTAGTCGCGGCCGTTTCGGTCCTTGAACCGAAACAGCACCTGCGGGTCGGGCAGGTTGTCCCACCGGCCCGATTCCTGATAGAGCTCGGCGGGAACCATCGCGGGCATCAATATCTCCTGTGCGCCCTGCGCATCCATCTCCTCGCGCACGATCCGTTCGATCTTCTTGATCACTCTGTAGCCCAGCGGCAGGTAGTCGTAGATGCCAGCGCCAACGCGGCGTATGAACCCCGCCCGCAGCAGCAGCTTGTGGCTGGTCATCTCGGCCTCCGCCGGGACCTCTCTGAGTGTCGGGAAAAACAGTTGTGATGCTCTCATCTAGTCCTCAGTCGTCAGTTCTCGGTTTCGAGCCGCCGGCCTTCGTGCGCCGGCGAACTAAACGTCCACCGTTTGGAGCCTGGAACCTCAATCTACAGCTTTATCGTGACCGCCTCTTCCCCGCAGTCCGGGAACTTGGGGCAGTTGATGCACTCCGACCATATCTTGTGCGGCAGCGTTGACTTGTCGACAGGCGCAAAGCCCAGCTTCTCGAAAAAACCCGGCACGTAGGTCAGCGCAAAGACCTTCGGCAGCCCCAGATCACGCGCATCCTGGAGGCAGGCCTCGACAAGCAATCGGCCGTAGCCTTTGCCTTGAGTGCCCTCCTCCACGGCCAGCGACTTGACCTCGCCCAAGTCGCCCCACATCACGTGAAGCGCGCAGCAGCCCACCACGCGATTGTCCTCTTCGGCAACGTAGAAATCGCGAATATTCTCATAGATCGTGCTCAAGGCGCGCGGCAGCATCGCATTGCGCGCCGCGAACGCGTTCACGAGCTTGTGAATGTCCTTGGCATCAGCAATTCGGGCTTTGCGAATCAACCGTCCAGCTTCTCCACTTCAAACATCAGCTCATCTACCAGCGAACCCTCGTCCACTGTTCGCAGCATCCGGCCGCGCGCGAAGACTGCGCCCTTGCCCCGGCCGCCCGCGATCCCTACGTCGGCAAGCGACGCCTCGCCGGGTCCGTTAACCGCGCATCCCATTACGGCGACCGTGATCGGCCTTGCAGGCGGGTTGGCCTCGAGCCGCCGCCTGACCTCGTCGGCTATCGCCGTAATGTCGATTGAGCATCTCGCGCAGGTCGGACAGCTTATCAGCGTAAACGGCTTCTGCCGCAGGTCGAGGCTGTAGAGAATCTCTTTGCCGACCCTCACTTCCTCGACCGGATCCGCCGTCAGTGACACTCGCAGCGTATCTCCAATACCTTCCGCCAACAGCGCGCCGATTCCTACCGAGCTTCTGATCGTGCCTTCCCATGCAAGACCCGCCTCCGTCACGCCGAGATGCAGAGGATAGTCGCACCTTTCGGCGGCGATCTTGTACGCGCGGATCATCGTCGGCACGTCAAACGTCTTTAGCGACAGCACGATATCTTCAAGACCGAACTTTTCAAGCACGCGCACCTCATCGAGCGCGCTTTCGACGAGAGACTCCGCGGTCGGCAGGCCGTAGCGCGAACGGTCGATCGAGCCGGCATTGACGCCTACTCTGATAGGTACCCCGCGTTCCTTGGCCGCCTTCGCCACGATCTCCACTTTGTCTTCCGAGCCGATATTGCCCGGATTGATTCGCAGCTTGTCCGCGCCGGAATCCAAACTTGCCAGAGCCAGTTTATACTGAAAGTGGATGTCCGCGACAAGCGGAATCGAGATCGCGCTCTTGATATCGGCTATCGCGCGCGCGGCGTCTTCGTTCGGAACAGCCACCCGCACGATGTCGCAGCCCGCGGATTCGAGGCGATGTATCTGGGCAACAGTCGCGTCAACGTCGGCAGTCGGCGTATTGGTCATGGACTGCACCGTCACCGGCGCGCCCCCGCCGATCGCCACCCGCCCGATCCGAATCAATCTTGCAGTCCTTCTTTGCAACCTTTGCAACGCAAAACAATCGGAAAAGGGAGCAGAACACGAGCAGAAACGAGGCGACTCGACCGTCTTGTTCGTCTCTCTGACTTTCTGGTTTTCCTACTCTCCCGATTCTCCCTTCGGCAGGTTCACTACTGCGATGCCTGGCCTGTTATGATCTTCGTGATGTCCGACGCCAGAATCAAGACTATGAGCACGAACACGACCGCGAATCCGACAGCCTGCATTGCCTGCATCTGGGCGCGCGACCAGCGCTTTCTGCGCACGGCCTCGATCCCAAGCAGCAACAGATGGCCCCCATCCAGCACCGCCGGCACGGGAATGAGATTGATAACCGCGAGCCCCAGGCTCAAGCTTCCAAGCAGCCAAAACACGTGGGACGCTCCGAGCGCCACCGACTGCTGTGTCGCCCTGTAGATCATCACCGGTCCGCCGATGTCTTTCTTGATCTTGCTGCCGTGCGTCAACGTATCCGTCAATACGCTGAGATAGCCCGCGATCATGTTGAATCCGTTTGTGATCGACTTTCGAAACCCGGCCTTGGCCAGGTGCGGCGCCTGCACGAATCCCAACTGACCTATGGCGAGGTAATTGCCGTATCGCACGGGCGCGTATGGCGCGGTCACCCTTACCGAAACACTCTTGTTCCCGCGCTCGACCACCAGCCTCACTGGCCGTCCCCCTGCGTCGTTGATCGCCTTCACCATATCGGTGCCCGAGTTGATCTTGTTGCCGTCGATACCGACCAATCGGTCGTACTCTTGAAGGCCGGGTGTCGGTTCAGCACCTTGCTTGCGGGTTGCCACGCCGCCCGGAAACAGCCACTTCACGCCTGCGAACTCGACCCACTGCACGGTAGGCTTGAGCGTAACGGGTCGGACGCCATTGTGCCCGACCACCAGCGTCACCGGCCGATCGCCGTTTGCCTTGATTGCCTGAACCATCTCCAGGCCGTTTTCGATGTCGCGACCGTTGATAGAGTGCAGAACATCTTCGTCCCTGATTCCGGCCTTGTATGCCGCGGAACGCTCGTCGACTCCCTGCACGACCGCCCTGCCGCCCTTCAGAAACGACCAACCCACTCCGACGTAGCTTATAAACCACCGCGGCCGTCCGGTCTTGGTGATTTTGCGTCCGCTGCGATCGATGACCAGGGTCACGAACCGGCCTGGGCTGGCGTGGATGAGCTCGGTCATCTGAGCGCCGCTTGTGATCTTGACACCGTTGATCTCACGCACCCAGTCGCCGGCGCGCAAGTCGATCCTTGCAGCTTCGGTGCCGGGCTCTACGACGCCGACCCGCGGCAGCATCTTGCCGTTGGGAAATCCCCAGTAGACACCCACGAACAGCAGTACGCCCACGCCCAAGATGAAGCTGAAAAGCGGTCCCGCGAAGATCACGATCGCGCGCTTCCAAATCGGCTGCGCCTGGAAACCGTCCTGGATGTGTTCCTCCCCCGGCTCCATACCTGTCAGCTTCACAAAGCCGCCGAGCGGGACGGCGTGGACCGTATATTCCGTATCCCCCCGCCTAAGAAGCCTGGCGAGTTTGGGCCCAAACCCGAACGCGAACTCCTCGACGCGTATGCCCGAAAGCTTGGCCGCGATGAAGTGCCCCCACTCGTGGAAGAACACCAGCACGCCCAGTATGACTATAAATACAATAGTGCTTTGCAATGCTGAACCCTAACCCGGAAACGCTCCTAGCTGCCCCGCGATCGCCCGTGCCGCGGCTCTGGCCTCGGCATCCACGATGTATATCTCATCCAGGCTCGGCGAGGGTTTGGAGTCATGCGACTCCATCGTCTTGCGAACCACGCGCGAGATGTCCATGAAATTGATCTTGCCGGCCAGAAACAGCTCGACCGCGACCTCATCCGCCGCGTTCATCACGACCGCAA
>Ga0272448_1005346_pt1 | contig 14248 bp, 12 predicted proteins | sample YNPCB0191_FD_202220 | JGI IMG/M metagenome (GOLD analysis project Ga0272448, IMG submission 202220) | Hot spring sediment microbial communities from Yellowstone National Park, WY, United States - YNP-CB-019-1 | ecosystem: Environmental > Aquatic > Thermal springs > Hot (42-90C) > Sediment...
ATGTGCTGATTTCACTTTCAGCGAGCTGTATCGGGTAGTGTGGTTTTGGTCCTCTCATATGCCATTCCTCACTATCCAAGTTTACACCATCTTATTCGGAGCGTATTTATGAAATGCTGTACTTAGGAGAGATACTTTAATAAGCACAAGTATTGCTTCTTTTGCAATTAGAGGTACTGTTCAAGGGCTTATCACTCCTTCTGAAAAAGAAAGGGTATTAGGAGCTCTAGATAGTATCAACGAAAAAGATTGGACTTCTGTAGCCGCACAGGGGGAATATGTGATTACCCTGAGCTTCCATCATGCAGGGAATGTAGTCGTTACAACTTGTTCTGGAGAAGGATGCTCTGAACAAGTCTGTACACTTCTTGATATAATCAGAGATGTGGCACAGCGAGCGGGCAAGGAGTATCCGGAGCTTTCGTGTCCACTCCATTAGAAAAAAACAAGATGCTTCTCTACTTGGTGGCCTTCTCTAACAGCAGGTCTTGGAAATCTCCTCTCCTAAAAAAGCATGGGACGCCAACGGGACGCGTCGATGCTTGACACTGAATATCTTCTTGCCGATGCGCTGGGCAGCGTGCGCCAGCTGGTGGATGCGGCCGGGCAAGTCACCCTGGTCAAGTCGTATGAGCCGTACGGGAGCGTGGTCAGCAGTGTGGGAAGCGGCGCGAGCGTGTTCGGCTTCACCGGCGAGCAGCAGGATGTCAGCGGGCTGGTGTACCTGCGGGCGCGCTACTACGCGCCCTGGGATGGGCGGTTTGTGTCGCGGGATGTGTGGGAAGGCGTCAGCACCCGGCCGGTGTCGTATCATCGCTGGGTGTATGGGGAGGGGAATCCGGTCAATGTGACCGATCCAAGCGGGCAATATCCTTGCTCAGCCTGCCGGGACGCGCCCGCCGGTTGGGCGTATGCCTCGTGTATGACGTATTGCGAGAATGAGACACCTATACCCGCTTACTGTTACAATATCCCGATCCGATATTGGCCGTACGCCCCTGGGTGTCCAGGCTATTGCTATCCAACGACGCCAACGCCTGTTGTGCCCAACATTACCACTTACAACGAAAAGGTCTCGCCCCCTGGAATAAGCTGGGTACCTGCTGCAAATCCAGTCACCTATGCGATTATCTACCGGTACGGCGACCGCCGTAAACCTGTACCGCCGGGAACGGACAAATCACAATACTATGTGCGTGATAACGCCTCCTTCGGCTTGTGTGGCCTTGTTGCCGTGGCTGCAATGGTACGCCCTTATACCGGTATGTCGGCAAATGAGGTGGTAGATAAATTCATGACTTCTACTGGCCGTCAGGACCCCCAACTATCAAGGCATGGGCGAGTTGGCAAGATTCATCAACAAAGACTTTGGCCAATACTTTACTGCGGAGTCTGGGTATACCACCACCTTTCTTCCTGTTCTTCGTGATGAACACTCTCTCTGGAAAGATGAGGGGAAATCCCTTTTAGGCGATCAGTTAAACCTTTGGATGCGCTCGGGTGATTTGGTTATGCCACTGGTTCTCATCAATGGTAGCACAGGGAAGGTCGAGAAGGCCGGCAACGCTCCTCACTGGGTGGTAATTACAGGGACTTCCCATCAATGGGGAAGCGAGGCTTGGGACTCGCCTTGGAACTGGGTGCGTATCTACAATCCGTTTGATAACGATGTTGAGTACTATCCATGGAGGGATTTCTTGCACTCTTGGAATGCGGATGGGAATATGATGGTTTTGGTACACTGATAGAGGTCTGAGAAACACTTCTCTGTCGAGATTGGATAAACTATGGCAATGAAAATCCTTCCTCGCAACCTGTATGTTAGGAAAGCAATCTCACCGTTCTTCTTCATCTTGTTATTGGCGGCTTGTTTAAACATTCCTGCAACAACAACGGTCACGCCATTCGTACTGCCATCCAGAACGTCTCTCCCGACCACCAGCACATTGCCAATCGTAATCCCTACGAGCGGCCCCGCCGTGACTCAAGAATTATTTTCCCGCTACGCATCCCTACCCTCTGGCCAATACATTGTCTATGGTGCTGAGGGCGGGCTGTACGTCATCTCTGTGGATGGTCAGATCCATGAAAAACTCACCGATCTCAGCGGCGATTCGATTTCACCGGACGGGACACGCATCTATGATGATGCGATTTACAATTTGGTTACAAATCAGGTTTTCTCTGATCCTGTACCGCCCAACATTTGCTGTTTGGTTAGAAGTGGTTCTCCTGATGGAGCCATGTTGGCCTTGGAATGCTGGGATGACTACGAGGTATATGCCCTATCCATTCAAGACGGAAATCTTGTGCGCCTGAGCTATCACCTGGGTCTAGGTGAAGAGGAGGCCAACTTTGCGCCGATGTGGTCTCCCGACGGGAAGTGGATCGCATATTTCAAGATGCGTCCTGCCCCACCGGAACGAAAACGCGAAATCATCGTGAGTGAACTTTATCTTGCCGATGCGGGATGCATTGCAGAACCTGAAACCTGCGTCGCGAAGACACGCGGGCCTTTTCGTGCTCGTTTCTTCAAATCTTTTGGCCCATATGGCTGGTCTCCAGACTCGCGCTATCTGGCTATTCCAGGCTTCGATGTGGGGACGATTCTGATAGTTGATATTTACAAAAATGAAATTAAGCCGCTGATGGTCAAGGGTTACGGAAGCGTGGATGCTACTGCCTGGTCGCTAGATGGGAAATGGATTGCATACAGCCAATTCGAATCTGAGCAGAACAGGACAGACCAAATTTTTATCGTGCCTGCAGAAGGAGGAGAGCCTATTCGCCTCACAAGCGGTGCAGACGATAAAGTAGTGATGTTTTGGCTTAGAGTTCCATAATCGCACTAACCGCCTTCCCCAGCCGCATCCATTCATCATTCCGCATTCTGCATTCATCATTCCGCATTCATCATTCCGCACTCTGCACTCACCATTTCCTACCGCCTGATAGCCGTCCGCGGCCCATCGCTCACCCTCCAATTCACGTATAATGGACTCGGTGACCGCCGCGCCCAGACCATGACCGGACAGACTACCCGCTACACCCTCAACACTTCGACTTCGCTCCGTGCAGGCCTCAATACCGGCCTGACCCAGGTGCTGGATGATGGAGCATATACCTGCACTTATGGATCAGGTCGCACCTCGCAATCGCAAATCCAAATTTGCAGCTCGAATACTGCATACTTCCTCAGCGACACGCTCGGCGCTGGAATATGCTATAATGGGAACATAACCAACGCTGGGTTTTTGACGAGGCGGTCAGCAGAAGTGCCTCCTCCCCAGGCACAACAACCACAATCGTGGTTCCTGAATCTGGTGGTCCATGAGCGAAATTCCTGAAGAATCACTGACTCCTGAGAGTACTGTTGCGGGACGGCGCGCTCGCTGGTTGGTGGCGGGCATTGTCGGGGGCGTCATCCTGCTCCTGGCAGGCATGGGGCTGGCGGTTTACGCCTTGCTTCAGAACCCAGACACCACGGCCAACATTCGTGACATTTTCATCATCTTCCTGGCCCTGGAATCCCTGGTGATTGGCGCGGCTCTGATCATCTTGATTGTGCAGGTAGCCAGCCTGATCAACCTGCTTCGCAATGAGGTCAAACCTATTCTGCAAGCCACGAGTGAAACGGTCAACACGCTGCGCGGGACGACCGAGTTTCTGAGCGAAAACGTGGTTGAGCCGGTCATCCGCTTGAACAGTTACCTGGCGGGGTTACGGCGGTTTTTGAGCCTTTTTGGCAGTAAGAAATAACCAGAATTTCATGATGAAAGGAGAAGAATATGTCCGATCGAGATGATTTTGGCGCCTTCCTGGCCGGTTTTCTGGTGGGCGGCATCACGGGCGCGATCGTTGCCCTGCTCTTTGCACCGCAGTCTGGTACCGAGACGCGCGCGCAGTTGCAGGAAAAGGGCATTGAACTGCGCGAGCGCGCGGTAAGCGAAGCGCAGGAGTTGAAAGCCAAAGCCGAAAAAGTGGCAGCAGAGGCGCGGACGCGCGGTCAGCAGGCCGTCGAAAACGTTCGCAAAGCCGTAGGTCGCAAGACCCCGCCGGAGGTCGAGGCCGGTTCCTGAGACTGCGCTGCACGCCGGCAACCTGTTCTCCTTTTTTCCGGCGCGCGAGGCGTCGCGCAGGGGTAATGTTTACTATGACAGGGATAGGCCCCCGGCCTGTCCCTGTTTTGCCAGTACGATGTGGCTTACCTTCCTGCTGCGCCTTTTCTTCTCTTTGCTTTACCATTCCCTGGCCTGGGCTTATGATGCTGTCGCCTGGGTAGTTTCCCTGGGCCGCTGGCAGGATTGGGGGAAAACCGCCCTGCCCTATCTGTATGGTCGAACGCTTGAAGTGGGCTGTGGACCCGGTCACCTGCAGGCAGAAATGGCTGCGCGCGGCTGGTCTGCTGTGGGGCTGGACGAGAGTCGGCAGATGATCGCGCAGGCCGCGCGTCGCCTGCGACGTTGTGGCTGGCCACTCCGTCTGGCACGCGCCCGGGCTCAGGCCCTGCCCTATCCGGCCCTGACGTTCGATACCGTTGTCGCCACGTTCCCGTCCGAGTATATCCTCGAGACAGAGACTTTACAGGAAATCGAGCGCGTGTTGAAGCCTGAGGGGAAGCTGGTCGTGGTGGCGATGGTTTGGTTTACCGGCAGGCGTTGTGTGCACCGCTGGCTGCGCTGGTTGTTCCGGGTGACGGGGGAAAGTCAGGAGATAGACCGTCTCTGGCCTTTCCTCGCCGCGCGGCTGGAAGCGCATGGTTTTGCCGGCCACTATGAGTTCGTTGAGATGGACATCTGCCGCGTCGTCGTTATTCTGGCAGAGAAGAGGCCAAGCCCGGCGTTGCCGTCAGTCAGGGAAGCGGGCAAACGTGAGGGAGGCGCAAAGCGACTCTATCTCCAGCCGCCTCAAGGAGCGACGCCGCGTAAACGGGGATACCAGTAGCGGAGCACCTCCGCCGCCGGTTTTCCACGCACCGAGGCCGATTTATCTTGAAGGGCAACGGGAGGGTAATACCCCTGGCTGACGAATCCTTTAATCCACTCGCGGCTGTTCAAGGCAGCCAAAAGCGCCTGATAGATGTCAGCCTGCGCCGTCAGGTTGAGAGCAAACGATGGATCATCGGCCATTGGCTGGTTGAAAGTCTGCCAGGCTACGTTCGCACGCGCAGCGCCGGTGATGGAGGGATAAGCGACTGCCAGAATCAAGGGCTTGTTGAGGGAGTTCACCGCGGGGGCTACCTGCTCATCGAGCAGATGACCGGCTTGCGCCGCCATGTCCTCCACCGTTGGCGTCGCCGAGGTGCTCAAGGGAGGATACCAGAGCAGGTAAATTCCATCCGCCTCGCGGAGAAACGCCGGGGGCTGGATGGGCGCTCCGCGGAAAGGCAAGGCCCAGTACACCGGCCCGTGGAAATGTTGACGCGCCGCCGACAGAATGTCGCGCCAGCGGCCATCGGCATCAGCCGGGACGCCGGAAGGCCGGCCATCGGGTAACGCGCCGCCGGGCAAAGCCGGCTGCAGCCATTCGCCCCCCAGAATGAGCATCGTCGCCCCGCTCTGACGGGCCAGATCCGCATGGTAAATCACGAAGGCGCGATAACGCTCGAACCAGCGATTCCACCAGGCTTCATCGCCGGGAATCGCGAGCCACCAGGAGGCCGCATCGTTCAGGAAACGCGGCTCTGGAAATAAGGCCACGTTCAGATTTACCGCGCGCGCCAGTCCAACCGCCTGGCCGACTTCGGACCAGAGCGGATCAGAAGCAGGGGTGGGCGCAAAGAGCAAGGGCGACGCGCGCGGCGTCGTCCAGGTCGGAGTCAAAACGAGGAGATTTGCCCCCAGATTTTGCACCTCCAGCAATGACGATGGCAGGTAAGGTTGCCAGGACGGGTGGTAGGCGCGCTGGAATTCCACGCCGGCCAGGAAGCCGGAGCGTGGCTGCACCCCGGGGAACGGCGTCACCGTGTACGAGGCAGACTGCATCCATTGCCAGGCCGTAATCTCATCCTGCAAATCTTGTCTTGTCAGACTGGTCGCGGCAATGCGACCGCGCCGACCGTTGGGCGTCGCGATATCATCCGCCGCGCCACATTGCTCATTGCGGCAGTAACGGTACTCGAACTGTCCAAGCATGTTCAGCGGGCTGAACAGGACATATGCCCAGCGGTTGTTGCCCAGCGACCACATGGGTATCGGCTCGGTCCAGCCATACGGGTTGAACTGAATCGAGACAGTATCCGTGGCCGGGGTCGTCTTCGGAGCCGTCACCTCGAAGATGATTGGGGCCGAATTGCCCGCCTGCCAGGTCTCCACCGTATCGGTAACCACCGTGTTCGTTGCCGGGACAATCAGTTGACGCAGGACGAAATGACCATCGAAGCGATGCTCGGCGTTCCAGAAACCATCGCCCAGCGTATACTTGTACCGCACATCGGCCCCAACCGGCAGGGCCAGCGTGAGCATGTAACGGCCATCCGGCAGAGGGGAGAGGGCAGGCAAACGCTTTGCCAGCAGGCTCAGGCCGCCGTTCAGGTCGCCGAAGGTATTGCCCAACTGGAGTAGATTCCCGGCCAGCCGCACCGGGGCATTCTTGACCGTATTCGCCGGCACGTTGACCACAAACATCACATTGACCAGCGGGCGCGGCGTCAGACGCAACGGCGCCGGCGTGCGCAGACCGGCTGCGACAGTGGCGCCTTGCTGGAAAATCGTGTAAGCGCCATCCAGCGCATAAGCCACCAGATTATGGGTGCCAGGAGGCAATCCTTCCAAAAGAAAATTCCCCTGCGAATCGGTCAACGTCTGCACGCCGCCGGCAGTGACCAGAATATTGGTGAGCGGCGCGCCGCTGACCGCATCGGTCACCTGGCCACTGATGCGCCCCAGCGGGCCAGAAAATGGCGTGTCACTCCAGGAGGCAACGATATCCTCAATCTCCGCCGGGGCGACGGCATGGTAAAGACGGTAACGCACCGGAAGATCGGCTGCCGTATCCTCCACCACCGGCAATTTTCCCCAGCGCACGTAACGATACTGGAGCAGGCTGTTCAGCGGGCAGGGTATGGAAAGGGTATAGTGCAGCGCATCCTGAGCCTGCATCGGATAGTTCGTCGCATTCAGCGCCAAACCGGTGACCTCATCCACCACACTGAGCACCAGCGTTTCGCCCGGCGCCAGCGGGGCCGGCAGGGTCACGCGCAAGGTCAGCGACACGGCCGGCTGAGGGGTTGGAGGAGGGCTGAACACGGTCGGCGCGAAGTCGGGCGCGGTGGAAGTGGCCGGCCAGGGCAGTAAAGAAAGCGTACAGGCGCTGGAACAGGCCAGCAGGATCAGGATTGTCAGCCAGCGGCGCAGGGAAGACCAATCAGGCACAGGCTTCATCGGTGATCTCAAGAGACGGCGCAACCGAATTCTGATTCCGCTGCTCAGCGGCCACGTACCCCGTTCTCCTGAACAGGGACATCACGCAGAACGGGCCGCCTGCAGGGCTTGCATGACTTCGTTCTCATGTTGCACCAGACTCCCCAGTACACCGTTGACAAAGCGCGGCGTACTATCGGAGCCAAAACATTTTGCCAGTTCCACGGCCTCATTGATAGCAACACTCGGAGGCGTGATTTTCTGGACGGCGAACTCCCAGGTAGCAATACGCAGAATATTGCGATCAATGGCCGCCACCTGCTCCAGAGGCCATTCCGGCGCATAACGGGCAATGACTTTATCCAGGCACTCGCGCAAGGGGATCACGCCAAAAACAATCTGGCGAGCGAACTCGGCCAGTTCCGCAGGCAACGGGTCCTCCGCCAGACGCTCGGTCAACACCTGCGCCGGGGGATGGTTAACCAGATCGACCTCAAAAAGAACCTGCAGGGCAACGCTGCGCGCCCGCGTGCGTGCCTTCATGTGTGTTTACCCCTCGCCGCGCCGGTACTCAATGTCCTCGATATGGATATTGATGCCGCCAATTTCCAGGCCGGTCATCTCCGTAATCGCGCGGGCGACGTGTTCCTGCACCTGACGACCAACCTCACGCAGGTTGACATCGTCCTCTACAATCAGATACAGGTCGATGGTGATGACGTTGTCCTCAATTTCTATCTGGACGCCATCACTGCCGCGTTTGAACAGGCGATTAATGCCGCCCCGCACCGGCGCCATGCGCCGCACGCCCTCCACTTCGAGCGCGGCCATTCGGGCTATTGTCAGCAGCACCTCGGGAGTCAGGGTGGTCTTGCCAGAAGTGTGATAATCGGACATGATGCCTCCTGTGAGAAAATCTCGGCCGGGGGAACCTACCGCATGGCCAATCCCCCGTCCACGCCAAGCACCTGACCGGTAATGTAACCAGCCTGCTCGGAGGCCAGAAAGGCCACGGCGTAAGCCACTTCCCGCGGTTCCCCTGTCCTGCCCATGGGAATCAGTTTCCGCGTGGCTTCCTGGACAGACTCCGGCACAGTGTCCCAGAGAGCAGTATCAATATAGCCGGCGGCAATGGCGTTGACGGTGATGTTGCGCGAGGCCACCTCACGCGCCAGCGCACGTGTCAGGCCAATCTGGCCCGCTTTGGCCGCCGCATAATTGACCTGACCCGCATTGCCCATTTGCCCGGCGATAGAGGTGATATTAATGATTCGCCCATAGCGATTGCGAATCATGTGACGGATGACTGCTTTGCAACAGTTAAAGGTGCCTTTCAAATCCACCGCCAGGACGGTATCCCAATCCTCCTCCGACATCGTCATGAGCAATGCATCGCGTGTCAGGCCGGCATTGTTGACCAGAATGTCCACCCGCCCAAACGTGGACACGGCAAAGTCTACCAGCGCCTGCGCCTGCGACAAACGCGAAACATCGGCCTGAAAAGGAGCCGCGCGTCCCCCCGTCTGACCAATGCTGGCCACGACCTCTTCCGCTTCAGCCTGCGAGGCGCGATAATTCACCACCACACTTGCCCCACGGAGAGCCAGTTCCAGCGCGATCGCACGCCCAATCCCGCGCGCGGCTCCGGTCACAATCGCACCACGCCCAGCCAGTGACAGAGAATCGGCCATCGCTGGAATTATACCTTACCTTGTCACGCCCTGCCACGCCCCCGCCAGGAACGATTAAGCAGAATCAGCCCGATCCCGCCACCCAAAACGAGCAGACCGGCGAAAAGAAAAGCGTCCTGCCAGAAACGCATTGGGAACAGGCGAATGAGAGTATCGGAATAGAGGAACAGCCAGGAATCGCCTTCGAAAAACAGGGCGTGAAACAAGGTGAAGAACTGCCAGAAGCTGATGGCTCCCCCCAGGCCCAGCAAGACAACCAGGCCAAGACTTACCCAACCGCCCCAGAGCAACCCCCGTCGGTAAGCCGGCCATACTTTCCGCCAGACAGCCAGCAGACCCAGGGCAACCCACATCACCAGAGCCAGGCCACCGATCCACAGCGCTAAACGCACCACCTGGCGCACATCATTCATGTGAGCCAGTTCGCGGCTGGTGTACAGAGGGGAATTATCGGGGAATGTCAGGTCGCTCAGGAAAGAAACCGGCGCATCGTTCAGCAGGTACTGCAACGCCAGACGGGCGTAATGCAGTCGCTCCGTAAACGTAAAACCGTATTCATCGGGAGGAAAGCCGGGTAAACGATACTCGATTTCCAGAAACAACGGCGTCAGCAACAAACGCAGCGCGAGGAAAAGCAATACCAGAGGCGAAAGGAGGGCCACAAGCACAGAAAGCGAGAGAGAGTGTTTCATAAGGCTACCCCTGTCCACAGGACCAGCAGGCTTCACACGCAAAGTCAATTCGCGTGCACGGGAGCGTGGCAGACCCAAAACGCCGCCGGCGCGCCGACAAAAGCGGATCATGGCACGCTCCGGACGAATTGTATCCCAAATTGCCCTGGGTGTCACCGAGCGGCATGGCGTCGTGTGTACTCAAAAGTTATTGGTAACGATTTAGCCCTGTCTCAAAACCGTTGCGGATGTCATGGCGAGCCGCCACAGGCGGCGAAGCAATCCCCTTGCCTGCCGGGAGACTGCTTTCCCTGCGCTACGCTCCACCACGCTCCACTCGTGGCAGGCGGGACATGCGCTTCGCTCGCCGTGACATACGTGGAGAGTGTTGGCAACAGAGCAACATGCGTACGACAACTTTTGCGTGGGCACCATGACGTCGTGTCCACACCAGAGTTGTCAGTCGGGGCAGACTGTTCCCCACCCTGAGATGGCCTTCCCGGGCCGTCAGGCCGTCTTGCGGGAAAAGCACTATCCACACACGGGCGGCTCATGCCGGACGGGAACACGTAAACCGGGCAGTCCTCCATGATAAAATTATAGTCGTGATCCCCGTTCATCTGAAGCTTGCCGGATTCCTCTCCTACCGCGCGCCCGCCGAGATTGACTTCTCCTCGTTCGATCTGGCGTGTATTTCTGGCGCTAACGGTGCCGGCAAATCGTCATTGCTGGACGCGATTACCTGGGCGCTCTTCGGCCAGGCGCGCAAACGCGACGATTCGCTGGTGAACCTGCAGTCCCAGATCGCCGAGGTCAGTTTCACCTTTCTCTACGAAGGCAACACCTACCGCGTCATCCGCCGTTTGCCGCGCGGCAAAAATGCCTTGCTGGAATTCCAGATTTTGGACGAGGGCCAGGGCGATAACGAAGCGCCAACCGCGCACAGTCCGCCGGGACGCTGGCGTCCGCTGACCGAACGCACCCTGCGCGAGACGCAGGAACGCATTGAGCAAATCCTGCGCCTCGACTACGACACCTTCGTCAATGCCGCCTTTTTCCTGCAAGGCAAAGCGGATCAGTTCGCGCAGCAACCGCCTGCCCGGCGTAAAGAAATCCTCAGCAGCATCCTGGGACTGGAAGTTTGGGAAGAATACCGTCAGCGGGCCTCTGAACGGCGCAAGGAAAATGAAGAAAAACTCGCCGCCCTTCAGGGGCGAATCAACGACATTGACGCAGAACTGGCCGAAGAGGCCGAACGACGTCGCCGGCTGGCCGAACTTGAAGAGCGGCTCCAGAGATTGCGTGATCAGCGGCAGGCCCAGGAAGCCGCGCTGGAAAACGTGCGCCAGATCGTCAACGCGCTCGCGCAGCAACGCGATCGGGTACAGCAACTGGAAACCGCGCTCGAACACGCCCGCGACAAGCAGAGGGCGTGGCAGGAACGTCTGCACGCCCGGCGAAAAGAGCGCGCCGACTATGACCAGATTCTGGCGCGCGCCGCAGAAATCGAAAGCCGCTACACGGCCTGGCAACAGGCTCGTCAGGCTGTGGAACAATGGCAGCAGATGACCGAACAATATCATCGCTGGGAAGAACGCCGTCAACCGCACCTGCGAGCCATTGCCAGTGAACAGGCGCGTCTGGAACAGGAAAAAGCCCTGCTCGAATCCCAGGCCGCCGAGATAAACGGACAGCAAGAAATGGCGCGCCAGATCCAGAGCGAACTGACCGCCGCCGCGCAGGAATTGGCCGCGCTGGAAGAGTCCCTGGCACAGCGAGGCGCATGGGAAACCCAGAAACAAGCCCTCCAGCAGAAACAAGCGGAATTGCGCCACGAGAACGAACGACTGAAAGCCGAGATGGAAGAACTGAAAGCCCGCATTGACCAGTTAGCCGGGGTTGAAGGCGCAGCCTGTCCGCTGTGCGGTCAACCGCTGATGCCCACCGAACGCGCCAGCCTGATCGAGCGTCTGCAATCTGAAGGCGCTGCCAAAGGCAACGCCTGGCGCGCAAATAAGGCTACCCTGGAGGACCTGGATTCTCAAATCCATCAACTCCAGTCGCAGCTGGAATCCCTGTCCCCACTGGAACAAGAACAGCGCGAACGACACAGCCGCATCGCCCAGTTAACCGAACGCCTGGAAGCAACCCAACGTCAAATCGCCGAATGGGAAACCAGCGGCGCCCCGCGCCTGCAAGAGGTCACGCGCCGCCTGGCGCAGGAAGATTTCGCCGCCGAAGCCCGGCAGGCCCTGGCTGAAATCCAGCGCGAACTAACGGCGCTGGGTTATGACGCGCAGGCATACGAGGCCGCCCTGCAAAATGAACGCGCCCTCCGTTCCGCCGAAGAAGAATATCACTATCTGGAACAAGCCCGCGCGGCCACGAAGCCGCTGGATGAGGAAATTGCCAGCCTGCAAGAGGCGCTCACCGAGTTGGAAACAGAGATCACCCGGCAGCAAGGTGAATATGAGACCGCCCGCCAGACTCTGGCAGAGGCCGAAGCGAAGGCGCCCGATGTGGAGGCCGCCGAACGCGCCCTCCTCGACGTTCAGGAGCAAGAAAACCGTCTGAATCAAGAAATCGGCGCCGCGCGGCAACGCGTCGCCGTGCTGGACGAATTACGCCTTCGCAAACAGAGTCTGGAAGCAGAACGACAGGAACAGACGCATCTCATCCGTCATTACAAAACTCTGGAACGCGCCTTTGGGAAAGACGGCGTGCCGGCCTTGCTCATCGAACAGGCTCTACCAGAAATCGAGGCCCGCGCCAACGAGTTGCTCGACCGTCTTTCCGATGGGCAGATGAGCGTTCGCTTTCTCACCCAGACCGCTTACAAAGACAAAAGCCGCGCCGACCTGCGGGAAACGCTCGAAATCCAGATCAGTGACGGGGCCGGCGTGCGCCCCTACGAACTCTATTCCGGCGGCGAGGCGTTCCGCGTCAACTTTGCCATTCGCGTGGCGCTGGCCGAAGTGCTGACTCATCGGAAAGGCGCCCGTCTGCAAACCCTGGTGATTGATGAAGGCTTTGGTTCACAGGACGCTCAGGGCCGGCAACGCCTCATCGAGGCCATCAACAGCATCCGCGCCGATTTCGCCAAAATTCTGGTCATCACCCACCTGGAGGATTTGAAAGATGCCTTTCCGGCGCGCATTGAAGTAGAGAAAACCGCCGACGGTTCGCGCGTCTGCCTGCTATAGTCCGGCGCGAACTTACAAAATTGTCGGACAACTGTAGGGGAAACGTAGGGTAAACGTCATGTACTTTTTTGGCCTGTATGGTACGATAAAAGCGCAAGGTGATTTCTCTTCTCCTCCTCCTTTCAACGAGAGCCGCGGTGGGCGTCCGCGGCTCTCACGATTCTGATCCTCAGCGGGACACTTCCCCTGCCTTTCGTTGACGGTAATGGACAGCAGGAAGCGCACGCAAGCGCTCCGCCGCCGTTTCAGGCGTAATATCGCGCTGGGGCATGGCCAGCATTTCATAACCAACCATAAACTTGCGCACCGTCGCCGAGCGCAGCAGAGGCGGATAAAAATGAGCGTGCAGCACCCACTCCGGATGTGCCTGGCCGTCCACAGGAGCCTGATGAAAGCCCATCGAGTAGGGGAAAGAAATCTCGAACAGATTGTCGTAACGCACCGTCACACCCTGTAACATCTCGGCCAGCGCCCGCTTCTCCTCAGCCGCGAGTTCCCATAAATACGCCCGCGGACGGTGCGCCACCAGCAAGACCTCAAACGGCCAGACCGCCCAAAAAGGCACCAGGGCCGTGAAATAGTCGTTACGCAGCAATACGCGTTCCTGACGCGACCATTCCTCTTGCAGATAATCCAGCAGCAGAGGACGCCCGTTTTCGAAGTAGTATGCGCGCTGCTGCGTCCATTCTTTGACGATCTCGTTGGGCCATTGTGACTGCGCCCAAATCTGGCTATGGGGGTGAGGATTGGAACAGCCCATCAACGCGCCTTTGTTTTCGAAAACCTGCACATAGCGGATAAAATCCCGCTCACTTAACGCTTTACTCTCCTGAGCCCAGGTGAGCACCACGGCTTCCACCCCATCCAGGCTCATTTCCGGCAGTGTCAAATCATGGCGCGGAGAGAAACAGACCACGCGGCAGATACCCCGCTCCGGGCTGGCTACCAGCAGTGGATGCTGCCCATCAGACGCCTCCCCACTTTCCGGCAACAGGGCGGCAAAATCGTTGTCAAAAACGAAGGTGCCGGTATAGAGAGGGTTGCGTACACCGCCGGCGCGCGCGTTGCCCGGACACAGATAACATTCCGGATCATAGGGCGGAAGATTCTCAGCCGGCGGCCTCTCGACCTGCCCCAACCACGGACGACGCGCACGCTGCGGCGAGACCAGCACCCACTCGCCTGTCAAAGGATTAAAGCGACGATGAGGAGCATCATAAAGCGAAACAGCGCTCATCATTACCCTTTCCCTGCAAGTGACAGACATTCCCCTGACAGCGCAACTCCGCCTCTCTTCCCACTCGCCATCGCCCACGGCTCTG
>Ga0272448_1005349_pt1 | contig 14242 bp, 9 predicted proteins | sample YNPCB0191_FD_202220 | JGI IMG/M metagenome (GOLD analysis project Ga0272448, IMG submission 202220) | Hot spring sediment microbial communities from Yellowstone National Park, WY, United States - YNP-CB-019-1 | ecosystem: Environmental > Aquatic > Thermal springs > Hot (42-90C) > Sediment...
ATACTGCAGCAGCTATTCTTGCTGTTTTATTTTTTGATCTTTTTTCTGGTTTTTTAATTATCTTGATCTCTGTTATTCTTTCTGTTATAGCAGGACTGGGTATCTTAACACTTAAAATTATACCACAGATTGATTATAATATCTATCTTAAACAACCAACAACATGGGCTATCCAGATTGTTAGTGTTTTTACCTATTCTGTAGTTCTTATCTTTGCTATCAAATCACTAAAAGATGAATATATCTCTGCTATTAAAAAGAATCTATTTCTTTTACCTGATGATATGCCAGACTGCCTTTTTATTCATAGTTTAATTGACAGGAAGATAGAGTATGTTTCACCTTCAGTTTATACTATGACAGGATATACTCCTGAAGAATTAATAGGTCACGATATTAAAGAGTTTTTTTCTCCAGAACAAAGAGAAAGATTGATTGAAAATTTTAAAGAATATGTAAAAAAAGCATACGATGGAGAAGATATAAAACTTCCTACTCTTGAAATTGATTATATAAAAAAAGATGGGTCAATACTTACAGGAGAGATGAGACCTGTTTTTCTGTATGACAAAAAAAACAAACCATACGCATGTATGGGAATAATCAGAGACATTACTGAGAGAAAAAAGGAAGAAAAGAGAAAGAAGGAACTTGAAGAACATATTAGACGTTTAGAAAATATTCAAACCATAGGTAAGTTCTCATCAGCAATAGTTCACGATATAAACAACTATCTATTTTCTATAGCAATTCTTACGGAATCTATAATAGAAAGATCTAAGGAGCCTGAAATTACAGAGGAGGCAAAAAAGATTCTTTCCACATTACAAAAGTCATCTGAATACATAAAGAATCTGCTCAATTTTGCAAAAGATGAAAAAAACAGAATCTTCTTACCTGTAAATATTGTAGAATTATTAAAAGATATAATATCCATGTTAGAAAAGAGATTTGAAAAAAAAGTTTTATTTTTTTTGAGATATCAACCTGAAATAAAAGATCTTGTTATACTTTCAGAAAGTTCTCTTTTACACCATTCACTCTTTAATATTTCACTTAACGCAGCTCAGGCTGTAGAAGAAAAACAAGATGGGAAAGTAGAAATAGAGGTCTCTTTAATTGAAGGCGAAAAGATTCCTCAGGAAGCAATTGGTAATTTTGAAAGGAAAGGTAAGTTTCTACTCATTGAAATAAAAGACAATGGAAAAGGGATGTCAGAAGATGTTTTAAACAAAATCTTTGAACCATTTTTTACAACTAAATCTCTTTCTAACAATTCAGGATTAGGATTAGCCTTAACCTGGAATATAATAAACATTTTACATGGCACAATAGTTGTAAAGAGTAAAAAGGAAGAAGGTTCTATCTTTTCTATCTATATTCCTGCAAGGACTGCGTAAATATAAACTTTACAAAACCAAAAATTGACATATATCTTTTAATTATGCATATTTAAAAAGACAAGGAGGGATGCCAGAGTGGTTTATCGGGACGGTTTCGAAAACCGTTGTATCTTTAAAAGGTACCGGGGGTTCAAATCCCTCTCCCTCCGCACAAAAGGATATTAGTTTATGAAGATATTTATTGTATCCCAACAATTTGTTGGGACAATGGCAGGTGGTGAGGCTGTTCATGTAATGCAACTTGCAAAAGAATTAAAAAAACAAAAGTATAATGTATTTGTCCTTACCCTTGGTATAGGCAACCAACCTTTCTGTGAAAATTGCAATCTTGAAGATTCAGACATAGAAGTTCCTGTTGTTCGTTTCTTTACAGAAGACTCTGTAAAAATCTCTTCTCCTTATGAAGGAAATTTTACAGCAAACATAAAAAGAGCAAGAGAATTTTCTTTACAGGTTTTAGGATACCTGAGAGGTCAGACAGACCAGGAAAATAGTATTGTTCATCTTCATGGGCATTATATGGTACCATCTCTTGCCAGAGAACTTAGACAAACTACAAATTATAAGATCATCACTACAATTCACAGGGCTGAGTCAATATACGAATCTTTAGGACTCCTTCATCATCCTGAAAGAATTCAGTTTATGCATGAAAAAGAACAGGATGCTATAAATTACAGTGACAGAGTGGTAGTAAGAAGTAACTTTGTAAAAAATTATCTACTTGAACTTTATCAGGGAAGAATCGTTGATAAATTTACAGTCATCCCCAGTGCAGTTTCTGAATCTTTTGCTTTATCTCCTATTCCTTCAGATAGCGAGATAAAAAATTTAAAAGAAAGATATGGAATAAAAGGTATGATGATCTTAAGTTTTGGTATATTTGAACCTTTAAAAGGTTTTGAATATTCTTTGCAGGCACTACCTATTCTCAAAAAAAAGATAAAGAACAATATCAACTTTACCTTTGTTCTGGGTGGATTACTTTTAAAAAATCATGAATGGTATTATGAAAAGATAAAAAAAATTATAAGAAGATTGCCTATCTCTCTTAAAAGATCTATAAAGATAATGACAAATGTTAATTCTGAAACCAAGAAAGATCTTTTTAATATGACAGATATATTTCTTTTTACGCCTGTGGCTGAACCATTTGGTATTCCACTTGCAGAGGCTCTTTCCCGTTCTAAAATCTGCATTGCTTCAGATTGTGAAGGCCCACGTTATATTCTTGATTTTTCAGATAATTTTACAGAATCAGAATCTTTTAAAGTATGTAAGAATGGAATTATTGTAAAGAATGAATTTTCTAAAAGATGTAATTATATAGCAGAAGCATTATTTTATGTTTTAAAAGAGTTTGATAATTTAAAAAAGATAGCTGAAAATGGCAAAGAACATGCTCTTTCGCATCTTTCATGGAGGCAACTCATTGAAGCAAAAATAAATCTTTATAAAGAAGTAATAAAATAAGGAGTAAAACTATGAAAAAGAACAAGATTTTTTTATCAGATTCCGATATGCCAACGATGTGGTATAATGTACTACCAGAACTTCTTGATCTTAAGACCCCTTTTTCACCACCACTACATCCTGGTACAAAAAAACCTCTTGAACCTCAAATGCTTGAACCTCTATTTCCAAAGGCTCTGATAGAACAGGAAGCAGATATTAAGAACAAAACCATTCCTATTCCAGAAGAGGTTTTAAATATCTTAAGGTTATGGCGTCCAACACCTCTTCACAGAGCATTTGCATTAGAAAAAGCTTTAAATACACCTGCAGAGATATACTTTAAAAATGAAAGTGTAAGTCCACCAGGAAGTCATAAACCAAATACATCTGTAGCACAGGTTTATTATAATAAAAAAGAAGGAATAAAAAGGATTACAACAGAGACAGGAGCAGGGCAATGGGGTTCTGCTCTTGCTTTTGCATGTTCTATATTTGGAATAGAAGCAGTAATATATATGGTAAAGATAAGTTATGAGCAGAAACCTTTTAGAAAAGCATTGATGCATGTATGGGGTGCAACCTGTCATCCAAGTCCTACTGAAATAACAGAAGCAGGAAGAGAGGCTTTAAAAAGAGATCCTAATTGCCCAGGGTCTTTAGGACTTGCTATAAGTGAAGCAATAGAAGATGCAGCAGGAAGAGATGATACACATTATTCTCTTGGTTCTGTATTAAACCATGTTTTACTTCATCAAACAATAATAGGAGAAGAAGTAAAAAAACAACTTAAAAATGAATCAATAAAACCTGATATTTTAATAGGATGCGTAGGCGGAGGTTCAAATTTTGGCGGACTGATATTACCTTTTGTTCCAAATGTCAAAGCAGGTGAAAAGATAAGAATGATAGCAGTTGAACCTTCAGCATGCCCTACCCTTACAAGAGGAATATACACTTATGATTTTGGAGATGAAGCAAGACTTACTCCTCTTCTTAAGATGTACACATTGGGTCACAAGTTTATGCCAGCAAAGATTCATGCAGGTGGTCTTCGTTATCATGGGGATTCTCCTATTATATCTCAATTATGTAAAGAAGGCATAGTTGAAGCAAGATCCTATCAACAGAAAGAGGTTTTTGATGCAGCAATTTTATTCGCAAAGACAGAAGGATTTTTACCTGCTCCTGAAACAGCACATGCTATTAAAGCTGCTATAGATGAAGCTATAAAATGTCGTGAATCTAAAGAGAAGAAGACCATAATCTTTAATTATAGCGGCCACGGACACTTTGATCTGAATGCTTATACTCAATACCTTGAAGGTGAGTTGATGGACTATTCTCTACCTCAAAAAGAGATAGAAGAAGCAGAAAGTTATATACCGAAGATATAAAAAATTTTTATTTTCTTTTCAATTTATACCATGGATTAACAGGACATACTTTATCTTTAGATATATCAAGTATCATAAAATGCAGATGAGTATCAGATCTTGGTGAAAATGCATTTTTACCTGTTCTTCCAAGAAAGCCTATTCTTTCTCCTTTTCGTATAACCTGAGATGGAAAGACAATAATCTTATCAAAATGAGCAAAATAAAGCAAAAGATTTTCTGGTGGATTATAAGCCCAGATATATTTTCCACCTCTAAGATGAGAATTCTCTGTCCAGACAGTGCAGACTGAAAGAATTACCATATCTACAGGTGCAACGATACTGAAAGGTTGTAATGTTTTATCATCAAGAGAATCTCTATTTTTATCTATAACAAAAAGATCAAGTGCAGGATGAGAGTCTCTTTTTTTTGCATCGTAAAAGTCATATCCTCCTGGTTTAAACCCACCAGGACCTGTGGAAGAATAAAGGTCATATCCTTCAACAGGAAAGATCCAATCTCTGAATCCTTCAAAATATATATCTTTAAATGTTATATATAACATCTCTCTTATAACATTAAACTGTCTGTAAGCTTCTTTTGGACTTATAAGTTCATCACGAAGAGATTTTTCAAATCTATCCCATAATTGAAATACTGATTCTTTAGATTCTCCTGCTTCAAGCAAGATACAAAAAATCAATATAAAAAATGTTATCAAACCTTTCATAGTACTCTATTTATAAGAGAGCCTATACCATCTATTGATATTTCAACTGTATCACCTGATTTAAGTGGTCCTACTCCTGGTGGTGTCCCTGTAGTTATAATATCACCAGGAAAGAGTGTCATTATATAAGAAATAAATGATATAAGTTCTTGAACATTAAATATAAGATTTGCTGTTGTAGAATCCTGTTTTATCTTACCGTTTACAATACATTTGATTCTTGTATTATTATATTCAAACTCATCAGGTGTTACAATAAAAGGTCCGATTGCAGAGAAAGTATCAAAAGACTTTGCTCTTGTCCACTGACCATCTTTCTTTTGAAGATCTCTTGCTGTAATATCATTAAAACATGTAAAACCAAGTACATAATCCATAGCAGAAGAAACAGAGACTTTTTTACAAACCTTTCCTATTACAACAGCAAGTTCAGCCTCATAATCAACCTGCTTTGACTGTTCTGGTATTATTATATTTTCATAAGGACCAATTACACTTGATGGAGGTTTAAGAAATAAAACAGGTTCATCAGGGACAGACATATTAAGTTCTCTTGCATGATCAATATAATTTAATCCAACAGCAACTATTTTAGAAGGAAGAGAAGGTGGAAGTAAAACTAAATCTTTTAATAAAAATTTTTTATTTTCACGAACAGAGATATCTTCAAAAGGAGGTTTTTCAAGAGCATAAACATCATCTGGAAGATCTTTTGAAGAGATTCCCCAGTAAGAGAGATTATTGTAAATATATCTTAAAAATCTCAAAAGATATCCTCAATAACCTGGTTTTTTAAGTAATTTAAACATATTCTTTTTATATTCTTCTACTCCAGGCTGATCAAAAGGATTAACACCGAGGATATATCCACTTATGCCGCAGGCTTTTTCAAAGAAATATAGAAGATATCCCAAAGACTTTTCAGAACGGTCAGGTATAGTTAAAGTTATATTCGGAACACCGCCTGTAAAATGAGCAAGGGATGTCCCTTCCCAGGCTTTTCTATTTATATCATTTAAAGAAAGTCCTGCAAGATAATTTAATTCATCACCATTATTTTCTTCGTTTTCCATAAAAACATCTGTTTTACTCTTTTCTATAATAAGAAAAGTTTCAAAAATTGTTCTTTCAGCCTGTTGAATCCACTGACCTATTGAATGAAGATCTGTTGTAAAATCAGCACCTGCAGGAAAAAGGCCTTTACCTTTCTTTCCTTCACTTTCACCATAGAGTTGTTTCCACCATTCTGTTATGTAGTGAAGATAAGGTTCAAAATTAGCAAGAATCTCTATCTTAAAACCTTTACGATAAAGTATATTACGAATAACAGAATAACGATTTAAAGGTAACGAAAGTGAATCAGAATCATTCTCATTAAAACAGAGTTTTGCACCATTAACAAATTCTCTTATATTTACCCCACAAACAGCAAGAGGAAGAAGACCTACAGGAGTAAAAACAGAGAATCTACCACCAACATCATCTGGAATACTCCAGGATTTATAACCCTCTAAATTACTTAGACTTCTTAAAGATCCTTTTTTTTCATCAGTTATAGCATAAATTCTTTCGTAAGCATTGTCACCATATTTTTCTAACATAATTTTTTTTAAAATTCTGAATGCAATAGCAGGTTCAGTTGTAGTCCCTGATTTAGATATAACTATTAAAGAGATATCCTTGTCTTTAAGGATAGAAACAAGTTCTGAAATATAATCTGAAGATATATTATGTCCTGCAAAGTAAATTTTTGGTTTTTTTAGTTCATTATAAAAAGGTCCGTATATTGCTTCAAAAACAGCCTTTGTACCTAAATACGAACCACCGATTCCTATAAAAACAACTGCATCTGAACTTTCTCTAATCTTTGCTGCAGTCTCTTCAATTTCTTTAAGTTCATCATATGTAATTTTATTTGGAAGATTAAGCCAACCAAGAAAATCATTTCCCAACCCTTTTTTTTCAACAAGAGATCTATACACTCTTTTAAATTCATCTTTTATATTATTTATATCTTCCTCTGTAACAAAACCTTTAAGATACTTTTCTTCCAGTGAAACAATCATCTTCTTTATCCTTTAAAATTAATTTAAGATCCTAAAGATATAAAAAAATATAAAGATTTTCAAAAAAGATAAATATAGTTTTTATACTAATTCAATTATAAATAAAGACCCGGCCTGTGTAAGCAAGAACACAGGCCCGGGCATTTTGGGTTGGGTTGGGTATTTTTAGGAAAGATTTTAATATATTTCATGGAATAAATCTTAAATTATCAATTGAACAAGAACCTGTTTCATTCTTTCTTGCAGAATTGTTTGGGGAGGCAACTTTAAATTGTATTGCAGTAACATTAGAAAGAACTGATTCAATAGATATAGTTTTAGTTCCCCATCCACCTCTGGTAAAATTATAAAAACTTTTTTCAATGCCTGTATACCAGTTAGTTGTACCTGCAATAGAACCGGAGTTTAATTCAATAGAATAATGGTCATAACCATCTGCAATTGTAAGAGGAGATTCAAGACTTATTACAATCCCTTTACCTGAATGTTTCCAATCAAATCTCAAACCTGTAAATCCTGTAAGATTTCTCATTAAAGAAGGTAGTGGAACATAAAACATGGAAAATTGATATGCATTCCCCTCTCCAATTTTGTAATTAAATTTTAAAACTTTATTTTCTTGTGAAAAGTTACCATCTCCATCATCTGTTATAATATTAATTGTAGCCACGGAAGGGGAACCATCACCATAAGGGCCTCCATTATCTGCAAGAGGGGCCCATGTTGTTCCCAAAAAAGATATGAAATTTCCATCTTCAAAATCATCTATCAATTTTTGAATCGGTTTTGGTTCATATCCCCAGAACAGATCATCTGGTTCTTGTGGATGTTTGAAAAGCATGCATGCAGTGTTAAAATAAGAAATTATAAAAATCAAAAACAACCATTTATTCATATATCACCTCTTTTTTTGTAAGTAGACAAACTTTACATCATCCACATCAAAAAAACCAGTCTCACCTGAGATCATTGATGCTGCTTTAAACTGAATTCTATCAAAATTAACAAGAATATCATCAAGATTAAATTTTGCTCCCCAGCCTTCCTGAACAAAGTCTTTAAAAAATATTGTATATTCTTTCCAACTACTTGAAGAATTACCAATAACATATCCATAATCATCATAGGAAGAAGGAGAAGGAGCATTAGAATTTTGAAAAGTATCTGCTCTAAGAATAACTCTAACTTTGTTACCTGAACCTTTCATTTTAAATTGAACAGCATTATATTTACTAATATCAACAGGAGAGACAATACTTAAAAAAGCATAACGACTTACATAATCAGGACCTAATTGATACTGTAATCTAACACCGGACCCACTATATCCTGTGATAGAAAACTGCGTTGAATACGAATTACCGTTATTAAGTCTATCATCAAAATTAGCCCAGGATGTGCCAATTCCTCCTCCATCAAAATCTTCATAAACCATCTCATTTACAATTATAGTATCTGTTACAGAATCAGAAATTTTATCCATTCCAGCACCAAAGGGATCTGTTAAATGTTTGCAGGAAAATAACAAAAAAAAGTTAAAAAAAATTAATATCTTTTTCATAATAATCCTCAGAATAAAATTTCATAAAAAGAACTAATGCGATGAAAGTCATAGTTTTTTTCATTTGAAACAAGAGATTTATAAGACAAAAAAGTATAATCCAATCTGAACTTCCCTTTTTTCAAAAATTGATATAAGAATCCACAACTTACAACTTCAACATTTCTTTTAGCAGAGTAAGGGACATGTGTTGTTATTCTTAAAGGCACACTACTTACATCATTATCATCAAAAAAACAATTACCTTTATGAAAAGATCTTTCATACGCTGCAAGAAGAGTAAGTTTTTTAAATATAGGCAATTCCATACCTATAGTAATTATTCTTGTTGTAAGATCTTCAGCATCTTTATTAGTAGAATTTGAAAGATCTTCTTTTCTGATTAATCTTTCATATTTAAAAAGCCCTGTAATAACAGGAAGATATTTAAAATTTATCAACTTATCAAAAGAGAATTTAACTCCAGTGTCCAAAGTATTAAAAGATCTTTTATTAGTTACACCTACAGGACGGATCTCTTGATATAAGCCGTATTCAAAAAAACCTTCAAAAAAAGACAAATCTTTAGTTAAAAAACCTAATCCATAACCCTGTCTATTAGGAGTAGCATCTCCCATTGGAGATGTAAGATCTAATGGTTTATCCCAGCGACGTACAATATGAACCCTTGTATCATAAACAGGGAAAAAGAGCGATGACTCAAGGTCCTGCGAAGAGAGATAATCTCCTCTTCCTCTATTTCTGGACCATGATTGAGCAGCTGGTGCATAATATTCATTTCCAACATCAATTCTTTTTATCCATAATTTTGTAGCAGAATAACCTAAAGAGACTTTTCCCACCAATCCGTAATCTGAAATAACATCATTATTTTTTCTATTAGTTCTAACACTACTAATTCCAACTTCTCCTGATAATTCTAAAATATATAAATCTTTAAAGGCCCCAAGAGGGTTAAAAAAGATACTTGCTGTAACAACATTATTACCAAGTAAATTTTTTACATTAGAAGATACCTGAGTAGGTTCAATATCATATATAAAGTTTCCATTTAAACTTGATGAAAAAACAGGGAGATTAACAGCAGAAAGGTTTGCACCGAACATATATCTATCATAAGCACCACTTGCACTTTGAGTATCAATTCTGGATACATAACCTTTAAAATCATAAGAAGTAGGTATAATTTTACCAATAGCACCTGGAAGTCCTGTATTTGCATCAAATCCAAAATCTATTTTAATTCCACTTAAAGGTAAATCATTATATTCCGTAAGTTCTGCTTGATATACTGAATCTTCTCTCTGAAGTCTAAATAACATTGCATCATAGACAGAATCATCTGTTTCTGTCCAGAATGAAAGAGGCGATAAAGAGATATTAAAATCACCAAATCTGATCTTAATAAACCTGAAAAGAATAGCCTCAAGCCATATCTTACGTGCTTCAAAAAGATCTCCTGTTCCATAAAATCCCTCAAGATCATTTTGAACTCTGAGAATTGTTCCGGCTTTAATAAAAGAGGCTGGTCTTGCTTCTATTTGAATATCAGACTGAATCATAGGTTTTGTTCCTGCAATCATAGAATTAGTATCTACAGCAGGCCCTGTTGCAGTAAAATATTCATACTGGAATTTTGCTCTACCAGAGATAAAAACACCTTTTTGAGATTCAATCTTTTCAATTTTAGAAAAGATTCTTTTCTGAGTATCAAAAACATCTTCTGTTTGTGCCAGACTTATAAATGTTACTGCATAAGTTATAATAACAAAAAACACCAAAAATTTTTTCATATAACCTCCGAAATTAAAAATATGATTTCAGTTCAGAACTGAACCAGAATCCTTCAAAATCATTTTTTCTATTTTCAATAAAATCATTGTGAAAAAACTTACGAGCTTTTAGATACAGAGCAGAACCAGAAAATAAATCTATATTTATACCCACTCCAACAGATTTATCCTTCTGGTCTATTTGTGGGACAAGACTTTTACCTAAAAAAATCTCTTCAGAATAGAAACCTAAAATTGATATATCACGAATAAATCCAAGAACACAGAAAACTTCCCACCAGTAAAGGTTTAAATCTCTGTTATCAAAAGGTAAATAAGAATATTGAATTCCATTAAATCCTCCTTTTGCTGCTAAAAAACTGTTTTTAAGAATATCCGCAAATTCCACAAGTCTAACGCGTAAAGAAGCTTCTCCATAAGAAAAATATTTTTTTGACATAAAATTTTCTTGAGAAAAAGAAGAAGTTTCATAAGCACCTTCATAATCTGTAGCATATCCTGTAAAAAGATTACCTTCATAACTGGATGTTCTACTGTTATAAAGATAAAAATATTCATAATGCAATAGATGATGTGGGAAAGATATCTTATTTGATGTTTCTGAAATATTAAGAGAGTAACCAACAGCGACTTCTCCTGAAAAGTTACCTGATTTAAATCCGGTTTGAATCCTCCCTCCTGTTCTGTTTCTATAATAAGAATTTTTTTCTTCCATAATATTTGGGAGGTACCAGTTATCTGATGAATAAAAAGGGCCTGTAGATACAGCAGCACTATTTATAGATTGGTAATCTAACGGTATATAATAATAAACTATCTTTAAAGGCATTATAGTTTCTGAAGATATAGATGAACTTAAAAAATCTACTGATAAAGCATATGATATATTATCAGTTTTATCTTTTAGTATCCTTGTTCTTGACAAAGCCAGTTCAGCTGTTAAGATATTTTTTGAAATTTTTATACTATCAAGGATGGAATATGCTTCATAAATCTCAGAGGGATTAGTTTTAAAATATGAATTAATTGCATGAAGATTCCAGTTAAAAGATAATCGGTTTACTTGATCACTTCTTAAAATCTTTCCAAAGAAAAGTCTTGATAATGTTCCAGTGTACTGGTCATTAACACCACCGAATACAGAAAAAGATAGTTTCAATGGTAACTTAAGGCCATCAAAACGTATTCCTTTAACTCCAGCCGAACCACTCTCTCTGGTAGATTCAAAAGAACCTGTCCATTTAATTTCCATAATATTATATTCATAATGTTTTGCTGAAGGGAATACTTCTTCCCATGGAAATCTTAAAAAAGGATTTATTCTATTTTCTGCTACTCCACTTCCAAATGTAAGAGGTGTATTATAAAGAGTCCAGAAAGGTCCACCTGCAAAAATCTGGAAATCTCCAAGTTCAGTTATCCACAAAGCATGAGCAACAAATTCGTCAGCAAGAACAGTTTTAAGAGTATTCTCTTTATCAAAAAAAGCCTTAACTCCAACCTGACAATTAAAAGCAAGAGACCCTGAAGGCACAGCATTCAAGTTAAGCATAAAGAATGGCTCAGAAGTATAAGGGCCTATAAAAAGTTTAGGAACAGACCCAAGCAAAGAAGAACGTTCTAAAAATATTCCTCTGAGTTCTGTTTGAGCAATACCTGAAAGTCTTACTTTCGTATTCTGATTACCAGAAGATCTTTTAACCTGTTCTTCAAGTTCTGGAAGAATTTCATTTTCTATTCTGGTCAAATCACTAATAAAAAGATTTTGATTCCACAGAAAAATCTCTTTTGCAAAAAGATCAACTTTTATACAAAAAAACGATATAATCAAAAAACTTAAAACAAAAAGATTCATAAATTTGTCCTTATCTTATTAATTTAATCTTTCCCCAAACTGACGGATTTTTATAAAAAGAATCATCGCCAAACCAGATAGACTGGGAAGAACGTTTTTTATCAGCATCACCATCATCAATTGCAAATGTAAAACTTAAAATCATATTTTCACTTGGAATAAAATTCTTCAATTCTTTCCATGGTAGAGCAACTTCCAGTATATATCCATACATAGTTTTTAAACTGAATACCTTTACATCGTTTAAAGTTCTGTTAAGAGTCCAGCACCAGATTTGAGGTGGAATTTTAGTTTCTAAATCTCCAGGTGTAATTCCTATCTGAAAATCATAAGGCCCAAAAGCAATCCTTTTAGGATCTGCTAAAGGATCTGTAGATATAGCAATTTCCAGACAATCCCCATTCCAGATATCCTGACCTTTATTAGGATTTATCATAGGAAAATTATCAACAACATCTGCAAATACATAGAAAGAGTTTTCATCCCAGGAAAATCTTACTTCAGCTTTTAAATTATTTGTACCATCCCACAAACCACCAAAAGCCATAATATCTTTTCCTTTATCAAGTATAACTGGAGAAATCTCATTATATTCTGACTTCTTACCATTAAAAGAAGGTGGAGATACTCTTTTTTTTGCTTCAATGATTGGTTTTATATTATACTTATTTACAATATCTTCAACTTTTTTACGATATTCAGAGATTTTTTCTTTATATTTTGTTTGATGCGAAATAAGATTTTTATATTCACTTAAAAAATAGGGTTTCCTAAAAACTTTTCTTGCTGATTCTATTGTTTCTGGTTCATCATCCAATCTCCAATCTGTCTCTTTATTTATATTGAACCATACCACAGCTTTTATGGCTGGATAATTTTTTTCAAGTTCTTCTCCCATATTTTCTATCCATTTTGATTTAAATCCTCCTTCAGGACCTGTTGCATATTCACCAATCATAATAGGTTTATCAAAGTTTTTAACAAGTGTAATATAAATATTCTGAAATATATCATTAAACCCCAACCATTTACCTGAACCACCTGCAGTTCCAAAATTATATCCATCAGGAGCAAGCCAGTCAACATACTTATCTCCAGGATAAGCTTTTAAAGGATCATTCCAATCTTCCTGCGGCACAGAATTATTATTAGGTGACCATAACCATTTAACATTCGTAGCATTTACTTTAACAAAGATATCATGAATATGTCTGTAAGCTGCAATATACTTAGCAGGATCTTTACCATTTTGTGCTATAGACCATGGGTACCAGTTCCCATTAAACTCATGACCCCAACGAAGGAAGAGAGGTTTCCCCCATTTTGCAGCATCCTGTGCCCATTTTATAATATAAGAATCCCACTCGCCATTTATAATATTATCAAGTTTTATTCTATTTTGATCATTAAAGAACCAAGCTTCCCAGACAATATGTGGAAGATACCCTCCTTCAGTTAATTTCTGACACTGTTCTTCTGGGAAAGGTTGTTGCCAATCAATGTACCACATTACCATAGAAAATTTTTTCCCTATTGTTTTTTCAAGAGCATTAAGTGCGGTCAAATCATTCTGGAAACCTTCCCCAAAGATTCCAATTGAACAACCATCCTGTTGTTCATCTTTTGTAATAAGTTCAATCTCAGAAAGAGTTCTTTTATTGAATCCGGCATTTGGAACAACAACAATATTATCAACCCATATTTTAAATTTTGTTCCCTGAGGTACTATACTGAATCTAACTTCGGTTACATTTTTCCAATCAAAGATTGCACCTATTTCCTGACGTCCATCCCAGTATTTCCCAGCATCACCAAATTTATAAAGAGGGATAGATACTTTCTGCCATTCTTTTGTTACCTTAACAAAAGGTTTAGAAGACAGAAGAGTAGCAACCTTAAAACCATCCTGTTCTGAATCAAGTAATGCTATCTGAAAGACTTCATCCCCATAAGAACCTTTAACCCAAAATTCCAGAGCGCCAGTTGAACGAAAATCTGAAAAA
>Ga0272448_1005350_pt1 | contig 14238 bp, 10 predicted proteins | sample YNPCB0191_FD_202220 | JGI IMG/M metagenome (GOLD analysis project Ga0272448, IMG submission 202220) | Hot spring sediment microbial communities from Yellowstone National Park, WY, United States - YNP-CB-019-1 | ecosystem: Environmental > Aquatic > Thermal springs > Hot (42-90C) > Sediment...
TGAACCAGGCTATTCCCGGACTAGAGTCTGCTCCCTCAATTAAGGCCATCAGCTCAAGCTGATTGCTGGCTGTCGGGAAAAAGGAAGTCTTGAAAACCATTCCTTCCGGCACCCAGCTCTGAACCCAGTAACCGTTAAAAACCACCAGAGACACCTCTTTGAGGTCAGGCAAACTTTCTTCCCAGAACTTAAACCAGGCTCTGCCCTGGCCAATTTTCAGAATCCTTATTTTAATTCCTCTATTCATTTATTAGCGGTTATTGTTTTTTCTCAGCCTGGAGCCAGGCCCGGTAAACAGCCCAGACCGCACCCGGCCTCATGTATTTCATGGCCCGGAAAAGGTTCTCTCCGTATTTTTTTGATGGATTGTTCCAGACCTGCTCATCAGGATTTAAATAAGCTTCTGGAGTCTTAAAAAAATATCCCTGACCTTCCGGACTCCAGACCACCCGGTAGATACCATAAGCTGTCTGCCAGGCTTCTTTTTTAAGTCCATGAAGCAGGCAGTTAGCGGCAAAGGCATAAGCTGTGCCCACCCAGACTTCATCGCCCTGCTGGCTCAGAAGTTGGCCCCCCGAAGCTTTGCGCCCGTTCACCGCTCCCATCAGGCCATCACCAAAGCCGGCCACATTGGTCCTGAAAATTGTGCTGAGAGTTCTTGGGACCTGTTCTGGGTTAAGAAGTGGCTCATTATCTTCCAGGCCGAGCATAGTAGCGTACCAGAGACCAAAAAGCTGGTCAGTCATGATATCATCAGTATGGCTGTCAATATGAAAGTAGCCTTTTTCTTCATTCCACAGTTTCTGAATTTCTTTTTCACCTGCTTCCAGCCAGGCAGTATATTTCTTCTGAATTTTATTGAGGTTTAAGCCATCTACCTGGTCGATCCCCTTTTCCAGCAGCAAATCTCCGAGACGATTGCCGGCTTTAAGCGCTGCCAGCCAAAGCAGTCCCACGTAAGCGCTGCTGCCCTTCATCCTCCAGGTATCGTAGGTCTGGTCAGGGATGGCTTCATTCTGAGGAATGTGTGAAACACGGTCCCCAAACTTCTTCTCCAGAGTGTCTAGCGCCAGCACCGAAGCTGAAAATACTTCCCGCAGGAAATCCGGGTCATCGGGCTTTGAAGCCAGATAATCTCTGAGTGCCCTTAGCGGGAATTTTGGGTTGAGGTCTTTCCAGACATTGCCATTCTGCCAGTCAAAAGCATTTAATACCACCCAGGGCCTGACTCTGGGTGAGCCCAGGTCATGGGGAATCATTCCCGACTCTTTATTGACATTCCAGTAATAACCCTTTTTCTCAGGCGGTACTTCATTGGGGAAGACCTGGGCATACTGATAAGTTTTGTAAGCTGGGTCCAGCATCTTTATGGTCTGAGCAAAAAACCTGATGGTCCGCAGCTCCAGCTCGGGCCAGAGTTCCAGAACCTGCCAGCAGTAAGAATCCACATCAAAGGTGCCGTACATCAAATAATCAGCACTCTCCAGGTAAGTAAAAAGATCGGATGATGCCTCCCAGATTCCAGTTTCCGCCAGCACATAGAGTTCATTGAAAAGAAGCTGCTTGAACCAGGGGGGAAGAGTTTTGTGAGACAGAATTTCTGACTGCCAGCGGTCTATGGCTTTTTCCCATTCCTTATAATTGGCCAGAGCTTCAAAAGCAATCCTTAAAGCCTGGTTCCCGTCGTCCCCAAAAAATTCTGTGTATTTCTTGCGGTATTTCACTCCTTTCTCAAATTCATAATAAGGAAAATCCCAGCTGATAACAAAAGGCACTTCTATTTTCTGACCAGGTCTGAGCTTCAAACTCAAACACAGAGCTGAAGCAGTGCGGCCGTTATCGGTCTGAGTCCCAGAGCTGGCTCTGGCACTCGGCAGCTTTCCGCTGGCAGCAAAAGGCGTCATTACTTCAGAGCCATTACCAGCCGGGTGGAAATCAGTTAGATATGAAACTTCGCCTCCGGGAATCTCCAGCACCGCCACGGACATGGTCCCGGTCAAAGCGGTTCCGGTTTTTAAGTCCAGGCCCTTCTTTCTGAAAATTATCCCTTTGTTCTCGCCGGCGCCTACAAACTCACTATAATTTCCCTGGCTTCTTTTATCCCAGACAAACTGTGTCTGGGGAACCGGGCTTCCAGGCCACAGGGCTTCCCAGCCGATCATGTTCTCCCAGGTCAGCATGATAGAAACTTCTGCCTCATCGCTGGAAGGATTCTGAATTATCCATTTATACACAGCCACTGGATAACTGGTTTCACGGTAATTGTGCGGGATTACTGGCGAAAACTGAACCACAGCCAGCCGAACCGGCCAGTCCTTTTTCTTCTCAAAAGAAAAGCCACTTTTGGGATAAAGGGCAAAATAATCTCCGCTTCCGGGAGCCAGCTCCCAATTCCAGGTCTGCAGGACATCCTTTGGTCTGTCAGCAGAAATTGTCTGGACAATTTTTTTATTCCCTTTTTTTATGAAAACATGAAAGGCGTCAGCCGGGATCACCTCATCCACATACCAGCCGGATTTCAGAAACCAGTAACGGAAACGGCCGCTTATAGTCCATTCAAAACCGCCGGCGCCAAAGCCGCCCACGGGGCAGGCACTGCCCTCCGGGTTATTATCTATGTTTTCAAGAGCTGCAGTATGACCGAATTTTGACATCTTATAGCCAAATGGTCTGGTAAAAGCACAATCTGGAAAACCAGCTATATTTGCCGGCGCCGGCTGGAATTTGAATTCAAAGCCAGGAAGTATTTCTTTCGCTTTCGGCCTGCCAGCTTGGTCAAGCCCCCAGCCGATGCCCGCCAGCCAGAGCCAAATCCCTGAGAAAACCAGCAGCCGGAAAAATCTTTTCAGTTTTTTTTCAGAAAAAAACAGCCTTCTCACAGCCCCTCCTTATTGTTCTCTTTCAGGGTATACTTTGTTCCCCCTTAAATAGGTGGCTACCACCTCAAAATTAGAATCCAGAACAGCCACATTAGCCTGCTGGCCCGATTCCAGACTGCCCATCAGGTGACCCAGGCCCACACTCTCAGCCGGAGTCAGCGAAGCCATCCTGACAACCTTATGAACAGGCAGTCCTGTCCATCGTTGAACATTTCTGAGGCCGTGATTTAAGTGGAGAACCGAACCAGCCAGCACCCCGGAATCCTTCAGCCTGACTTCATCTCCTTTGAGCACAATCTGCATCTCTCCCCAATCGTATATTCCATCTGGCAGACCGGCAGCCATAACAGAATCAGTAATCAAGCAGACTTTTCCCGGGCCTTTGCGAAAAACGGCCAGCCTGATGAAAGAAGGATGGACATGAATGCCATCAGAAATAAGTTCCACAAAAACCCGGTCATCATCAAGCACTGCTCCAATGCCGCCAGGCTCCCGGTGATGAAATTCTCTCCAGGCATTGAAGAGATGGGTAGCGTGATTGGCTCCGGCAGAAATCGCCTTTAAGGCTTCCTCATAAGTGGCGTCAGAGTGGCCAATGGATACCACCCAGCCTATCTCCACCATTTTTTGAATATAATCTATGTTGTGTCCGGCTTCAGGAGCAACGGTGATCAGGGTTTTTAACCCATCAAGGGCTTCCTGAAGTTTTCTCAGATCATCATCATTAATTTCTCTCACGTATTTGGGGTCCTGAGCTCCCTTTCTTTTCAGACTGACATAAGGTCCTTCAAGATGAACTCCGGCAATCTCAGAGGGCAGCTCTTCTCTGGCCGCTGCCTTTACTGCCTCAACAGCTCGGATGACAGTTTCAAGGGGAGCAGTCAGAGTGGCCGGAAAAAAGGCCGTAACCCCGCAGGCTGCCTGATGCTCAGCAATCTTTCTTAAACTCTCAACTTTCGCCTCCATAACTTCCTTTCCCAGAGCTCCATGAAGATGAACATCAACCAATCCGGGAGAGACCCATAGTCCGCTGTAATCATGAACTTCAAGAGACCTCAGGTTCAACCCGACAGTTGATTCTTTGATATCTTCAATTAATCCATTTTTAATCATCAGCAGGCCGTTTTCTACTACCCGGTCCGGCAGGACTAAATTGCCCCTAATGACTCTTCTTTTCATGAATTTTTTTCTCCAGGCTTATTTTTGCTTCACCACTATAAAAATTTTACCATTTTTTATACCAGGTAAGTAAATTTTAATTAGGCCTTCGGTCCGGTCTGCATTAATTATCATCCTTCCGGCTCTCCTAAAAATCAGTTTTAGGCTCCGCTGCAAAAACATTTTATCCGGAGGCTGCTTTCTCTATAGTATAAAGCTGAGGTTGATTAATCTGAATATCGCCACCTCAGGTATTTATCGCCACAGCATTTTCCCCCGGCCAATCGGCGTTCTTAGTTTTAATTAATTTTAATTAAATTTAATCCTGCCCTGCTCCAGCAGGTCCCGGTAGCTCAGCAGTTTGATATTCCTTCTGGTAATAACTTTTTTGACCTTTGGACTGGTGATGGCCCTAACTTCGGCCGAGCGGTACCGGTAAACATTCTTCAAGCCATCAGGATTCAAGTCAACGATAGCCCGTTCTTCTGGCGTATCCAGACCGGGATGAACAACAAGAAGATAAAGACCTGGCTTGGCAGTCTGAAGGCGTTCAATCAGAACTTTCTCTTTCTGTTCCGGGACAACATCGTAAATATTAAAAAATTCCCGGTCTTCACCGCATTCACCCGAAATCGGCAGTCCATATTCCCGGGCTAACTTACGGACCACTGCCCGGAATTCTTCCCTGGTTTCCAGACTGTCCATATGAGTGTCCAGATAGTCAAGACGCAGGCCCCTGAACAGAGCCCGGTCAATCTGGGCCCGGAGCTCCTTTTCCAGCTCTTCAACTTTCGGGCCTCTGGCCAGGAAGGCTGCAGCTGTGGGGAAAAAATAGCCATCATCATCAACCAGGCTGGGCACCAGGTTAAAAGGCAGCACGGGTCGCCAACGGTAGTCTTTCCACTCAGCATTGACACAGAGATGAACCCCGATTGACCATTGAAGATTTTCCCGGCAGCGCCGGGCAGCCTCCTCAAACCAGGGCGAGGGCACAATCAGTCCCCCACAGGTTAGGATTCCCTGGTTGAAAGCCAGCTCAAAGGCCTCGTTGGCGGCCTGGGTCATCCCCATATCATCACCCCGGACTATGAGCTCGACTACTCCTTCCTGCCTCTGCCCTGGAATAGCTATAAGGAAAATCGCCAGCAGAGCGGCCCCGAGCACCGAACAGAAAATTTTAATCGGTTTCATCTTTCCCCTCCTATTTTATTACTCAAGTTAGCATCATAACTTTTTTGTTAGATATCAGAGGAGCCACTTCCAATTTTTACGTTTTTACGAATCAATTCCTCAAACCTCAATCTTTTTCCTTATGATTATCTGAAGGATAAGAATCATTACCAGATTAAAAAACGGGACCAGCAAAGCCGTCTGCAAAGAATGTCTCTGGCTCACCTGGCCTATTAACCAGGGAGAAACCATCCCGCCAACCAAACCGGTGCTGATGGCCAGAGAAAAAGCCGTTCCGGAAAGGGCTAGAAATTTTTCGCCGATGACCGAAAGAGTGGTGGGATAGATGGCGGCAAAACCGAGCCCTATCAGCAGAGCAAAAATCACCGCCGGCCACTTCAGCGGACAAAAAATCAGTCCGGCTACAGAAACGATTGAAAAGGCCACGCTGGCCAGAACCACGGTTTCTCGTTTCCAGAACCTGTTTACCCTGGGAAAAAGGAATCTTCCCAGCATCAGGGAAAACCAGTAACCCGACAGCACCAGGGCCGAGCCACTCAGACTGATATTGAACTTTTCCTGAAGATAACTGCCCAGCCAGCCGCCAACCGAAAATTCATTGCCAGATTGGAAGAAAAGGATAAAGGCCGCCACCCATAGCAGGCCGGAACTGATGATTTTTTTGACATCTTTTAAGGGAAAACCTTGAGCCTGTTTGGGTTTAGGGAAAGCAAAGGCAGAAAAAAGGACAAAAGGCACCAGGCTCAAAGTCGCAGCTATCAGGATAACAGGCCGGAGACCGATCTGTCTCAGGAAACTGCCTATGATCAGCGGCACCAGCATGGCTCCGAAGCCGAAGAAAATTCCTAGGAAGTTAAGGGCTGCCGCCCTTCTTTCAGGATTAAGGTCGCTGACCAGAGCGTTGCTGCCGCCGTTAAGAACTCCACCGCCCAGACCGAGAAAAATGACCGATACCAGAACCGAGCCGTAGGCCGAAGAAAAAGCCAGACCGGTAAAGGACAGGCCCACCAGAAGCGAGCTCAGAGCCAGTAATATCTTAAAGCCGAAGCGGTCCACTACCGGGCCGAAAAACAGGGTGGCCGCCAGCATTCCCAGGTTCATGAAAAAGAAAAGATTACCAGCCTGAGCCCTCTGCAAATTCAGTCTGGAAAAAAGCTGGGGCAAGATGGCCCCCAGAATGGCCATGACAATTCCAAACACAAATATTCCGGCAGAGCTGGCTGCGGTCAGTTTCCAGGCCAGATTTGATTCCTTCTGCCCCACAGCTTGAGAATCAGGGCTGGCTTCCATTCTGTACTCCTTTCTCTTTCCGGTCTCACTAATGCAAGCTTACCAGGGAAAAATTTTCATCTCCTTCTTTTGGTCTGAATCTTATAATTTTTTTTAGGCAAAATTTTATGTGAGATATTTCTGGCTGCTTTCTCCACATTTCTCGCTTCTTCAATTTCCTTCTCTACCGGCCGGCTGTAAAAAAACTCAGTAAAAGCCTGATAAACCAGGTCGTTGTGATCGGTAGCAATGCCGGGAACGTTGGGCGAGACAAAAGTTGGAGGCAATTTCCCTGACCTGGCCAACAAGCTCCCGGCTTCGGCCACCAGAGCCATGGCCACTGAAACCGCAGCCACGGTGGAGCCGGCAGCGATTTTTTCCAGTCGGCCCACATCAACCAGAGCATCTTCTGGTGGAACGCAATTATCAATGGCTATATCAGCCACCTGAGCCAGAAATTTCCCAGAAGAATGCGATGGCCTGGATAATTTCATATTCTGATGGCTGGAAACGCTGATGACTTTTAATCCTTTCGTCTTAGCTTCCAAAGCCACTTCAATCGGGGCTGCATTACGGCCGCCGTGAGAGAAAACAATCAGCACATCGCCGGGCTGCAGTGAATAGCTCTGGAGAAAAACCCTGGCATAGCCTTCTTTCCTTTCAATCCAGAGCAGTTCCCGGGCACCGCCGGGTCCGATGACGTTGTGCCACATCAGCCTGGGGTCATAAAGCGGATAGAAGCCGACAAAGCTTCCGTAGCGCGGGAAAACGTCCATCACCGGAATTACCGAATGGCCGCTGCCAAAAAGATAAACCCTGCGGCCAGAAGCCACCGCTTCGGCTATCAACTTTCCTGCTTTTTCTATTTTCGTCATCTGGGTTTTCTGAATTTTTTGAATGATGACCTGAACTTTTGAAAGATATTTTTCGGCTGACATATTAAGACTCCTTTTGGCTTGGCTTTCTGAGCACCTCTATTAAAAACAAAAAATAGTTTAAATAGTTTAAGGCATCCGACTTAAACCTCACCGCCAAATCCTGGTTTGCAAATCTCACTTTACGGATCCCCCCTTTTTCCGGCCGCTTCTTTGCCGAGAACTTCCTGGGCAGCCCGGACGCAGCCGTACAGGGCGGCTTCCTGACCAAGAGCCGAGAGAACCAGCCTGACGCTCCGGGCCGCCAGGGGTTGGGCCCAGAGCTTGAATTTTTCTTTCAAGGGTTTAAAAAACAGGTCGGGAGATTGAAAAAGGCCGCCGCCCAGCACCACCACTTCTGGATTAAGAATAGAAACAAGGTTGGCCACACCCATGGCTAAATAATCCTGGATTTCTTCTACCAGCTTCCGAGCCTGGGGCTGGCCGCATCTGGCCGCCTTACAAAAAACTTCCACTTCATTTTTTTCTATCTGGTTTGTGGCTTTGAAAGTCACAAAGGCTTCAGGATTGGCCTCTATTAAGGCTCGGGCTTTTCTGGCCAGAGCTCCGCCTGAAGCTTCCCACTCAAAACAGCCAACCCGGCTGTAGCCTTTATTAAAATCTCTCTGGAGGGCCATCCAGCCTACAGCCCCGGCCAGGTCTCCCTCTCCGTGGACAACTAGGCCCTCAGTCATAATACCCGCGCCTATCCCCGTTCCCACAGCCAGGTAAACTACGTTCCTTTTCCCCCTGGCTGCGCCCTTCCAGGATTCGCCCAGGACATAGGCCGTCCGGTCGCTGATTACAGAAAGGGGGCAGATTATTTCTTTTCTTAAGTATTTCATGAGTCGGAAATTCTTCCAGCCTTTGATGTTCGGAGCCCAGACCAGACCGCTTTTCGGGTTTACCACCCCGGGAACACAGAGTCCAGTGGCCAGAAGCCTCCCTTGTCTGGAATGAGCCTGGGCCTCAAGCTGGTAATAAAGAGAGACCAACTGCTCCAGGACGGCTTGACCTCCAGAATCCTTAACTGCCACCCTTGATTTGAATACCGGCCTGCCTTCTGGAGTAAACAGAGCTGAGGCAATCTTGGTTCCGCCGAGATCAATGGCACCGAGAAAGATTTTCTCTTTTTTTCTGATCCTGTCAGCTTTTTTCACTTCTGTTAATCCTTTTTATCCATCTTTTTTTCAATTTTATTCCTTCTTATTCTTTTTTTTCTTTCCGATTTTTCCAACCGAGCATTTACTAATTGGCAAATTTGCCTGCCTTCATTAAATCTTTTTCCTTAAAAGAAAAACCCTAACTCCCTGAGGTTCAATTTCCAGGTCAAAATTGAGATGATTCTTATCCGAGGAGAATGAAACTTTTTCTTCGGTCTCCAGATTTTTTAGTTCAATACCGCTCCAGGGCAGGCTCATGGAAATTGAGGCTCTGGTTTTTTCTTCGCCGCGGTTAAAAGCAAAAAGAATGCGGTAATCCTCACCTTCCAGCCAGCGCAGTTCCACCATTGAATTTTCCCGGGCCGCTTTTACTTCAGCCTGGCTCTTTATCCCCAGCCACTCAGCCAGCCCTGCCAGGAATAAGCCGTTGTTCGGGTTCCGGAAGTGATGGTAAGCCGAACCGACGAAAGAACCCACGATTATGGCCTGTCCTTTTCCGTAGGGCGAAATCACCATCAGGGGCTGCCCATCTTCACTCTGAGCCAGCACCTGAGCTTTGCGGTCTGTAATTTCCAAGCACTCTTCAAAGAAAACGCTGTCCAGAGAATCGCCTGGCTTTAACCAGGGCAAAGCCGGATGATTCTGGCTGATGACTATCTTCCCGGTTTTCTGAATTGGCAGTAGCCGGGCTTCTCGGCAGCCCAGGACTTTATCCAGGCCACCGCCAGGAATCACCGGGAAAGAAAAACCCTTTTCATCCACCCAGCCGCAACGGGCTTCAACCAGCAGCGCTCCACCCTGCTCCACATATTTTATAAGTTCACGGAGATAGGGTTCGGAAATCATCACTGGGTAAGGCACGATGATCAGGCGGTACTGTCCGGCCCTCTCTTTCAGGTCTCTTACATGGAGAAAATCAACCTTTATCCCTCGCTCAAAGAAAGCCCGGTGGACCCCCTGAAGCGATTCACTCAGGTTGTTGGAGCCGACAGGCTGACCTTCGGAGGTGAATGCCTGCTGGCCGCCGACCAGGTGGGCCAGCGGGTTGTAGACGACGGCTATCTCAGCCTCAGGCGCTCTGGCTTTTAAGAAAAGGTCAATATTCCTGGTAATCAGTTTAGCGATCCGTCCTGCTTCCTCAGCTCTTGTGGTGATTTTTCCGTCCAGCTCCACCAGACCATAACCGCCGGCTTCATAACCGGAGCTCATAGGATAGTAGGCGTAGATGTTGACGGCTCTGGCTCCATAAGCCACCATGCTCCACATCCAGTCCCGCAGGTCTTCAGCCGTAACCGGAACGCTGACCTTCATCCCGAACACTCCGTAGCCGGCCTGAAGTTCACCCACGTAAAAGCCTTCGTTTTTCCAGGACATGGAACGGACAAAATCCAGACCGGCGGCCCGGAAGAAAGGCGACCAGGGTCTGACTGCTCCAGCATGTTTGGGATAGATGGAAACACCGTAATAATCAACGCTGTCGTTCATCTTGCGATCATCCGGTGTTCCATCCCAGGCCGGCCGGCTGAAAAGCCCGGGAATGGCCGAATGGCTGGTAACTACTGATTCCGGAAAAATCTTTTTTATGGCCTGAGCCTTTAATGTCAGGTCTTCAGCCAGCTTATCAGAAATGTATTCCTGCCAGTCTACGTAATCGGTGTAGGTCAGGATGGTACCGAAGCGGGGCGGTTCAACTTCTTCAAAGGAAGTCAAAGTCCGATGCCAGGCCTGGTTCAGCTTTTCTATGCTTCCATATTTCTTCTTCAGCCATTCCCTGAATCGGGCCTGACTGGAAGGACAGTAGCAGAACTGAACATACCTTAAATCGCCGAGATGATAGACTTCCGACCAGTTAATGATATGCGGTTCACTCCACAGGTCCCAGCCGTAAAAAGCCGGCTTGCCTTTGACGGCCTTAGCTGCTTCACTGAAAAAATTTAGGATTTTCTCCCTGACTCCAGGATGGTCAAAACAAAATCCCGGAGAAGATTGAGAATGAACCTTAAGGTCGTTAGAAGCTACAAAAGCTGAATCTGGATATTTTTTACCCACCCACTCCGGGGCTGAATCAATATAAACCTGACAGATGACCTTAAGGCCAACCTCACCTGCCAGGTCCGTGAGCAGCTCCAGATTGGAAAAATCATATTTGCCTTCTTCTTTTTCACAATAAGCCCATTCAATCCAGCAGCGGACGGTGTTAAATCCCAGCCCTTTAATCTGCTCCAGGTCTTTCTTCCATTCAGTCCTGGAATTTTTTGTCACCGGTTCAATCATCGGAGCTCTAACCTTGCCACCTGTGTACCAGACTGAAACCGGGAAAAAATTATTGGGCCTGGCTGAATATTTTTCTGGAACGGTTCTGCCAGAGGCTGGCGTCGGACTAATTGAAAAAACCAAGCTGATGATAAAAACCTCTATTAAAACTATTGTCCAGATTTTTTTCGGACTCATAGCAACTCTCCCGCATCAAATTTCCACCTTAAATTATCACTCATTATTAAAATTTTTTCAGCCAGAAAGTTTAACTGGAAAACCAACCCGGCTTGCCTTGTGACTCCAATCAAACTGTCTTCCCGAGGCTGGCTTAGCAATTCAATCGCTTTTCTTCTCATTTTTCTTTATTTCTGTTTTCCCGCATTTTTCTTTTTCCGCAATCTTTTTTTCATCTTAGCCGTCCATCACTTCCCGCCCAATATTTCAATTGATAAAAAGGTTTTCCCAGGTCATTGAGACCGAAAAACCGGGATTATCTTCTCATCATTTTGCTTCGGCCGGGCGAATTTCACCTGCCAGCCAGAGCTATCAGGATTGGACCAGAATCGGAAAAGACTTGAATTTTTTATTTTTGAGTCTTGCTGCAGAAAGTTTTTCCGACCGTTTCCAGAAGCTCGGATTTTCCGTTGCGGCGGTCAGCGGTAATTTCCCAGATGATCACCCCGGCCGCACCTTTATCCAGCACATAACGGCATTTCCTGAAAACCGAACGGATATCATCATAGGATAATAACGTTTTTTTAGTCGGGCTAATCAGAAAAGGCACCTGGCTGCAGAAATCCCAGTTGTACTTCCAGCCGGAGTCAAGAAGCTTCAGGACGTCCGAGTAATTGTAATATTCACTGTTGCTGGCTTTCTTATAAAGACCGGCGCTCTCAAAAGACCGACCATAAAATGGGATTCCCAGCAGAAGTTTTTCCAGGGGAACTTCGCGGATCATTGCATAGGTAAAGCTGTCATCCCAGGAACCGCAGGGGTCATTTTTACAGGTATAGAGCGGCGAATTATGCCCGGAATGGTCAGTCCAGGGTCCATGATAATCGTAAGTCATAAAGCTGATGTAATCAAAGAAAGGATGGAGCTCCTCAAAATTTATCCAGCGGCCCCAGTAAGCTCCAGCCGGAGCAGCCATGGTTAAAAGGCGCGGCGGGTCCAGAGCTTTAAGAGCGGCCGAAAGTTCTCGGACCAGAGCTGAGAAATCCCGACTTTCCTGATCATTGGAAACAAATTCCCAATCCAGGTCCACTCCGTCGTAATTGTTCTGCAGGCAGAAATCAACTACCTGATTTATGAAGCGGCTTCTCTTTTCGGGCGAAGCCGCAGTCGGAGCAAAACCATCACAATTTCCCCAGCCGCCGAGGCTCATGATCATCTTAACCGAGTGGCTGTGGGCCACAACCACCAGCTCAGGATAGAGGTAACTGCTGTCAACCACCAGGTTGCCCTCAGTGTCAGGTTTGGCAAAGGCATGGGCTATATGAGTCAGGTTAGCATAAGCAATTAGAGTGTGATCAAACTCAGATTTTTTCCAGCCTGGATAATAGCCCATTACCACCTTAGAAAGTTTGGTAGGAAGCGGCGCCATTTTTTCTTTTTTGATAAACTCCCGGCCTAACTGCTGACTGCTGACCTGGGTAAAGAAAATAGCCACCAGCAGAATGATTGAACCAATCAGAAAAAAAACAGGAAGCCCGGATTTAATCTTCATGACTATCTTTTTTGCTTTCATCTAAAGTCCTTTTCTCAGGTTTGACTGTCTTTCGGATCATTTTTCATCTAATTCTTAGCTGCCGGCTTTCGGTCGGCCTCTGCCCTGAGCCTCTAACCCGCAGTTTAAATTTAATTTTCCTGTTGATTATGCCTGCCGTCCGCATCTTGATTCAGGCCAGCAGAGCTTTCAGTTCATTAATCCTGCGGGCGATGTTCACACCGCGAACGCATTGAGCCGTACATTTTTCGCAGCTGGCACAGGCTTTCACTGATTTCCCGGCCTCCAGACTGTCAAGAGTCTCCCGAGCCTGATATAAATTTCCGTAGCTGGCGGCATACATGTGAGCCCGGAGCACATTAGGAATATCCACACTTTTTGGGCAGCTCGGCTGACACTGGCCGCAGGTCCGGCAGACTGCCGACATCTGCGCCTTCACCATCCGGTCTTCCAGAAATTTTTTCTCTTCTTCGGTATATTCCAGGTTGCTGGCTACCGGTATATCAGTGTAAAGCTGTTCAAAGGTAGTAAAACCGGGAACAGCCGTGGTTATGAATTCATGGCGCAACACCCATTTCAGAAGGGCGCTGTGGAGGATTGGACCTTCATAAAACTTTTTCAACTCAGAAGGCTGCCCCTCCCGATACCATGGCTGCTGGCACTGGGTTTTCATGGCCACCAGCCCGATTCCCTGAGCCGCGGCTTTCTTCAGGGTCTCTAAATACTCAAGATAATCAAACAAGGAATAATTTAATGTGGCCAGGACCACGTCGTAGATTTTCATCTCAATGGCCGTCTTGATCACCTCATTCATATTCTGGTGAGTAGAAAAGCCAATGAACCTGGCTTTCTTCTTCTCTTTTATTTCCAGCAGAGAATCAACGAGCGCCGGATTTTTAAGCCAGGCTGGGTCGGACACATCATGGGAATAAAGAATGTCAACGTAATCAGTCTGGAGACGGCGCAGGCTTTCGTCAATCATCTTGCGGTGCATTTCCTTGATTTCCTCAGCCGGCAGGTTGCGCTGCGGTGGCCTGATATTGATCTTGGTGGCGATGACCACCTTGTCCCTGACTTTTAGTTCTTCCACCAGCACCCGTCCGACCATTTCTTCATTGCGGCCGCGTTGATAGCCATAGGCGGTATCAAAATGCCTGATGCCGGCTTCGTAGGCCCGGCGGACCAGTTCCGGGTTATCGGCGTTCATCACGCCCATGGATACGATGGGCACTTTATATCCTGTCCGGCCAAGAGTTCTGGTGATTAAAACTCCGGCTTTTTCTTCTTTTTTCGCAGCCCTGGCAGTGGCTGGAACAGCACTTCCCAGAGCCAGCATCCCGGCCACGGTTCCGGCCGCCGTTCCTAAGAATTTTCTCCGGTTGATAGTTCTTTTTATGGCCATAAGCCCTCCTCCTGGCTGAATTTCCGTCTTTTTTTTTACCCTTTAATTCTCTTCCGGTCAAGTAAAAAATATTAGGCGAATAGATGCTGGGAGCCGGGCTATCAAGATTTCTGGAAGCGAGAAAGAACTAAGATACTTAGTGCTGAACTATATTCATTAAAACCCGGCCGACAGCAAATCAAAAGCCGAGCTTCTTAAGAATGTATAAAAATAACGGCAGGCTAACCATAGACACCAGAGCCGAAGCCACAAACAACTGGTTGACAAAAGCCCGGTTGCC
>Ga0272448_1005351_pt1 | contig 14238 bp, 13 predicted proteins | sample YNPCB0191_FD_202220 | JGI IMG/M metagenome (GOLD analysis project Ga0272448, IMG submission 202220) | Hot spring sediment microbial communities from Yellowstone National Park, WY, United States - YNP-CB-019-1 | ecosystem: Environmental > Aquatic > Thermal springs > Hot (42-90C) > Sediment...
CACGGTTGACATTCCGCCCTGCGACACCTGCGCCAGCAATCAGCTCAAAATGCGCACGGTGGAGCTGGGCAGACGCCTGGCCCGGGTGGCGGACACTCTGATTCAGACGACTTCCACCGATGCTGCCTTGGTAGCTATAGTGGGAGTCATCTCCACTCTGGCTTCTGACGCGCGCACTCTGGCCCGCGATGTGATAGATCTGCGACGGGCCGGAGGCTGCCCCGAACTGCCCGATGCTCTGACCGCTGTCGTGGACGGCGGCCCGGGTTGTACTGCACATATGTGTTCGGAGGACTGCCTGTGCGCGTCGGCATCTACTCACCCTACGACCGCTCCGAAACAGCGCTGATGGCGCTGACGACTGCCTCGACGCTTCAGCGCCAGGGCGTGCTCGTCGACTGGCTGGCCCCCCGCATCAGGTTGCCCGTCAGCCCGATGTGGGACGGGAGGGTGAGACGCATGCGCGTTGCGGCCGACGCGGCGCGATGGGGCTTGCGCTGCCGGCAGCGCATATGGTTTGTTTCCGACTCTGCGGTGTTCAGCCGCGTCAAGCCGATAGATCAGTACGCGGACAACATTCTGGTGGCCTCGTGGGGCGGTCTGCCGGACGAGGGCCTGGGGCTGCTGCGCGCGTTCAATCTGGTGGTATGCCCGTCGCGCTATATGGCGCATCGCCTGGACACGATAGTCGGCGGCATCAACGTTTACGTGCAGCCCTTCTCGCTGGGGCTGATGCCGCACTGCCATCCTTCTCCGCCGCACACCGCGCTCATCTATGCCGACGGCTATACCACGCGGCGTTACGACAGATGGCTGGTGGCGCTGGCCCGTCAGCTGGACGGACTGAAAGGCGGCAACGTGCTGGCGCTGGACGGTACGGTGGATACCGGCTGTCGGCGGGCACTGCGGGATCTGCGCAACACGACCTGCGTGTTCTCTCCTGATTTCGGCGTGCTGCTGGACGTGATGGCGGGCGCGCGGTGGTTCATCGATGTCAGCGCGCGACCTTCGGCGGCCATGCTGGCGACGGCGGCGATGAGCATGGGCGCGGTGCCGATATGCTGGAAGACGGCGACGACGAAGGAGATCATCTGCGCCGATGTTGACGGGCTTCTTGTCGAATGCGGACTGCGGCGGCAGCTGTCCGGCGCCGAGATCGCCGTTCTGGACGGGCGGCATACCAGTCCTGCCGCCATAAGCGTCAGCGCTCTTGGCGATATGAACAGATGGGAGATGCTGCGCACCAATGCCAGGGGACGCGCGCTGGACACTGCCGGCAGCGCGCCGTCGTCCTTCTGGCAGCGCATTACCGAGGAGCGGTGGCGCGCGCAGTACAGCGAGCAGGTGTAGCGCCAGCTTGCAAACAGCTGCCCGCCGGATACACTTATGTGACAGTTATGTTCTAAAAACCGTTTTTTAGATTTGACATTATGGCCGACAATCGCAAAACCGTTAAACCGTCCGAGGAACTGCCCGGAACGAAGCTCCGTCAGTCGCTGGCGGCGGTGCGGGCCAGCGCTCCGCGCCCGCCGCTTTCTCCGGTAAAGATCGATAGACCGTCTGCCGCCGTTCCCGAAGCTCAAGTCAAAGTGCCCGTGGTGAACGATGTCTTCGACTATGCCGTTGCTCTGAAGTTCGCTTTCATAGGAACCGGACAGGGCGGCTCCCGCATTGCCGACTCCTTCTGGAAGATAGGCTACCGCCGCTGCTGCGCGTTTAATACCACCGATGCGGATTTCAGCGGTCTCAGCGAAGAGATGCCGAAGCTCAGTCTGGATGTCGGCGGCGCAATGAAGGACACGGCGCTGGCCCGCGCCGCCCTGCGCGGTCGCGAAGAGGAAGTGCGCGAGCTGTTCAGCAGAGCCTGGGGCTCGCAGCTGGATTACGCTCTGGTGTGCGCCAGCCTCGGCGGCGGCACGGGCAGCGGGACAGCGCCGGCCCTGGTGCGTCTGGCCCGCAAGTACATGGAGGACAGCTCCCTTACTCCGCGCGTCGGCGCGCTCATAAGTCTGCCCACCAGCACCGAGGGCTATCAGATATGCCGCAACGCCGTACTGGGCTTCCGCGAGCTGGTCGAGCTGCGCGTAAGTCCGCTCATTATCATCGATAATGCGCGCGTCAACCTGCTGTTCCGTCCTCCGATGAGCCGTCTGCATGAAACCGTAAACGGCACCACCGCTCAGCTGCTGCATCTGTTCAATCAGCTGGCTGCGGTGCACAGCCCGTTTCTCACGTTCGATCAGTCCGAGCTGCTGCAGGTACTGGATGCGGGCATGATCACAATGGGTTCCAGCAACATAGACGTTTCCGCCGTGCGCGATCCGGCCGACGTGTCGAAGGCCATACGCGAGCAGGTATCGGCCAACGTGCTGGCGGCGGTCGACATATCCACCGGCTCGAAGGCCGCCTGCCTGTTCGTGGCGTCGCAGGACGTGCTGGACAAGCTGCCGCTGGATTACTTCGACGCCGGCTACACCCAGCTGGACCGCATCATGTCCGCCGAAGGACAGAAGGCCACGGTTGTGCACCGCGGGCTGTATCTGGGCAGCGACGAAGGGTTGCAGGCCTATGTTATTGTCGGAGGGCTGGATCTGCCGCGCGCCCGCCTGGCCGAGCTGAGCCGGCGGGGCGGATTGCTGGGCGACCAGGGCGCTTCGGGCGTGGCAGCGTTTCTGGGCATCGACGATGCCGTGTGAGGCATACACGGAGGTAGCCATGAAAGCTGGTGAACAGGAATACGAAGTGCAGGCGCTGGGCGACGTGCTTCTGACGCGCTATGCGGAAGAACACAAGGGCAAGGTGCCCAGGGCGGTGCGCGATTTCGTGATGTGGATGAAGCGCTGGATGGGCAGCGATTCGCCTGCCGCTACCGCCTGGCTTGGCGGCACGCTGTGCATACGGACGGCGAAGAACTACACTTACGCGCTGTCCGATAAGGCTGTTGCCGGTTCTACCGCCATGCCGCACTCCTACGTAAGCATTACGGGCAACACACCTCTTCCTCCCAACGTCGTGCCGGGCAGGTTGACTGGCGGCCCGCTGGGCCCCGTGGGCGGTCGGCGCTAATCTGGCATAGGCGACAAGCCGTGTGTTATACTGCGAGTACAGGCGCAGCAGCGCTGTACTTGTAAAGGAAATATCGTCGAAAGAAAGGAAATCTTATGCCTGTGGCATCTCGCCCATTCGTGAAAATAGCCTCGCTTCTGCGTCGGCGGCTTGTTGAGCGTATGCTCAAAACGGCAGCTGAAAAAGCTGCGGCGCTGTCCCCGTTTGGTTCACTACAGCGCACGTTTCGCCGTATAACCGACGACCTGCCTACGTGGGCGGCTGGCCAGATTGCCAGGAATGTTCCTCGGCCCGCGACTGCTCAACCGGCTACCACGCAGCCCGCTGCACTCCCGGCCGGCCCTAGCCGCGAGCCCCTCCTGGCCGGCCCGGCCGGCCCTAGCCGCGAGCCCCTCCTGGCTGGTCCTGTAGGCCTGCAGCTATCTCATAGAACTGCACGCCCGATTCCCTCCTCTATTCGGCACATCCTTGATGATGGAAGGATTATTTATGAGGGCATGCGGCAGGATCCTGTACCCGGGTACGTCATGATGCCTATGTCGGATGAGGTGTACTCGCGGTGGCGGCAACGCGAGTACGCGAAGCAGCGGGAAATGGAGAACATACGCAACGCACGCAGAGAATTCTACGAGGGGATTATGCGCGCATATGCTGATCCTTACAGCTCGTGGAGGAGATAAGTAAAAGCGTAAGGATGAACGATCGCGCGCAGGGCATGATACAAAAACGCTAACGTGCAGCAGGATCAACGCAGAGTCGCGTCAGATGCTGCGCAGCACGTTTTGCGGTGTTATGCTGGTAGTATAGCGGTTGTCGTAAAGGAGTACGTATGCCCGCTCGTTCCAAAGCACAACAGCGCTTGTTCGGAATGGTGCACGCAGTGCAGAAGGGCGAGATGAAGGCGCCCAGCGCCAAGATTCGCGAGCTGGCCAGGCGTGTAAATCCGCAGGATGCCCGTGATTTTGCAGCCACGAGACGCAAGGGGCTGCCCGAGAAGAAGAGTTCTGTAGAGAAGATGGCTGCGTTGCTGCGTCTGCACGAGCTGCTTAAGGCGGCTGGCAGCATGTCCGTTGACGTTTCGCAGGGTTCGAAGCGCAACACGGATAAGCAAACCCGCTCGCGTTCGTCAGAAGCTACACCGGTGGATCAGCTGTACGCGCTGCTGTACGCGCTGGAGAATGACATGGCAGCGCCGCCCGCCAAACGCCTTGATGAGCTGCTTGTGGCGATGACACCACAAACAGGGAAAGATAGCGGAGGCTCTAAAGCTGCGGCATGGAGCGCGGGAAGGACTGCTTCTGTAGAGAAGATGGCTGCGCTGCTGCGCCGTCACGCGCTGATCAAGGCGGCGCGAGAAGCAGATCCGTCCGCGGTATCCAGTACGCAGCGCAGCGCCGACGCAAGCCTCAAGTTTGACCCTGAGGATCCGGCAAGCGGGGTGCCTGATCCTCTGTTTGCAGCTACTGCAGCTGACAGTCGGCGGCGGAGGATCGCTCGTCTCGTTTCTGCACTGGGCGATATCCCTGTTGGCGCAGCTGGCCTCCTTGCGGCGAGCAGTTTGGCGCGTGGTCCCGGTGCTCTTGTTGCGGTGCCTGCAGTACTGACCGGCATGGGAGCAGCTTCCTGGCTTAAAGACATACTGGCGAACAAGCTGGCTACACGCAAGGGCATAGATAAATCGCTTACGCCTCAGCAGGAGTATTTGCTGCGGCTGTGGACGGATCTGCACTGGCGGCCTGACATTCTGACATCTTCAAAGGACGGCCAGAGAGCTATCAGCATGACGCCGGTTTCCACTCCGGCAACATATCCGCAGCTGTTCGCTGCAACGGTGCGGGAGATGGGCGGGCATCCTCTTAAGACATTTCCGGAAATTGTAGACGCCATTCGCAAAGCTCGCCGGCGCGCCACGATAGGTGCTGAGCTGGGCAGCATTCTTGGTGCCGGTAGCGGTCTGGTACTGAGTCTGCTTGCCGGCGCTCAGTCGGGCGCGCTGGAGCATCGACTAGGACGCGTTGCAGGGACGCTGGGTGGCGCAACGCTCGGAGGCATACTTGGTCGGTATATAGGAGGAAAGCTGGCGCCGCCTGAGTCCAGGTCTGAGGAGGCACTGCATGCGGCTGAGATGATGATGCTTACACCAGTGCTTGGCACGTCGGCGGCGAAGCATTATCTTAAAGAGAAGAAGAAAGCTATAAAAGATTACTTCTGAAAATAGCTAACTGTGTCGGGCGCAGAGTTAGCCGAGGAGCGAATGATGCTGGCGAACAATAACCGGAAAAAGGCTTATCTTGAGAAGCTGGCGGCACTGCTGCGTCTGCGCGAGCTGCTTAAGACGGCTGGCGGCATAGTTATTGACGTTTCGCAGAAAGATTCGAAGCGCAACACGAATAAGCGAACCCGTTCGCGTTCGTCAAAGGAAACTCCGGTGGATCAGCTGTATTCGCTGTGGTATGGACTGAATAACGATCTGACAGTACCGCCCGCCAAACGTCTTGACGATCTGTCTGTTTCTGACGGTCTGTCTGTTTCTGTAGAGAAGATAGGCGCGCTGTCGCGTCGCCATGCGCTGATCAAGGCGGCGCTGGAAGCAGATCCGTCCGCAATATCCAACAAGCAGCGCAGCGCCGACACGCCTCTCAAGTTTGACCCTGAGGAGCCGGTAAGCGCGGTGCCCGATCCCGTGTTTATGTCTGCTCTGGCTGACAGTCGGCGGCGAAGAATCGCTCGTATCGCCTCTTTACTGGGCAGTATCCCTCTTGGCGTAGCTGGCTTCCTTGCAGCGACCAGCTTGGCGCGTGGTCCCGGTGCTCTTGTTGCGGTGCCTGCAGTACTGACCGGCATGGGAGCAGCTTCCTGGCTTAAAGACCTATTGGCGGACAAGCTGGCTAAACGCAAGGGCATAGATAAATCGCTCACTCCTCAACAGGAGTATTTGCTGCGATTATGGACGGATCTGCACTGGCGGCCTGATCTTCTGAGATCTTCAAAGGCCGGCCCGGGTTCTATTACCGTAACGCCGGTTTCCACTCCGGCAAAATATCCGCAGCTGTTCGCTGCAACGGTGCGAGAGATGGGTGGGCATCCTCTTGCGACACCTCCGGAAGTTATAGATCTCATTCGCAAAGGTCGCCGGCGCATTGAGACAGGCGCTGAGCTGGGCAGCATTCTTGGTGCTGGTGGCGGTCTGGCGCTGAGCCTTCTTGCCGGGGCTCAGGCGCGCACGCCGTGGCACATGGCGGGGAGCCTCGCAGGAGTGCTGGGCGGTGCAGCGCTCGGAGGCATACTTGGTCGGTATATAGGAAGAAAGCTGGTGCCGCCCGAGTCCAAGTCTGAGGAGGTGGGCCGTGCGGCTGAGATGATGATGCTTACACCAGTGCTTGGCGCAGCGGCAGCGAAGCATTATTTGAAAGAGAAGAAGAACGCTATAAAAGAGTACTCCTTAAAACTGCCTGCTGTGTCGGGCGCGGAGTAGATGGGGAGCAAATGATGCTGGCGAGCGATAAACGGAAAAAGGCGTATCTCGAAAAGCTGGCAGCACTGCTGCGCCGGCGGGCCTTGCTTAAAGCCGCCCGCGCCTCGTCCGACGGGACGAGCACGCAAGAGTTCAAGATGGACGAGAGCACCGAGTTCAAGCCGCGTCTGGATGACCCGGTAAGTGCAATACCTGACCCGGTGTTCGCTGCCGCTCTGGAAGAGGCTAAGCGTCGGCGTAACTTCCGGTACTGGTTTCTGCCGACTACGTATGGGGTTGGAACTGGTGTATTAGCCTCTTTTCTGGCCAGAGAGAAGGCTTTACCGCCTGCCGCCTGGCCGTTTGCTTTCATGGGCAGCGCCGCGCTGGGACACCTTGTGGGTAATGTGCCGGAATGGTTGGCAAACCGTAAGGGAATTCATAAATCGCTTACTCCTGATCAGGAGTTTATGTTGCGTACCTGGCTGGAGAAGCACTGGAGACCTGAAACCGGTACTGGCGGCGGACTGATCGGCAGGCCCGTTTCCGATTCAGCGAAACATCCGGAGATCTTCTCCGTCAGAATACGCGACGTGGGCGGCTACCATCCGTTGCTGGCTTCTCCGGAGCTAGTACGTGCCCTGCGCACGGCGAAGCGCAGAACTGAGCTGGGAACGGCGCTGGGCACTATTCTGGGCGCCGGCGGCGGTGCCGCGCTGAGCACGCTGGTCGGCCCCGCGCTGGGTGCCCGCTGGACCGCCGATGTGTTGCCGATGGCTGTGAGCACGATCGGCACAGGAGCGCTTGGCGCTCTGCTGGGTCGCTATCTGGGCAAGAAGATGGCACCGGTCGCTCTTCAGTCCAGAGAGGCCAGAGAGATAATGGACATAATGGACCTTATACCGGTTCTGCCGAAGACATTGGCAGATTATTACCTGCAGGAGCAGCGAAGGATGCTGCGCGGCAAATGAGTATTTTTGAGGCAGCTACTAAGGAGAACGATCGTGATGTCGTTGCGTAAAATGGCTGCTGACGAAACGAATCTTGACCTTGTTGCTGACAGCAATGCACAGCGCAGCAAGTATGTGAATGTACTGCCTGATGATCTGTTCCAGAGGATTATAGAGCTCGAAAGCAGCCGGCGGCGGCGCGCTTTGGGCGCGGGGCTTGCCGGCGGGGCGGCGGCAGCCATTACAGGCTTGATGAGGCCGCTGCTGGCCGGGGTGTTGTCGGCTCATCTGGGACGTGCCACTCTGCCTGATTCCTATGTAGGGTCCATTGCACCTTCCCAGCGCGACAAGATTCTTGAGTGGGTCTATCGTCACTGGAAAGCGCCTATGTTTGGCGGCGAAATAACGCCGCGAACTCCGGCTGCTGCGTCGGCAGAGGCCGTAAGGCGCTCATCGAACGCTCAATCTCCTCTGGACATTCCCACTCCGTTTTTCGATTACCTGCGTAGACGGCGTTCGGATAAGTCCTTAGGCACGTGGGGTGGCGCTTTTCTCGGTTTAATGGGCAGTACTCTGGCAATGAGGCATATGCAGAACGCCGCTGCAATGCTGGGTCTGGCTGCTTTGCTTACCGGCGGCGGTGCTATGGCAGGGCGCTATCTGCTGCCGCTGATCATGACTCGTAAACCTTATTCGCTTGAGCAGATGGAGCAGTATGATAGACTGTTGAGCGCGATAGCTCCTATTCCGGAGAGAATGGTGCGGCAGCGTCTGTAGAAAATCGGGCCGGCTTGTTGAAAGAAGAAACACATGTGGCCTTACGCGCCTGATTATCGTGGTATGATGGGTCCGTGGGCTATGCTAGCACGAACCGCTGCCCGCATGCCGCCTAATCCTCTGCGGCAGGTGGCGGCGCGACCGGTAAAGGCTGACACAGCTAACGCCTCGCAGCTTGCCATGGCGGCAGGCAATCAGACTTTGCAGGCGCAGGCTCCTGGCGTACCCGGCAGCCCGCAGAATCAGGCCGGTATTCCTCTGGCGCAGATATACAACTTTTTGGCGCAGATACATCGTAACGCGGCACGGACGTCAGCGCTGGGATCGTTGAATAAAACCGGCCAGTCGGTTATATTGCCTATAGACGGAGCGCAACAGTCGTCTGCGCCGCTTACAACGCCGCAGGCGGCTCCTTCTGCGGAGCAGCAGATGCCGTCAGGCCCGCCGTCAGCAGGATCAGGGCCGCCTCAGCAGGCCAATGCGCAGGCGAACGCTGAGATTCAGAGGATAATTCAGGAATTGCTGGAAGCCGCTGACGCGGCGGAGACAGGCAAGGACAGCGACGAGGCATTAGAAAGAGAGGCAGATATGTACAAGATGGTGACAGCTTCTGATGCGGCGCTTCGGGCATACCTGCTGAAAAAGGCGTATCTGATAAAGCAGGCACAGCTGCTGAAGCAGGCGCAGGCTTACCGCAATTACATAGCCAAGATGGCTGCAGCAACGACGCAGCCAGGCTCCCCTGCATCTGCATCGGACGAGGTGACTTATAGTCCGGTAGATATGTATAGTCCGGTAGATCCGTATTGGTGGACACCCGACGAGGGGCCGTTAGCCCCGACAACGCGGCCAAGCCCGAAGCAGGATAAGCCAGAACCGCGAAGATCAATACCTCAGCGGATCGATGATATTATTACGTCACTCCCTTACGCTCTGAGCTGGAAGCTGCGGCAGCTGGGTGGTGATAAGCCCGGTAACCTGGTCGCGGGTCTCGGGCGGCAGATGGGTAAGCACCCGTACATTTCCGCTGCGGCGATGGCAGCTCTCGCTGGTCTGGGCACCGAAGGACTGTACTGGCTGCTTCGCAAGCTCCGCGTAATCTGATTAACGACATACTTGTGTTGTGACGTTTTCAGTGTTACTTGATAGGTAGCAAACGGTAACAAAAAGAGAGGTAGATATGTACAAAATGGCGACAGCTTCTGATGCGGCGCTTCGGGCGTACCTGCTGAAAAAGGCGTATCTGATAAGACAGGCACAGCTGCTGAAGCAGGCGCAGCTGCTGAAGTGGGCGGAGAATGCGGCTACTACTCAGCCGGCCGTGATTACTGGTCTGGGCAATTTGATTAATCTTGTAAGGAGTAATGCGGATAAATTCGAGCCCATAATGCAGTCAGAAAAGATGTATGGAGGCCTGACGCCTCAAGAGGTGCTGCGTACAGTGTGGGAGAATCGAGACAAGACGCCGGAACAGCTGACACAGATACTGACGGAGCGGATAAAGGCGAAACAGAATCCTCCGCCCACGCCGGGTCCGGCGACGCAGCAAAATCAGCACAGCAATTTTGTCACCGCACTGCCTTATCAGCTGAGCTGGAAGCTGCGGCAGTGGGGTGGCGATAAGCCCGGCAACCTGATTGCTGGTCTCGGACGGCAGATCGGTCAGCATCCGTACATTAGCACTGCGGCCATGGCTGGCCTGGGCGCCGGTGGACTGTACTGGCTGCTTCGCAAGCTCGGCGTAATCTGATTAACGACAGCTGCTTCCATTGCGCCGCTTTCAACGCTGCTTGATATGCAGCAAACGGTAACAAAAAGAGAGGCAGCTATGTACAAAATGGCGACAGCTTCTGATGCGGCACTTCGGGCGTACCTGCTGAAAAAGGCGTATCTGAGGCGGACAAAGCAGGCGCAGGACGACAAGACTATTGTCAATTTCCTTAGCAAGCCCGCACCGACTGCACTGGGTCTGTTTGCCGGGAAAGAGTATGAAGATAACTACAGCCGGTACAACGAGTTATACGACCAATATGTGTCATCACTGTCGAAGCCACTCACGGCATTGCCAGATTTGGCAAATCCCTCTATAGATGAAATGCTCCAGTATTTGAAGGAGCGGCCGCTCCATCCCTACTTCGGGGAGGGTGTTCTTGAAGCATTGGCGAAAGCAGGCCTCCCCCGCCCGCTGCTTATACAAACGGCGTATCGTCTACGCGCGCTGGATGACTATGCACTCGCATACGCGCGGCAGAATAAGCAGACCGGTAATATTATTACGTCAATCCCTTATGCTCTGAGCTGGAAACTGCGGCAGCTGGGTGGTGACCAGCCCGACAACCTGATTGCCGGCCTCGGGCGGCAGATCGGTCAGCATCCGTACATTTCCGCCGCAGCTCTGGCCGGTCTGGGTTCTGGTGGACTGTACTTGCTGCTTCGCAAGCTCCGCGTAATCTGATTAACGACAGCTGCTTCTGTTGTGACGTCTTCGACACCGCCGCCTGATGTGCGTCAGGCGGCGGCGTTGTATACTGAGGGAAGAGCATTATAGCGAGGCATTATGCTGCATAAAGAAGCAGGTATTCCTAACGTGGGGCCCGCCCTTAGAAGGATTTGGTGGGGGCTGCGTGTAGCAGAGGAAGAAGCGCCTGCAATAGAAAGGTTGAGTGGCAAAGGAGCCGTACCGGGAGTAGCAAGAGGCGCTGCACAACTTACAGCACGTGGGGAAGGCGCTATAGAGAGGGAGATATCCGCCAGGACGATGATTAACTTTGCTAAGGGCTTCACGCCAAATAGTAATGCTATTAGGGGTGCAGCTCCACGGGTCGGCGTGCCGAAAATAACGGCTGCTGTGCCGCAAGAACTGCCTCTTGCGTCGAACGCATCGTCCGCTGCAGGTGCAGCAGCCACGAATACGGGCCGGTTCGCGCATTTGCAGGAGTCTCTCGCCGGGAACACTCGTGCGGCGGGTTTGGTGAACAAGGGCGGCAACACGCTGATGGGCGCCATAATTGGCGCGCAGACGGACCCGGACACGGACAGGGAGTTCTGGAAGTCGCCTTATACGTGGGGAGGCGCAGCGCTGGGCTTTCTGCTACCCGCGACCCCGCAGGCCTTTTACAACATGGGTCCGGTTCTGTCAGTGACCTCGGATCCTAACATAGAGCGTTATCTTCACGAAAAGGGTGTAGCGGCGCTGCTGGAGCGGATGGCACTGGCCACGCTGGCTGGTTCTCTTGGGATGAGATCTCCTTCCTTTCAGAGTGCGGCCGCAGCACACATGTTCGCCCAACCGTTTGCTAATATGGCGAACGAGTTCTACAGCGGACTGACGGGAGATCCGAACGCGCCGCTCGGGTCGCGACTTGCGCCGGCGACGGCTGCTGCGCTTATGGGTACGATATCCGCCCTCGCGCGGTGGCCTAGAACGGCAAACTTGCGAGGACTAGGCCCGCTGGCCAGGGGAATGGAACGCGTCCTGGGATGGACGGGGTCACTGCCAAGTCTGGCGGCAATCTCCTTTCTTGAGCCAATAGCTGGACGCACGCTGAACGTTTACGGCATGAATTTGGCGTATAAGGCGCAGCAGGCCCAGGCTCCGAGCGCCGTACCCTCTGTCGATCTTCCTTCGTGGTCGTCTTCGCCATCTGCCGCTCCTGCCGCTCCTGCCACTCCTGCCGCTCCTGGCGATTCCGGCGTTCCTGGCGGTGATCCGAGCGCCGTACCCTCTGCCGATCTTCCTTCGTGGTCGTCTTCGTCATCTACTGGTTCTGGCGCTCCTGGCGATCTCGGCGCTTCTGGCGATTCGGGTACTTTCGGCACTCCTGACGTTCTCTACTTTATTGGCGATCTCGGCGCTTCTGGCGATACCGGCGTTACTGGCGATTCGGGTACTTCCGGCGCTTCTAACGCTTCTGGGTCTTCTGGCACTACCGGCACTTCTGGTGCTACTGGCACTACCGGCACTTCTGGTGCTACTGGCACTACCGGCGACTCTACCGCTTCCGGTGCTACTGGCACTACCGGCACTTCTGGTGCTACTGGCACTACCGGCACTTCTGGTGCTACTGGCACTACCGGCACTTCTGGTGCTACTGGCGCTACCGGCGACTCTACCGCTTCCGGCGCTTCCGGTGCGCTTGCCGATCTCGGCCTTCCTCCGCTTTCCGGCGTCACCGCCGAGACGCTTATGAACTATTTGAACAATCTGTCTCCGGAGGTGAGGCAGATGGTGGTAAACGAGCTCTCGGGGCGGCAGAAGATGATGGCTTTGCAGCGGGTGCAGAACTTAGTGCGTACTTCTGTGAATCGGCGGTCTGATGCCGCGCGAGCTGTGAAGCTGTCCTATACGAATCTGGCCGAGGCGACCAAGCTGACCTACGAGATCGCCGACTACTATGCGTTCAATGGGGCCAGCAATGTGTACGACGGTTTCTTGAAGGGCAAAAACATCAACGTGCAGAACCCGAACGATCCGCTGGGCATCGGGGGGGCAGCTTTGTATGGCGCCCAAGTGGTAGCCACGGCGCTAAAAGCCACCTACGGCATCAATCTCAGCGAGTATTCTCAGCTGAGACTGGCTGAGTGGTACAGGCAGCAGGCTGAAGACGCGTTCATGAAAATCGTCCCGCCGGACAAGATAGCCGGAATACAGACTCCCGAGCAATGGATACAGCTGTTTCAGAATGATCCACACGCACGCCATCTGCTGGGCATGGCGATGCTCAATGCTTACCACAAAGCCCGGGTGAATAGCATTGTTACCGGCGAGATTACGCGGATGGCTCAGCCGTTTATGCAGACATTCGGAGCAGACGCTGAGCCTATGATCGCCTATCTGCTGTCAGGGAAGCTGGATCTCGGATTGCTGGTGATGTCCAATCAGCATCAGGCGCTGGGGCAGCTGTTCAAGCAGGCCACGAAGGACGAAGAAGCGATGAACGCGATCCTGCCACTGCTGGGCGCAGGCATAGCCAACCCCAAGCTGGAGCCCGTGGTTAGAGACATACTCAAGATGACGTTTCCGAACGCCCCCGTCGGTCAGTTTGTCTGGAGCGTTAAGGCATTTCAGCGGCTTGGGTACAGCCACGCAGACAGCGTCAGAAAGACTCTGGAGCTGGCCAGGGGTATGAAAACGGTTGACCAGAACCTGAATAAGTTTTTCGGCAACCTGGGCCTCGACACTTCCTCGTGGGGCCTTCTGGAAAAAACGCTTCTGATTTTCGGGCCTGCACTGCTGCTGCTCGGGCTGCTCGCCGGCAGCCCCACAGTCAGCGCCTTCGGAGCGCTGGCGCTGGCGGCTACAGCCTGGTTGCGGTATAACAGCGCGGGGCAGCAGCAGCCGAACCAGCAGCCGAACCAGCAGCCGAACCAGCAAGGCACCCCAACTGCGTTCGGGCTGCAGCCCGCTTACCCGAATCCTGAGGCGCTGCCCGGTATGCCTCCTCAAGCTCTTGCAGCCCGCTGGTCGTCGCCGACCAACATCCTTGCTGCCGAGCCGCAGATGCAGGCGATACTGCCGTGGAACATGGTGCCAGCATATACTTAACGCAGTTTCGCCCGGCCGCTTTGACGCACAGGCCGCTGTTCGTGGATAATCGTGTATGCAGGATAACTTGTTCTGCTGGAGGTTATGATAATGGCTGAATCTCTTCCTTCGATGGAAAGCGCGTACTACGAGCCGCCACCGGCGCCGGAGTTCGATGTCGACAGCACGTCGTTCGCTCACTCCACCACTGTGGAGATAACGGGCGCGGACGACACGGTGATCTACTACACCACCGACGGCAGCGATCCTCGCGTCAGCGGCGAGATCTATGAAGAGCCGCTGACGATCACGCGCAGCACGCTTATCAGAGCCGTGGCCCTGCGCGACGGTTATATGAGCCCGGTGGTCCAGATCCGGCTGCTATGCACGACGCCGGTCGCGCCGCGTCCGCGCATCAACGATCCGTACTGGGGCGGCTGACGGGCCTGACGCTTGCGCGTGCATGT
>Ga0272448_1005353_pt1 | contig 14235 bp, 14 predicted proteins | sample YNPCB0191_FD_202220 | JGI IMG/M metagenome (GOLD analysis project Ga0272448, IMG submission 202220) | Hot spring sediment microbial communities from Yellowstone National Park, WY, United States - YNP-CB-019-1 | ecosystem: Environmental > Aquatic > Thermal springs > Hot (42-90C) > Sediment...
GATGCCGACGCACGAGGCGCTCGACTATTTTGAGACCGGAACTTTACTCATCACCCCTGGTACCCGAGAAGACTTGATCCTGGCAGCCATCAGTTCACATGTTGTCGGCACAAAAGGTGGGTCCGGGTTGTCCGGACTTGTCCTCACAGGCGGTGAGCTTCCCAACAAAAAGGTGTTGGAACTCCTTGCCAACGTCAATGTGCCGGTGATCACGGTACAAGAGGATACTTTCAAAGCCGCAACCAGAATCAACGGCCTCATGGTCAAGATCCGACCCGGTGATCGCAGGAAGATACGGGCCGCTGAGGACCTGGTCAGCGAATACGTCGACATCGATCGACTGATCGACAAATTGGGATAGTAAATCTCGGTTATTTCGCAACCCCGCAATTTGATTCAAATGCGCTCTATGGTGTAGAATTAGTCCGTTATGCGAGAGATTGCAGCCTCCACAATTACAAATGCGGTAGCCGAATTGTGCATCCGCGCAAATTACGACCTCGGCGAGGACGTACAAAATGCTCTGCGCAGGGCGCTCGATATGGAAGAATCCCCTGTCGGCAGGGACATACTTCAACAACTCATCGAGAACGCGCAGATTGCACACACCGAATCGGTACCCATGTGCCAGGATACAGGCTTTGCAGTAGTCTTCGTGGAACTTGGGCAGGACGTACACATAGTTGACGGACTGCTCTATGACGCCATCAACCAGGGTGTATCGCGAGGATATGCCGAAGGATACTTACGCAAGTCGATTGTCTCCCACCCCATCGAGCGCATCAACACCGGTGACAATACACCCGCGGTCATATACACGGAGATTGTCCCAGGCGACCGATTAAAGATTATACTCGCGCCGAAAGGTGGAGGGAGCGAGAATATGAGCGGCGTGAAGATGCTCAAGCCTTCCGAGGGCATTGAAGGCATAAGGCAGTTCGTACTTGATTTGGTCAAGAGTGCCGGTTCGAACCCCTGTCCACCGATCATCTTAGGCGTTGGAATCGGCGGAACTATGGACAAAGCAGCACTATTGGCAAAAAAGGCATTGCTCCGTAACATCGGCGAACCTAGCTCAAAAGAAATCGATGCCTCTATCGAAGAAGATTTGCTGCAACTGGTCAATAGAACGGGTATCGGTCCGGCCGGATTGGGCGGCAGAGTCACGGCATTGGCCGTTCATGTCGAATCCTTCCCCTGCCACATCGCAAGTCTCCCGGTGGCGGTAAATATCCAGTGTCATGCAGCTAGACACAAGGAGATCGTGCTTTAGCATGCGAGAAGCCATCCGATTAACTACACCATTGACCTACGAGGCAATCTCGAAATTGCACGCGGGTGATCGAGTGCTGCTGACCGGCACGATTTACACTGCGCGAGATGCCGCACATAAACGACTTGTGGAACTCATCGACAGAGATCAATCGCTCCCTATAGACTTGAACGGTCAGGTCATATATTATGCGGGGCCTTCTCCTGCTAAGCCAGGGCAAGTAATCGGTTCTATCGGCCCTACTACCAGCGGTCGAATGGACGCTTACGCACCGACTTTGATTGAGAAAGGCCTAAAAGGGATGATCGGCAAGGGATCACGAAACTCGGCCGTCAAAGACGCCTTGTGCCGATGCAAAGCCATATACTTTGGAGCTACCGGCGGAGCCGCCGCACTCCTTGCAAAAAGAGTCAAGAGCGTCGAAACCGTAGCGTACGAAGACTTAGGTACGGAAGCGATCAGAAAGCTGGAGGTCGAGGATTTTCCGCTAATAGTTATCAATGACATCTACGGCGGCGATCTGTACGAGGACGGCATCGAGCAGTACTCACGCGAATGATCGCATATCGTTCGATTGTTGCTAACACCCCGCCCATTTAATCTTCAACAAACAAGTCGTTCAGGATGATACAACGCGAAACACAATTGGTTGAGTTAACTGTCGATACTGAAGCACGGCAAGGGGGGTTTGCCATGCTTCTACAAACCTTCTAGCTTCCCAGTGCGATTAAACAGTGCATTAGAATTCCCGTCGCCAAAACATCATCGTTAAAGTCGAACATCGGGGAGTGCAGGCGCTGCCAGGATTCACCCAGACCAAGGTATATCAGTGCACCTTCCCGGTCTTGAAGATAATAGGCAAAGTCTTCGTTGCCCATGTGAACCTTCTCACCCTCGATCCAATCACCCATCGGTAGATAAGCTTGTGCAAGATTTCGGACCAAAGTATAACCTCTGTCCGTGTTGATTACGGGTATGTTGTACGAGTTGTCATACTCGATATGCATCCCTGTGCGACCTGCCTTGCAGACCTCGTTTCCGATTGTGTAGATTTCTTCTTCTATCTTGCTGCCTACCGCACGTGTGAAGTATCTTGAAGTACCTTTGATCACGGCTCGCTCGGGAATGACATTGGAGTTTGTGCCGGCTTGGACGGAGCACACGGAAATTACCGCCCTGTTCTCTTCATGCATTCTCTCATGAAGCCTAGCGAGTTCATCGACTATCTGTGCCGCAACCGGAATTGGAGAGACTCCTTCTTCAGGCATAGCGCCATGACACCCTTTACCTACAATGGTTATCTCAAACATCGAGCCTGCAGCCATCATTAGACCCGCTTGGGTGCTTATACTGTTTGCAGGCAGCCCAGACCATCCGTGAATGGCATATGCGGAGTCGCACCCGTCCAATGCTCCGAGATCCACCAGGGCCTTCCCAGCTGCAATAACCTCTTCTCCCGGCTGGAATACGAAGCGGACACTCGACGTTAATTCCTCTTTCATGGAATCGAGGACTTTAATGGCACCGACCAGCATCGATACATGCCCGTCGTGTCCACAGCTATGCATCGCCCCGTATCTTTTCGATACGTGGGAAAAACTGTTCTCCTCAGCCATTGGAAGAGCGTCCATATCGGAGCGCAGGCACACGGTTCGGTCACCTGTGCCCTTCAACTCGCATACCACATCACTACCGATAAGAGGCCTCCAGACCTTCGCCGATGTTTCCGCGATGGACTCTCTGATTTTTCCGGCCGTCTCGCTAGTTTCGAGACCAATCTCCGGCTCCATGTGTATTCTATGCCGCAGATCTCTTACTTCCGGCAGGATCTCGGCTATCCGAGATCGTACTCTCTGTACCAATTCGTCATTCATCTTTCATTTCCTTACTTACATGAGACTCTCTGTACACGGCAGCCAATCCGCCGGTAGATGTCTCTCTGTAGCTCTGTTCCAAGTCAGAGCCCGTTTGCTTCATCGTTTCGACGACTTCATCGAAGCTGATTCTATGAGTTCCATCTGAAACAAGAGCAAATACCGCGGCATCGTACGCGCGTGTAGCCGCAAAAGCGTTTCTTTCTATACATGGTATCTGCACCAAGCCTTCAACCGGATCGCACGTCAATCCCAGATGATGCTCTATGCCCATCTCTGCTGCATACTCCATCTGTGCAGGAGTACCGCCAAGCAATTGCACGGCGGCTGCCGCAGCCATAGCGCACGCAGTTCCTATCTCCCCTTGGCATCCTACCTCCGCGCCTGAGATAGATGCATTACTTTTGACTATATTTCCGACAAGTCCGGCGGTCGCAAGTGCATGAAGAATATCAATATCCGATGAGCCGTGAGTCTCCTGCAGATACAACAGCACGGCAGGAAGAACCCCACATGATCCACAAGTCGGAGCGCAGACTACCATCCCACCTGCGGCATTCTCTTCTGCAACGGCCATGGCATATGCAGACAGCAGACTGGTCCTCTGCAGCCCTGGACTGAACAGGCGGGATTTTGAGTAGTACGATGAGGCTCTTCTGGCGAGGTGAATTGCTCCGGGAAGAGCACCGGTGGTGTTGAGCCCTCTATTCACCGTATCCTTCATTACACCCCATACTCTGGTTAAATACTCCCAGATTTCGCGGCCTTCATGATCCTCTACATACTCCCAAAGCGTGCGACCTGTCATCCGAGTCCAATCGACCAGACCGCACATAGTTACTTGACCGTAAATATCTGCCTCCGGTTCGAATCCCTCATCATCCCTGAGAGCGCCGCCACCAATACTGTATGCGCGCCATTTTGATACCACTTCTCTATCAACCAGGGCTTCGAATTCCATTCCGTTGGGATGAGCGGGAAGGGTTTCTCCGGGCTTCCAAATTATCTCCACAGGGGACGGAGAGAGGGCTTCGCGGATGGCTTTATCGGTTAGGTGACCTTTACCGGTTGCGGCAAGACTCCCGAACAACGTGACTCGAAATGCTTCCGCAATCGGATTACGTGCTTTGAATTCCTCCGCAGCTTTTCGGGGAGCCATTGTGTGGCTCGACGAAGGACCAATGCCGATTCTGTAAAGTTCCTTAACAGATTCCATTACACTTCCGCCTAATAGCGCACAACATTATAGATATTTGTGCCCTACACTTTAATTCTATCTCATTGTGCGTACAGCAATCAAGCCTGTGTCGCTCAGGCAGCGTAAACTTTTTCAGTTATGGGTAAATTATATTGGCCCGCGTTATAGCAATCCTAGTATTTATACCTGGAGAAGGAGAGTACCATGCCGGAACATGATATCAGAGAAGAAAAGAATTTTTTTTCTGGACATACCACAGGAGAACCCTGCGTTCTTTCTCAAAGGCTCTAATAATCTCGACTGGGGAATGAAGAATAGATTAGCAAGGATTTTCAACCCAAAATCCGGTAAGACCGTTATGCTCGCGATCGATCACGGCTACTTCCAAGGCCCTACTACGGGTTTGGAGCGCATAGATGTCGGCATTCTTCCATTAGCTCAGTACGCAGATACGCTGATGCTTACTCGCGGGATTCTTCGTTCCGTCGTGCCGCCATCGTTCAACGGTGGGATCGTTCTCCGCGCCAGTGGGGGGCCAAGCATACTTAAAGAGCTTTCAAACGAGCAGATAGCGGTCGATATCGAGGATGCAATTCGATTGAACGTCTCCGCGTTGGCTGTTCAGGTTTTCATCGGCGGTGAAAACGAGACTCAATCCGTCCACAATATGACGAGACTCGTCGATCTCGGCAATCGGTATGGTATCGCCACGCTCGCCGTTACCGCAGTCGGACGAGATATGGTGCGCGACGCGAAGTACATGCGGCTTGCCTGTAGGATTTGCGCCGAACTCGGTGCCACCTACGTGAAGACCTACTATGTTCCCGAAGACTTCGACACTGTCACGGCATCATGCCCAGTGCCGATTGTCATTGCCGGCGGGAAAAAGCTGCCTGAATTGGAAGCCCTGCGAATGGCATACGACGCAATTCGACAGGGGGCAGCGGGTGTAGACATGGGAAGGAACATATTCCAGGCCGAATCGCCGGTCGGCATGATACAAGCAGTGAGAAGTGTGGTCCACGATGGGATGTCGCCTGAAGAAGCCTTCGAGATGTACACCGGATCGATTGACCGAGCTGCATCAACCTCCATAGAGGAAACACTGGCGGCTGTCTGACTATCAATATCACAGGCATAGAGAGTAAACAAGCCAACGGGCCGGAAACTTCACGGCCCGTTGGCTTGTTATCTGAGGCACTCAGTTATTTTTTCGTTGGCATGTTAGATAGTGTTGGCTTAAGATTGTCTTCGTCGCATCGCAAGTCCGCCGATGCCGGTAAGTCCGGTAAGCATGGCAAAGACGCCCGATGGTTCGGATACCATATGGAAGTTGCAATTCCACTTCCATGCCGATGTGCTGCCCGCTGCAATGATCAACAGTGCGACCATACAGACAGCTATCTTTGCTCCCTTTTTCATTTCTCCTCCTGCGTGGTCGCAATTTACCCGGCCCAGCACTTGCAGAGAATATGCAGACCATATCTGCAGCAATATTCTACTCGGCAGAGCTTACATTTCACTGAATATTGGGCTACGTGTTTCTTAATCTCCATCACACTTCCAATCTCATACAAGAGAACAGGCAGAGTAAGCGACTATTACTCTGCCCGGTCCAATTGGCCGTGTAGCTCAGATTCCGACTCATACCAATTGCGGGCTTATCAGGCAGCATGCCGATCTTCCGCTTTTCTGCCACGAGCCTCCATCATACCTATCTTAGCAAGTAAATTCTGCATAAGTCGGTGATGTCCCTGATCATCCAGCGCCGCCTGCTCCATTTCGGCGGCACTCTGCTCATCGCCTATTGCACGAAATATCTCCGTCCACACTTGATCGTAGTTGATGGCATTTGACTTCAGCATCAGGTCGTCGCCGATGGTTTGAAACGGTTCGCTTGCTGTCACACCTTCTATCATCGACTTCACGCCACCCAGCACGCCTCCCGCAGCTTCCATCATACCGCCGGATTCGTGACCGTAACGACTCGCAATCACCTTCATTGACTCCAAATGCTTCTCATCATCACGGATAATCTGATCGTATATATCAACGGCTTCTTGAAGTTTGATGTGGTCTCGGCGAACCTTTTCAGCTTTTATAACCGCTTCTTCCGCCGAGATGCCTTTATTCAACTGCTTGCTTATCCAGTCTTTGTCTATGCCTGTCACATTGCCCTCCTTGAGATCTTCTTATCTGTCCACTGTATCGTACCCAGAGAACCTTTTCACAGGAACCTCAGCAGATTTTCAACACCGACTTCCCATATCCAACCCTTTAGGATCGGCAAAGTACAGAAAGAGATCTACGTCCGAAAGGTCTTTGAACTCACTATACTCGTACTGCATACCCTTCTGCAGACCGCAGGCGTACAAATATCTTTCTCCAACTCTGCCTTTCTGAATGCCGTAACCAAACCGGCCCAAGCCGTGCTCAGTATGCCCGGTCAACTTGCAATATATAGGACCGGATGTTTCTTCCACGCCGTCATTCCAGCATTCCAGGATGGTCGTAGCCGTTGAAACCCCAAATCCTGAAAGACGATATTCTCCTTCCACTACCTCTTGGACTCGATCTACCACATCTACCTTGGAATCAAGGAGCACGCTAAGAGTTCGGCGCAATCGAACAGGATCTTGAGTCCATGAGGAATGTTTTGCGCACAAGTCGGCTTCAGCATTTCCAATGAGTGCCTCCGGATGAGCATTCAGGTATGAATCCAATTTCATCGAATCTATAAGCGGATCGAGCCTCAGTCTTGCCAACGAGCGCGATATCTCTTCATGCCCTGGAAATCGCACGTGCGGCTTACCGGCTATCACTTCCCAAATCTCCGATGAAATCTCCTCGTCGGTATACTCACAGAGATGCGCCAACCATTTGCGCGCCTTGATTCGGGAGTGCTTGCGGAGTACGAGCCAGTTGTCGCGGTTCGGCATCACAGCGTATATGCTGATGGCGCTGAGCAATTCTTTGATCAACTCACTATTTGCCATGTCAATGGGTTCTGATTCGACTCTCGAGTTGCACATTAAGAAGGCGAAATCAAGGGCTCACATACGTCGTGTCTTCATAGATCCATCGGATGTATCCACGGATATCGTCTTGAGTCGAGACGTACAACCAATCGCCGTTCCTTTGGATCACAGTTACCTGATCTCCATCAGGAATGCTTTCCTGCTCAGTAACCAATGGGCTACTCTGCGACGGTGCCATTCTGAAACTTACCGGATCACCGGTCGGCGTGTCAATCGTAACTAAACTTCCAACAGCAGGAGGAAAATCGCGGGAATAGCCCTTACGCGGCACTTCGACAATTTTCACCTGCGGCTGCGATGGTTTTGAAGATTTCTGTTGGTTCTCAGTCTGAGATGGTGTCTTTGTTGTTGAAGCTCTCCCACTGAATATCTTCGACAAACGTTCGTTGATATCTACATATGCTCCCTGTTGAATGTTACTCCCAACGGTAGGAAACAGGTTATAGGCTGCCTGGTATTTATCCTCAGTGCCTTTCCCCAAAGACAAAGCACTAGACAAAAGCAGACTGTAATCATTTGGATTCACGGAGCACATTTCTATGATCTTTCGATAATACATCTGGTTTGCTTGTACCGCTGCCGTAAATGCCTGATTGAAGTTCGCGTAATTGTCCGGGACGTTTGCGGTAAGCGAAATGGTGTTCAAACGCTCCAGATGGGTCTGCGTTAACTGGCAAACAGCACTGATGGAAGAAGAATCGGGTTTCAGCCCCCGAATTTGATCGGCAAAATCATTGTATCCGCCTGCTGAAGCCGCCCATAACTGAGATGCCTGTGATTCGTAACTCTGGGCGCCGACTTCGATGGATCGAATTATCAGTATCCCGGCGGCTACTATGCCCACCAGCAATATCAAGGCGAGTGCCGTTAATCTTTGACGCTGTGTCCAAGACATGTCTCAACCTCTATTCAGAAATATCCCATATTGTGAGTCTTGTATAATTTTTGCATCAACTCACTATTCTATGCCAGGAGAAATGCCCCGACTAAACATTCTGGGGGTTTCAACTTTCTGCTCGCCTGGTAGACTTTACATTGTGGACTTTGCGTGTCCACACCACTTCATGGATGCCGTGAGACCTATGCAGCTACCACATCTTCAAGATGTTCTGGATAAACTGACTATCGGAATAGTGTTCGTCGACACTAGCATGCGGCTCACGTATATCAATCTTTATGCTGCAAAACATGCTCATGCTATACCGGAAGATTCCATCGGCAAGACATTGCTCGAGTTTCTTACATCCTCATTTGACCCCGATTCAGCCGCACATTTGGTACCTATAGTTAAGAACGTTCTGAATACCGGCAAGCCAATCATTCAAGACAGGTGGGAATCACCCACTGAACCGGGATTTTTCACCGAACAACGTTTGCAGCGAATCGATGATGCCCAAGGGAATCCGCTCGGCGTTTTAATAACCATCAACGATGTAACCGATTATGTGCACACGGAACACGCTCTGAGAGAGTCTGAAGAGCAATGGAAGAGGAGCGAGCAAATACTGCGCCTCGCGGAGAAGGCTGGGAATGTCGGGAGTTGGAGTTGGGAGATACAGACCGGCGAAGTATGGTGGTCTCCGCAGTCGTACATAATCTATGGTGTCAAGCCCGAAGAATACGATCACAAACGCTCGACCTGGTTCTCATTCATTCATCCCGAAGACCGTCACCACTTGGAAGATGAGTCATACGAGATATTTGCAAGTGTCGACCCGTATTTCCGCAGTGAATTCCGCATTGTTCGACCTAACGGCGAGATTCGTTGGGTGGAGGCACGCGGCCTGGTAACTTATGACAGCCTCAACAACCCAATCGAACTGGTTGGGGTCAACATCGACATCACCGAGCGCAAGCACACAGAAGATGAGTTAAGGCAAGCAATCGAAATGGAATCTAAGTCGCGCTCTCTCGCCCAACACCAGTCAGAACTGCTCCAGCGAGCCCTTCTTCCTTCGCCGCCTCCTGCACCAAAGGGCTACGCATTATCCGCGCGATACGTACCCGGCACTCCTGAACTCGACATAGGCGGCGATTTTTACGACCTTCTCGTCACCGAAGACGGACGATTTGCCATATTGATCGGTGATGTCTCAGGCAAGGGTGTAGAGGCCGCATCTATGGCATCCCCCACCCGCGCCACTGTCGGGGCTTTTGCATACGACATCGGCAAGCCCGGCCACTCATTGACACATGCAAGTGCCGTTATCTACGCCCAGGAGAAACAGCGTCAGGGATATATGCACCAGTTTGTTACCGTCACTCTTGTGGTCATCGAAGTAGATACTGGAAGACTAATGAATTCATCTGCAGGCCATCCTCCAACGATAATACGTAGAGTGGACGGCATCATAGATATTTTACCATTCGGCCAGCCGCCTGTAGGTCTCTACTCGAACACTGAATATACGGAGAGCGAATCGATTCTTAATCCAGGAGATAAGATGATACTATATACCGACGGCATCAGTGAGGCGCAGCGAGATCATGAATTCTTCGATGTCTGCGGAATTGGACGAACACTCGAGCGGTGCGGGCACTTGAGTCCTGATATCGTTGTCGATCAATTGATCGCAGACGCCCAGGACTGGGCGGGTGGCACTCTTCGCGACGATGCGGTAGCGATTGTGATCGAACGCCTCCAGGAGACTGATCACCTATTTGATTCAAACACCATAAATCAACAGACCGGCCAGGAATGAAGCCGAATTCATGGCCAGGGAGAGTATGAACATCTGGCGACGACGGCCGCAGAACGTATACGACAGAAGCGGCCATTCTACCAGAACAATCAGAATTTCGAGTGGGATAAGGGTCACAAAACCACTGGGCAGCCAATGGAACCGGCAGCCGACGCGATATATCACGTTGGCCGCAGGATTCGTTACCAGATTTATAAGAAAGACTGCTGCCACCATATTCCAGGTACGATATCCCATCGCTAAGGCCACTATGCCCTCCACAAGCACAGTAAAGATATACGGTAAAAGAAGATAATTTATCATTTTTCCTTAGCAACCAGGTGAAAGGCGGAAATAGCCATCAGAAGATCAATGACTGGGATAGCCAAGGCAGTACTGCAGACTCGAAGAAAGAAGATCTCTACCAACATATCAGACGATTGTTGGCAGTAGGGCTCTATCTGAATTTGCTTAATACAGCACAAGCAAATAGCAACACTCCTAACCAACATCTAGAAACACTTTTGCCCTGCTCTTACCTGACTACTCTTGATCCAATTTCTCTATGTTGAGGCGCTCTTTCTGCTTTGCTAACTTATCCTTTCTTACGATTTTGATCAACATAAACAGTCCAAACGCAATGCAACAGCCTGGCACGATAACAAACACTGTCAATACGACAATGCCAAGAATAGCCGCTTCTTTACCATTGGTGGGCATAGGTATCAGATCAGCTGATGCCCGATTCGTGCTAATTAGGCAAAGGATCAAAGCGATTAGCAAACCACGAACTCTATCCACAAGCAACCTCCATTATGCAGCGCAATGCGATGCGGCCGACAGATACCACACGTACCGGGTATAAAGGGATTTGAGGGAAAAAGACCCTGCCCATCTTATCGACATTATATCAAAGAACTATGCTAATGCGAAGAGCGCTTGGTTTGCGTCTATGAAGAACTTCAAGGGTGATTTGCGCATAGATATTTTGACTGCACTGCAGTGCCTGCTAATCAATGTATGCGGAATTGGACGAACACTCGAGCGGTGCGGGCATTTGAGTCCTGATATCGTTGTCAATCAATTGATCGCAGACGCCCAGGACTGGGCGGGTGGCACTCTTCGCGACGATGCGGTAGCCATTATTATCGAACGAGCGCCGGTATCAGATTGAGACGCCGACATGCCTCTTGATATCGGCACTACTTCGACGGAGTTGCTTGGGCAGAAAATGGCGCGCCGAATAACACTGCCTCCGACGCGCCATTATAGAGTTCTATGTCCGATCTTCTTCGGACATACCGCCTTCTATGCCTATCTGCTCATATCGAAACACCCGACCTGCTTAAATCCGTCCCGTTGATCCGAATAGGATCGAACGAACATCCAGGCCGTGCATTTTTTGCCAGCAAGAATAGACTTTAGCTGTATCGGCCAAGTGATAGTAAGTCTATTTATGTCCCTGCACACCTTCGCCGAAGAGCACTTCAGGATACATGCACTGTTTTCTGCCGTCGCGGAACGCCCTGCGTAATACCCGCCTATCCAGCGCTGATTGTCACTACTCCGCACCCAGAGTTTGCCTGTGCCTGCATCGTAAAGTAGATATACGGCGTCTGTAAGTCGTCCGTTCGGACTGATCAGCAGGTAGCAGTATTGGATATCCTGACATCCGTTTGGGTCTGAGAATGTAGTAGCCAGGTTATAGGTTCTTCCTATCGATAACTGCCCTGAATTGGGATTCAAGCCCTCGACCTTCGGTCCCAACGGACAAAGGAGAAGCTCATGTTCCTTAGCGAATTTATCCAGCCCGCACGCCAGAATTCTACCCATACTGTCTATACCCTGACCATATTGGATCTGCCAACCCATAGAATTGTCTATAAGGCTGTTTAGTGGTCTTATACCGTTCGACTTGTCCCAGATAAATGGCTCCGCATTGCCGGAATAAGTCTCCGATAATCCTAACACCTGACCACAGGGACCGATATGCGATGGCCAGCCTCTTTCGCCACCCAATGTACCCATATCCGTCATAGACCCATCGACATCCCAGAAGACCGCATGCTGCATGGATTCGCCAGACATGTATCCCGTCACTTGCCCTGCATCATTTATGTCTGTGGCTGCCGAACTGTACAAGTACTCGTCCGGAAGTTGGAGGCTTGATCCTCCAATCTTCAGAGCCATATTGGGTCCTTCACAGCCATCTGCTCCGCAGATTTGGTTATTGTTGTTCATAGCTGCAAACCAACCTGTGTTAGCCTGACCACTTACTCGAATTCTCTGCTGACTATCACCATTTATCAGCACTATGTCATCCTCTTCAAACCCCATTTCCCCATTAAATATAGTGCCGCAGCCAACCACGGTACACTTATTATTAAAATCTACGATATCCAACATGTCGAAGCCGTTCGTGTTAAACGGCTTGATTGTACCGTTGTCCCAAATCGAGCTGCATCCAAGGATTTGGTCATTGTCGTTCAACTTTATAGCGCCAAATCCAGTTATCTCTCGCATGTTGCCATCACGCCAGAGGAACGTGTTCAGGCTGCCGTCTTTGCTATTTGAATGCCCAACCACATGACCGAGATTGTTTATATCACATGCATAGCTGTTCCGGCCGCCAAGCGTACCGAGCCATACCATGTCTTTGCCGGTGTACCATTGCACTGCTTGGGTATTTCCCTTACTATCCGGCAAATTTCCACAGATATAACCGGAATCGGTCATCTTAAAAAAGCCCGTCTTCGGTTTCTCACAAAGGTCGATAACATTGTATGACATGCAGGGCAGCGTACATTTCACTCTTATAGTGGCGCATCCGGCATTTGAGTTGCTGTCGCAAGCGGTAATCTTGATCAAGTTATCTCCCGCTTTGAGTGTTACAGCAGCAGAGAACCTTCCGTAGTCCAACGAGCAGTTGCCGCTATCTCCATTGGCGCACTCCCACTTGACTTGAGTGATATTTGCGCTCCCGTCCGATGTATTACAAACTCCATCGATCTTTATACACGGATACGTACTGCAGTACGTGCTCTCCGTCGTTGGGTTCATGATCTTCACCGAGACACACGCGCTCGATGCCTGAGCCATTCCAGTATACTGACAAACCAGAATAAGTCCTAAAACAAACACCACCAACATGACTCTGTCAATCTTTCCACGAGATCCAACCATGAAACTTTACTCCTTCCAGGTAATGTGTAATACGCCTTACCCACCCAAGCCAGACTTGCACTCCGCCAATTGTAGTGGCACACTCCGGCCGCATCAGGGCCTGGCAGGCTGCATAGTGCTACTACCCATACCCAGGCCTTGATACACGCTCATCGTCTAGTGTCTTCTGTGCTGTACGCATCTATTGCTATGTGGCACCTATAGTTTCTCGCATGCAAATGTTATGTCATCGTTAGATGGTGGATTCGATATGCAAACGCTTTCTGACATTACGGAGAACCAAAGGCGCACTTGATTTATGACTTATGCCGTGTCTCAAGTGCGCACTGTGTGTAGTGGAATCACTTTAGCAGCCTTCGGAAGCTATTGTACGATACGCATTTTTCAGACTATTCATCGACGATGTGTATATCAAGAGGCGTCTTCATCTGGGTTTGCCAGATGTGTTATCAGGAATGACTCGATCTTCCGCAGCATCTGGTCACGTGATTGATCGATGCCGTGGTTGCCTCCGTCATAGAAGATAATCTCTTTTGGCTCTTTCGCTCGTTCGTAGATATTTGAAGAACAACTTGGAGGGAGAGTGCGGTCGGCGGTACCGTGCAGCAGAAGAAGCGCTTTCGGTGATAATCGAGCAACAGACTCTGTGCCGTAGGTCTGACTCGCAACCGTCACGACTGCTCTCACGGCATCACTGTCGGCACCCGCTTCAATGACAACCGCACCGCCGAAAGACCATCCAACCAGCCCTACTTCACTTATGCCCAACTCTTTCAAGAACTCGATGCCCATCAGTGTATCGAGCACGCATTCTTCCAATTGTCCGGCCATCCGAAAATCGAGTCTGAGTGAGGAAATGCCCGAGTTCAGCAGATCCGTCCCCATGTCCCGGTAGATACTCGCCGGCCCGTCTATACCGCCACCTGTACCACCGACCAGCACCGTGCCTGCGGTATTCCCGTCTCTGTGATGCATAATTGCGTTGTCC
>Ga0272448_1005354_pt1 | contig 14235 bp, 16 predicted proteins | sample YNPCB0191_FD_202220 | JGI IMG/M metagenome (GOLD analysis project Ga0272448, IMG submission 202220) | Hot spring sediment microbial communities from Yellowstone National Park, WY, United States - YNP-CB-019-1 | ecosystem: Environmental > Aquatic > Thermal springs > Hot (42-90C) > Sediment...
CGGACGGAGAGGAGGGTGATGGAGTGGCGAGTCATGTCCTTGTTGCTATACTTCACACGGGCCCAAGTTGCGCTTTTTTGAAAGTCTGCAAACGCAAGGTGAGCAACGAATCGAACGCAGACTTGTGGGGGGTGTGGGTTTCACTGAGACACGTCTCAATCGCCCCTTTGAAGGTCGCAAAATCCGCGTAGTACTTGGAATACAAACATTGCTGCTTCACAAACTTCCAGAGCCGTTCAATGAGATTCAAGTTGGGTGAGTAGGCGGGCAGGAAACCGAGTGCAATGTGCCGGTTCGCCGCGGTGGTGGTCACCAGTGCACATTTCTGATACCGCGCATTGTCCAAGACAAGCGTGATGGGCACGCCCAGATTCAGCGCCGCCAGTTTCGGCAAGAGTGTACAGACCGTTTCCGCCGTGATGTAAGCATCCTTGGTCTTGGTCTGGATCCGCTTGGGCGGGGCGCATCCCGACTTGGCGGCACCGGAGATGGAGTTTTTTTAAGAAATTCGGCGACCTGGGTTTCACTGCGCTTGATCCCGGTCAAGGTTTCGATTTCACTCTGCGCCTCTTTGATCGTGGCAGGTGGGTGGTCGCGAAAATACGCTTCTAGTGAAGTCGTGGGTGCGACGAGAGCACTTTCCGGGCGATAGAAATCGACCTCCTTCAGTTTCTCGATGCCCCCGCGATGAACAGCTGAAAGTATGCGCGAACCGTATTGTCGGGCACGCCAACCAATTTCGCAATCAAGCCATGAGGCAGGTTGTGGCTTTTCAGCCAGAGCGCTTCCATCCGTCGCTGAACCAGAGGGACGGGATGATGAGATCGTTCATAGTTCAATGTGTCAATGATTTCAGGTGTGAATTCGATTCGTGTGGTCATGTTCGCTATCATACTACACTATGCAAAAGTGTCAGACCAAAATCGCAGTTAGTGCCCTTGGGCAGTATACATCTCCTATGGTATGTTCCTGCTCTTGAGAAAGCCGCGCATTCTCCAGATGGATTGCAGTGTCATCTGCGGTCATTTCCGTGCTGTAGAGCGTAAGAGAAGATAATCCGGGAACGGAACCAAACCTTCGCGCTCCGCCGCTTGCCATAGCTGCTCGTCAAACGTCGCGAGCGTTATGGGTTCCCCCAATGCCTCCTGCCAAACCAATGCCGCCGCCAGATGGATGGCATCATAGCCGCGCAAGTTGTGCTCCCACGCCAACACGTCTGCGCGCGCGATGAGATTTTCGGTTACTTGCACGCGCGCCAAATCATGCCAATCGCTTCTGAATCTTTGCAGATTTGCCAACGCGTCTGCTTGTTTCAGCGCTCCGATCCGGATTGCCCTGGCAAGCGCCGCCGCGACTTCGGTGCGAGTGATGATGACCGTTCCGGCGGTCTCCGCGTTTGCGGTTGCTTGATTCACTTGGTCTGATCCCGGTTCGATCACATAGCGTTTCACCAGCGCGCTGGTGTCGAGGTAGAGGATCATTCGCGGTTCTCGATCACTAGATCTGCGACAGTTTTCTTGCCACGCAGGCGCACGGTTGGTTTGAATGGTCTGATCTTATGCCCGCTCCACGCGATGACGCCTGCCTGAATCAGTTCTTGTGTCCGATCCTGCGCCGACATTTTCACGGGAACGATGCGTCCGACGGGTTTCCCGTGTTCGGTAATGACCAACGTGTTTCCGGCTTTGACTAGGCGCAGATAGCTTGCCAAGCGCGCCTTGAACTCGCGAATGCCCACTGTTGTTTGCGCCATTTCGCCCTCCTGTTCAATGTGGTTACATTATACCAAAGGAGACCACAAACTACAAACGCCCACTGCTCACCCCTTCTCCGCTTCCGTCAGCGCGTGCTCGAAAATCTGCAAACCTTCATCCACCAGGTCTTTCCCGATCATCAGCGCCGGCATAAAGCGGATTGTGCTGCGCCCGCAACCGAGCGTGAGCAGTCCCTGTTCGAAACAACGGTGCACGACTGCGTTGCGCAGATCGCGCGCCGGCTCCTTCGTCTGCCGGTCCTGCACGAATTCCACTCCGATCATCAAGCCCTTACCGCGCACGTGTCCGATTGATGGATGGCGCGCTTGCATCTCCGCCAGTACGTCGAGCATGTACGTGCCCATCTCCGCCGCATTCTGCATGTAACCGTTTTCGATCAGTTCCAGCGTTTTCAGCGCGGAGACGCACGCAAGCGGATTGCCGCCGTACGTGTTGCCGTGCGCGCCGGCTTTCCATTTCTCGCCCACCGATTTGCGCGCTGCCATCGCGCCCATTGGCACGCCGCTGGCGATGCCTTTCGCGATGCACACAATATCCGGCTCGACGCCCCAATGCTGGATCGCCCACCACTTGCCGGTGCGCCCCACGCCCGACTGCACTTCGTCGGCGATGAGCAGGATGCCGTGATCGTTGCACATCTTACGCAGGCGCGGGAAAAAGTGCGGCGGCGGCACGATGTAGCCGCCTTCGCCCTGGATCGGCTCGACGAGCACCGCGGCGACTTCGTCCGGCGGCAGCGCTTCGGGGAACAAGACATTCTCGATGTAATCGACGACCGCGTCGCCTTCGTCGCCGTTCGAGGGCGTTGGAAAAACCGGATGGTACGGATCGGGATACGGAATGTGCCAGACGCCCGGCATCGTCGGAAAGAAGCGTTCCTGCTGCGTCACTTTGCTCGCGGTGAACGAGAGCGAGCCCATCGAGCGTCCGTGAAACGCGCCGAGAAAGCCGATGAAGCGCTGACGCCCGGTCGCATAGCGCGCCAGCTTGATCGCGGCTTCGACCGATTCCGTGCCCGAGTTCGCGAGGAACACGGTCACGTCTTCTTTCATCGGCGCGATCTCGTCGATGCGTTCGGCGACGCGCACCATCAACTCGTGATAGTAATCGGACGAGATGTGGATGAATCTCTCGGCTTGCTCCTGAATCGCCTTGACGATTGCCGGATGGCTGTGCCCGGTCGAATTGACCGCGATGCCGGCGGAGAAATCGATATAGCGATTGCCGTCCACGTCCCACACTTCCGCACCTTTGCCGTGATCCATCACAAATCCATAATCGCGCGCGTACGAGGGTGACAAGACTCTCGCATCGCGTTCGAGGATCGCTCGGGCTCGGGGTCCGGGTGGAGTGGTGATGATTCGCTGGGTCATTGGATATCCTCCGTAAAACGATTGGACGGACGACGGAACGGGTCAGCTCCCGTCCTCCGTCCTCCATGTTCTGTCAGGTTTTCACGCGAACTGGCAACGCCGCGCGATCCCGATCACCCGATCAGCGAGTGGGACGAATACAAAATCGAGCCGCACGACGAGGTAGAACATCCCCGCGCCGATCAGCGCGCCGCCGATCACATCGCTGGGATAATGCACGCCGGCGTACACGCGTGACAGCGCGTAGAGCGCGCCGAGCAAGACCATGAACTTGCCCACGCGCTGGTTCGCGTACCACGCGCCGGCGGCAAAGCAGAACGCCACCTCGATCGGAATGCTAGGAAACGACGAGACCGAGGGACGATAGAACAGTAGTTTGACCGTTTCCGTCGCGAACGGGCGCGGGCGAAAATATACGTACGACATATCTTTGATGAGTGCGTTGCAGAACAGCAGCGCCAGCGCGATGAAGACCACCGCGCGCTGATGGCGCGTCCGTTCTTCTGGCGTTGCCCCGGCAAACCAGAGCGCAACCGCGACCAGCGCCATGGCAGTCGGCACGGCGTAATCGTTGACGATCGCGCGCGCCAGCCAATCGATCAGCGGCACCGTGCCGACGAAATGATTGATTGCGTGGAAGAGCCATACGTCCGGATTCACAGCAGCGGCTCTTTCTCGCGCGCCGGACGTTTGGGGGCAGCGACGGTCGCCCGGACGCGCGCCGCGCCGAACGCGAGGACGCGCGTGATCGGCACGGCGACGACGAACGCCGCGGTGAACAGGGCGAACAATTCACCGCCAGCGAGACCGGGGACGAAAATGTCTTGATCGGTGAGAAAGAACCAGACGAAACTGCCGGCGACCGCCAGGAGGCTGAAGACGTACCCGCCGCGTCCGTCGAACCAGACCAGGTCGCCGCGCTCGTAATGCACCGCAACGCCTTGAATCGTGCCGAGGATACCGCCGAGACAGAAAAGAAAATAGTGGACCGCCTGCGCGCCCGATCCAAAGTGCAGCAGGTCGAGAAACATAGTCACCTCGTTCTAAAATAATCCGACGATTCGTCCGTTCTCGTCGACATCCATGCGCGTGCCCGCGGGCACGCGCGGCAGCGCGGGCATCGTGCGCAAGTCGCCGCAGATCGGATACAGATAACCCGCGCCGACCGCGGCGCGGACGTCGCGGATCGGCACGCGGAATTTGCGCGGTCTGCCTTTCAATTGATCATCGTGCGAGATCGAAAGATGGGTCTTCGCCATGCAAATGGGCAGTTTGTCGAAACCGAGATCGGTGTACAATTGGATTTTTCTTTCCGCTTCCGAGAAATACGTCACGCCGTCCGCGCCGTAAATCTTTTCGGCGATGCGTTCGATCTTCTCCTTGATCGGCAGGTCGAGCGCGTACAGAAACTTGAAGCTTGGCGGCTTGTTGCACGCGTGCACGACCGCTTCGGCGAGCGAGATGCCCCCCGCGCCGCCGCGTTCCCACACGTACGAGACGAACGCGCCCTCCGCGCCGGAATCGCGCGCGATCCGTTCGACCAGCGCGATCTCGCGGTCGGTGTCGCTAACAAAGCGATTGATGGCGACGACCACCGGCATTCCAAAGAGGCGCGCGTTCTCGATGTGTTTGACCAGGTTCTGGCAGCCGCGTTCGACCGCGGCGAGGTTCTCCTTTTGCAGTTCGGGCGGCAGCGGAGTTCCGGCGCTCACCGGCGCCGCGCCGCCGTGCATCTTGAGCGCGCGAATCGTCGCGACCAGGACGACCGCGTTCGGCGTCAAGCCAGAATAGCGGCACTTGATGTCGAAGAATTTCTCCATTCCCAAATCAGAGCCAAAGCCCGATTCGGTGACGACGTAATCGTTCAATTTCAGCGCGATCTGATCGGCGATGATCGAGTTGTTGCCGTGCGCGATGTTGCCGAAGGGACCGGTGTGAATGAACGCCGGCGTGTGCTCGATCGTTTGCAGCAAGTTCGGCTTGAACGCTTCGCGGACGAGCACTGCCATCGCACCGGCGCACTGCAAATCTTCCGCCGTCACCGGCTTGCCCGCGCGCGTGGTGCCAACGACGATGCGACCCAGCCGCGCGCGCAAGTCGCGATACGAGGTGCTGAGCGCGAGAATCGCCATCACTTCGCTCGCGACCGCGATGTCGAACGAACTTTCGCGCGGGATGCCGCCGTCGCGTCCACCCAAGCCGATGGTGATGTTGCGCAGCGCGCGGTCGCTCACATCGACCACACGGGGCCACGCAATCGTGTACGGATCGATGTCGAGCGGGTTGTCGTGGTAGAGACTATTGTCGATGAACGCCGCGAGCAGATTGTGGGCGAGCGCCACCGCGTGCGTGTCGCCGGTCAGATGCAGGTTGATGTCTTCCATCGGCAAGACCTGCGAGCGCCCGCTGCCGGTCGCGCCGCCGCGTGTGCCGAACACCGGACCCAGCGAAGGCTGCCGCAGGCAGACCGCCGCGCGGTGTCCCAGGCGGCTCAGCGCCATGCCCAATCCGACCGTCGTCGTCGTCTTGCCTTCGCCGAGCGGCGTCGGCGTGATCGACGTGACGACGACGTACTTGCCATTCGGTCGGTCGGCGAATTTCTGCAGAACGCCGAGCGAAATCTTGGCTTTGAATTTGCGGTAGAGATCGACATCCTCGTCCGCCAGCCCCATCGCGCCGGCGATTTCCGAGATCGGTTTTATTTCTGCCGCTTGGGCGATTTCAAGATCGGAAGCCATTTGATTCTGCCTTTCGTTCCCATTTGCCGCATTTGACGTTTTGCCGCGTGCAGCGTGTTGCGCATCAGCATCATCGTTGTCACCGGACCGGTGCCGCCCGGCACCGGCGTGAGCGCGGACGCGATGTCCTTCACCGCCTCGAAATCGACATCGCCGATCAATTTGCCGCCGGCGACGTTCACGCCAAAATCGATCACGACCGCGCCGGGCGCGACCAGGTCGCCCGTGATCATTTTCGGCTTGCCTACCGCCGCGATCAGTAACTCGGCTTGACGCGTGAGACTGGCGAGATCACGCGTCCTGGAATGACAGACGATGACGGTCGCGTTCGCGCGCAGGAGCAAGAGCGCCATCGGCTTGCCGAGAATGGGTGAGCGACCGACCACCACGGCGCGCTTGCCTTCGATGGGAATTCCATAATGCCGCAAGATTTCCAACGCGGCGCTCGGCGTCGACGTGGGTAGGTAATCGTCGGTGTCCAAAACCAGGTTGCCGATATTCAGCGGCGTCACGCCTTCGACGTCTTTGACGATGGGAAACGCCGCCATCACCGCGCGCACATCGAGTTTGCGCGGCAGGGGACGCTGGAGCAAAATCCCATGCACGTCATCCGCGCTGCTCAGGTCGTGAAGCTGGGCGACGAGCTGCTCCTGGGTCACGTCGTCGGGCAGCACGTGCATCTGAAACCCCATCGCGCACTCGGTGAAGATGTGGTCGATGGAACGCGCGTACGACACCGCGGCGGGCGGATTGCCGACGCGCACCACCGCGAGGGTCGGCGCGAGGCCGTACTCTTTGCGAAAACTTTCGATGCCGGGCGCCAGCTCGTCCTTGATGTTCGCGGCGACGGGATGCCCGTCGAGAATTCGCGCTGTCACATTCTGCCCTCGACGATGCGCAGAATTTCGCGCTGGCTCTGATCGGCGACCGCCATCAGCTGGGCGACGCGGGCGCGGCGGTCGCTCACGTACGCGGGGTCTTGGATCGAACCCAGGTTGATCGAGACGTTGAATGCGGCGCCGCGCAAGCCCGCCTCCGCCATCAGCGCGCCGACGCCCGCATCGCTGGCAGCGTTCTTGCTTCCTTTTTCGACGACGACGCGCGCCAATGCGAGCACCTCCGCGCACAATTCCGCCACACGCAGCGGCACGTCGGATGCGTGTTTTAGCGCAGCCTGAACGGCGCGCGTCCGCGCGGCTTTTTGCGCGTCGGTTTCCTTGGGCAATTTGTACGCGTCCATCACGCGCGCGAACGCGTCGATATCGGTCTGCATCAGTTCGCGCAGTTCAGCCTGCAACGCGTCCGCGCGCGGCACGATCGACTCCATTTCTGCGCTGACCGCTTCGTATCCCTTTTTGCCAACGGTCAAGCGGCACACCATGGCGACGAGTGATGCCGCGAGCGCGCCGCCCAGCGCGGCGACGCTGCCGCCGCCAGGGACCGGCTCGGCGGAGGCGAGTTCGGCGAGAAAATCTTGCAACGGTTTCGATGCGAGTGTCATGACATGCTCCGATGTGAATCAATGTTCTGAAAACAAAGAGGTGCCAGCCATCGCGTCAGCGACAACCAACACCCCTCAATGCGCAACCAGTCCCGCAGATGGACGGCTTGCGACCTTCGACTCTGAAGGGCAAATCTATTCTATCTGAGACGAGGAGATTTAGCAAGTCACCTCGAACTTTCCAAGTTCGACTTTTCGAGAACTAGGGCTTGTGCATCCGCATAGACACGTTTCCACGTCGGATCGCGCGCCACTTGGGCTGCCAATGGTGCGGTCGGCGCGATAAGGATCGTCCCAACATTGTATCGTTCCAGCGTCGATTGCCAATTTGCCTCGCCGCGGTACGCTGGCAGATACACCTGCTCGATGAACGCATCGCCGTACACGTCTGCGCGCCCATCGATAAAGACGCGCGCGCGCGGATAAAGCCGCCAGATCAAATAGCCGCCCCAATCGTACGAGTTGAAAATAGTCCCCGCCACGTGCTGCGCCTGCAGGAAATCGACGGCTGCCGCGGGAAACTTGGCGCGTTCGGTCGGGTTCTGATTCGCGAGTACCATTCCCACACGCGCGGCGCCTGCCAGGAGGGCGATGACCAGAATCGCCCAATTCAGTATCGCCATGCGGCGCGGCGTTGGCGTGTCACTCGCGAGCGCGGCTGCCCAGCCGCGCGTTTCGATGATGTGCCAGAGGTGTTCCGCCAGTATCGGCGCGGCGACAAGCGCAAAGATCGGAATGTTGCGCGCGGAGCGCAGCCCGGCATAGCCCGTGCCGATCAGCAGCAGCGTTTGAGTTAGCGGCACGCGTTTGCCGGACAAGCCGAGCGAGGCGAGCGTCGCGAGCAGCAGCCACGCGAACGGCTGGAATTCGATGAGATGAAAATCGGGCGAGAACCACTCCTGGATGTACGCCTGCATCGCGTGGCTCGTCAGCGTTTCGAATGGATAGGCGTACATCGTCGCGCCGTTCGGGTTCAGCGGGACGACGAGCAGACACACCGTGAAAACAAGCGACAATGTGACGAGCGGCGTATGACGTGTAAGAGGTGGCGAGGGGCGAGCGGCGAGGCGCGAAACGATCTCGCCGAAGAGGTACACCGCGATGACCGCGAGCCCCAGCGCATAACCGCTGTGCAGGTTCACCCACAAGATCATCAGGGGGACGAGAATCCAAATCAATTTGGAGCGTGTCATTGCAAGGAGCGGCTTGTGCGACGAAGCAATCGCCGCGGTTGCGGGGGATTGCTCCGCGGCTGCGCGGCTCGCTATGCCAGTCCAGCGATCCAGCACCCACAAAAACACGCTCATCAGTAGCAGCGAAATCATCTGCGGGCGCACGCCCCAGGTCGGTGCGGTGGCGAGCGCGGCGAGCAGCAGCGCGAACGCGGCGATGTACGGCTTGCCCACACAGCGCGCGTACACGAACGCGAACGCGAGCGCGATGATCGCGGAGAAGGTGAGGATCAACGCGGGGAACGAGCCGAGCGCGAAGAGAGCGTAGCTGAAGACTTCGGACAGCCACTCGTGCGCGACCCAGGGTTGGCTCGCGACGGTGCCGGAGAAAATGTCCACGCGCGGCACCGTGCGCGTTTCGACGATGTATTTGCCGGTGCTGAGATGCCACCAGAAATCAGGGTCGGCGATCTCGCGCGCGGTCATCACGAACAGCGCGATAAATAGAATGGCGATGAACAGGCGGCGAGGGGTGAGCATCATTGGTTATCCGCCGTCCGCCATCAGCCGATTTTCCGCGCGTACAGCGTGAACAGATCGCCAAAGTTGACCGGGATGGCGACGCTGCCCCAGTTCATCCGCGTGACGATCGCGTTCAGCGCGCGATAGATCGTTTTACTGTACGGCTCGAGGCGCGTCACAAAATAGCCGAGGCGGAGAAAACGTCCCTGCGCGCTCGAACGGATGACGCGATAACCGGTCTGCTCCAGCATCTTGCGCAGCGTGCGCGGCGAAAAATAGTACAAGTGCATTTCCATCAACCAGGGCCAGCGCCTGCCCATCAGCCGCGCGAACCAGCTCTCGATGTCGATGGTGTGAATCGCAAAGACGCCGCCCGCTTTCAAGACGCGGTGCACATGGCGCAGTTCCGCCGCCGGGTCCGTGAGATGTTCGATGACGTCCCACATCGTGACGACATCGAAATAATCGGACGGTACTTGCGAGTCCTCCAAAGTGCCGGTGAGGACATGCAGCCCGCGCGCGCGCGCCTGCTCCGACGCCCAGGTGGAGGGTTCGATGCCCCACGCGTCCCAGCCGCGCTGCTGCGCCAGTTCCACCATCACGCCGATGTGACATCCCACGTCGAGCAGACGCCGCGTTGGGGATGCGGCTCCGATCAGCGCCTCGAGCGGCTTTAAGTTGCGGCTGAACGTGAGCACGCGACCCTCCCGCTCTTCGACGTACGTCGGATCTTCGACGACACTGTAATTGTCGCGCACGACGTTCGAATCCCAGCGCGGATTGGCATAGACCAAACCGCAGACGTTGCACCGGACGATGGGGGGATGAATGCCGTACGCCGCGCTGGTGCAGCGAAAGTCCTCGGCGTTTGGTGTGAGGTTGGTCAGGGTGCTCGGGTAAAGCAGCTTGGCGTCACGCGAGCCGCACAGGTTGCATGCAATATCTTCGTCGGGGACGAGAGGCATAGGGATTATCCGGTTGGAGGTGCGGGTTGGATGCTCGGACGGGTTCGATGGCGCGCTCGGCGGTAGAGCAAACGCAGCACCGTGTACGTGGCTTTGTAGATTTCCGCGCGCGAAATTTTCGATGTTCCGGCGCGGCGGTCTTCGTAGATGATGGGCGTCTCGCCGATCTTCCATCCGCGCGTTTGGCACAGGAAAAGCAATTCGATCAAGAACGAATAGCCGTTGGAGAAAATCTGGTCGAGGTCAATCGATTCCAACACCGCGCGCCGGTACGCTCGAAACCCCGAGGTACAGTCGTGGGCGTGGAGATTCAGCGCCAGGCGCGCCAAAAAGTTCGCGCCCCAGCTGACCAAGCGAAGTTTCCAGGTGCGCCGCTCGACTCCGCCGCCGGGCACATAGCGCGAGCCGATCGTCACGTCGAAGCGTTCCAGTCCGGCGAGCAAAGCGGGAATGTACCGCGGGTGGTGCGAAAAGTCCGCATCCATCGTCACGATCGGATCGAGATCGAGCGCAAACGCCTGCCGCATGCCGGCGATGTGCGCGGTGCCCAACCCCAGTTTAGCGGGGCGATGCACCGCGTGGACACGCGGCTCGTGCGCGGCGATGGCGTCGACCTGCGCACCGGTGCCGTCCGGCGAATTGTCGTCGACGACGATGACGTGCGCGCTCAGCGGCAGTTCCAGGATTTGCGCGACCAGATTGGGGATGTTGTCGCTTTCGTTATAGGTGGGGATGACGACGGCGGCTGGCATACTCGCTCCAAAGGAATACGCTGCCCATTGTATTCCTTTTCGCGTGGAATGCAAGACGTAGAAGACGACCCAGCGGGTCGTCTTCTACTACTACGTCGTTGGAATCAACAACGCCATGTGGTTCATCGGTCCGTGACCGTGACCGATCTGCAGGTCGGCGGACGCGCGCAGGATTTGAGTGAGGTACTCTTTCGCCATCCTCACCGCGTCGGCGATGGGCTGCCCCTTGGCGAGCTCCGCCGCAATCGCCGAGCCGAACGTGCAGCCAGTGCCATGGGTGTTCCGGGTCTCGACGCGCGGCGCGCGAAATTCTTGAAACGATTCGCCGTCGTACAAAATGTCCACCGCGTCCGGATTGTCCGCGAGGTGTCCGCCTTTGACAACGACGCTGCGCGGTCCCAGGCGCTGGATCGCTTGCGCCGCGCGACGCATCTCGTCGAGCGTCGTAATCTCAAAGCCGCACAGCACGCGCGCTTCCGGCAGGTTCGGTGTGACGACGGTCGCCAGCGGCAGCAGCTGCTCGATCAGCGCGTCGCGCGCATCCTCGCGCAGCAGCGGATCACCACTTTTCGCGACCATGACGGGATCGACGACCAGCGGCGCTAAACGATGCTCGCGGATCTTTTCCGCCACGACGGCGATGATCGGCGCGCTGGCGAGCATGCCGGTTTTCACGGCATCCACGCCAATATCGTCGGCGATCGAATCGATCTGCCGCGCGACAAACCCCGGTGGTATCTCGAACACGCCTTGTACGCCGACCGTGTTCTGCGCGGTCAGCGCGGTCAACACGCTCATCCCGAACACCCCGCGCGCGGCAAAGGTTTTCAAGTCGGCTTGGATTCCCGCGCCGCCGCCGGAATCAGAACCGGCAATGGTGAGTGCCCGCCTCATTTCTCCACTCTCCAATTTCCAAAATTTCTAACGTCTAAAGTGGTCCCACCCGCGCGCCTCTAAGGTGACGACGCGTCCATCCGGCAGTGCCAGTTGCCTTCCCGCGCTCGCCGGCAGAATTTCGCCGATGATCGACACGCGCGTGCCGGTCTCCCGCGTGATCCTTGCGGCAAGCCGATGCGCGTGTGAGGGAGGCGCGGTAAACAGCAATTCGTAATCCTCGCCGCCGTACAGCGCGAAGGCGAACTCATCTCCGCGCGCCGCGCGCGCGAATGTCCGATTCTCTTCGGCGATGGGCAATTGCTCCGCCAGGACCCGCGCGCCGACGTTGCTGCGTTCGCAGAGGTGACCCAGGTCGCTCGCCAGTCCATCGCTGATGTCCAACATCGCGGTCGCGGCGTGCGCCGCGCCGATGAGTTGCCCTTCGCGCACGCGCGGGGTGGGCCTATCGCGCCGCGCGCGCGCGATCGCCGCGTACTCGTCCGTCGTTTGTAGCGCAGCGTGGCTACGCTCGAGCATCAGCGCGACGCCGGCGGCTGCGTCGCCCAGCGTGCCGGTGACGAGAATCTGATCGCCCGCGCGCGCGCCCGAGCGCAGCAGAATATTTTCGCGCGGCGCGTCGCCGAGCAGAAAAATATCGATGAAGACGCCGAGCCGCGAGCGCGCGATGTTTCCGCCGACGATGTCGACGCCAAAGGTTTCCGCTTCCGCGCGCAAGCCAGCGTACAGCGCGTCGATGAATTCCACGGCGAGGTCGTGCGGCAGCCCGAGCGACACCAGTGCAAAACGCGGCGCGCCGCCGGTCGCCGCAATGTCGCTCAGATTGATCGCCAGCGCCTTGCGTCCCAGGTCGCGCGGCGTGATCGCGTCGCGCACGAAATGCGCACCTTCCAGCTGCACGTCGCACGTCGCCAGCCAGACGCGGTCGGCGGTCGCGCGCAAGACTGCCACGTCATCGCCGATGCCGACGATCACGTCAGCGCCCGGCGCAGGCAGCGCGCGCTGGATGCGATCGATCAAGCCAAACTCGCCGAGTTCCTCAATCTGCGATTTACGGAGGGGATCCGCTGCACTCGCCAACTATAAATCTCTCCTTGCTTCGTCCACGATTTGCCGCAATTCCCGCGCCGCGCGTTCCACATCGTCCGCGCTGACAATCGCCGAAATGACGGCGACGCCCGCCGCGCCGGCGCGGATCACGCTCGCCGCGTTCGAGGCGTTGATGCCGGCGATGCCGACGATGGGAATCGTGCTGACACGCGCGATCTGCATCAGCCCGGCAATCCCGATGGGCTCGCCGGCATCGGGCTTGGTCGCGGTGGCGAAGATCGCGCCGACGCCCAAATAGTCCGCGCCGTCCGCGATCGCCGCGCGCGCCTGTTCGACATTCTCCGCTGACACGCCGACGATTTTCCCGCGCCCGATCAACTTGCGCGCAAGCGACGCGGGCATATCGTCTTGTCCGACATGCACGCCGTCCGCGTCGACCGCGAGCGCGACATCCACACGGTCGTTGACGATGAACGGCACGCCGCGCGCGCGGCACAGGTCGCGCAGTCCGAGCGCTTCATCGATCATCTGCCGCGTGGTTGCGTTTTTCTCGCGATACTGCACCATCGTCGCGCCGCCGCGCAGCGCGGCTTCGATCACCTCGCGGTGTGAGCGTCCGCGCGCGAGGGTTGAATCGGTAATCAAGTAGAGAGAATAATCCAGCCTCATCGCATTTGCCATCCCATCCAGACGAATACGAGCGCGAGGAACATTACGGCGTAATCTGCGCCGCGCAGCGCATACACTCGCGCGAACGTGCGCCGCGGCGCGCCGAAACCGCGCGCCTCCATCGCTTCTGCCAGTTGATCGGCGAGGGTGAACGACTGGATGAGTAGCGGCGTGAAGAGCGCGGGGTAATTGCGCACGCTCGCCAGGTCGCGCTCCAGCCGGATGCCGCGCGCGCGCTGCGCGTCCATCACGTTCTGCATCTTGCGCGAGAGGACTGGCACGAATTGCATCGCGGTAGTGAGGATGAACGCAAAGGCGTACGGCACGCGACTCGCCACAAGCGCGTTCGCCAAATCTTCGGGCGCGGTGACCTGGAAAAAGACAAAGAACGCGGTCGTCATGGCGATCAAACGCAGCGCACCGGCGAGCGCGGCAGCCAGATCGAACGACCAGAGCATGACGGCGATGAGAAACGCGGTCATTGGCAAGAGGACGCGCAGCAGTTTGAGCCACGCGCGCGTCTGTCCGAAAGCAACCGCGAGCAACGCGATGCCGATAGATTCAGCGGCAAGCGCGCTCAAGTTCGCGGTGAAGGTCAGCACCGCGGCGAACGCGAACGCGGCGAGCAGTTTTGTACGCGGATCGAGTTTCATGTTCGCAGCTCTTGCGTTTGGGGCAAAGCGGCTTGCGCGCGCGGCGCCAATCCTTCCTGCATGCGAAACCGCGCGGTCGGACGCAGCGCGGCGCGCGCAAGGATGGTCTCATTTTGCATTACGTTAGCCGGCGCGCCGTCGGCGACGATTTCGCCGTCGGCGAGCACGATC
>Ga0272448_1005355_pt1 | contig 14234 bp, 11 predicted proteins | sample YNPCB0191_FD_202220 | JGI IMG/M metagenome (GOLD analysis project Ga0272448, IMG submission 202220) | Hot spring sediment microbial communities from Yellowstone National Park, WY, United States - YNP-CB-019-1 | ecosystem: Environmental > Aquatic > Thermal springs > Hot (42-90C) > Sediment...
CCGGCAATGCCATAACATACAGGGACATCCTTGACCTCAACAGAATCCCTGATAAGCTCGTTATAATAGGTGGGGGGGTTATAGCGGCTGAATTTGCAGGTATATTCTCTTCCCTGGGCTCGGAGGTCACCGTTGTATCAAGAAGCGGCTTTCTCAGTGAACTGGACCCTCTGATAAGGGAGTATGTGTCAGAAAAGATCCTGGGTGATGTCAGGATACTTGAGGATACATCAACCACAGAAATAGAGGGATCAGGTGTTCAGACATCAGAAGGTTACATCGAGGGCCTCCCACTGCTTGCAACTGGCCTAAGACCGAACTCAGATTTCCTGAAGGGTTTCCTTGAACTGGGACCCCGTGGAGGCGTTAAGGTGAATGACCGCATGGAGACCTCACGTGAGAATGTATATGCCGCCGGTGATGTCACAGGGGGCCACGGGACAACACCTGTTGCAAGGATGGAGGGGGTGGTGGCGGGACTCAACGCCGCAGGTGTTGAGAGGAGGGCTGATTACCGTTACCTTCCCTACTCAATCTCCCTCAGATACGATGTTGGGTTCGTGGATATCTCAGGTGAGGGTGGGAGGGAAGCCGTTATACCTGGTCTTGCAGGACCGGGGTCATTCTGGAGTGTTAACACTGGTAAAACAGGGCTCAGCAAGGTTAGAATCCTCGATGACGGTACTCCATCAGCCATATATTCAGTTGCGCCGGGTGCAAGGCTCATCATGCCCTACCTCTCCCTTCTGATGAGGCTCGGTGTTTCAATGTATGAGTTTGAGGGCTTCGTTGAGACCCACCCCTCCACGGACTCCATATACAAGCTTATGAGGTTCCTCTCAAGGTACTGAATGGTTGCCCCTGACTAACTGCGGCGTGCCTCCTCCTCTATTATCCCTGCAATCCTATCTGCAGCCCCTATCACGTCTCCACTGTACCTCCTGGCTGCCCTACGAAGCTCATCTGACCTCTCAAGTGCAGCTGAAACAGCCTCCACGATATCCTCAGGGTCAGCCTCAAGGACCGCTCCCCTGAATACAGCGCCCATATTGTGGTACCTCCCATACTTGACACCCCTGAGTGCCACAACAGGGACCCCCAGTGCAATGGCCTCATGGACCATCACACCATCATCTGAGAGCACAGCCAGGTCAGCGATGCTGTAGAGGTCCTTCACCCAGTCAATGTAGCCCAGGTTTATTATCCCCTCATGGTTGATTATCCTGAGGTACTCGTCCCTCAGTGGGTGGCCCACCACCATAATATTCGCCTCCATGCCTGAATCTACCAGCCTCGATGCGGCCTCGGCCATGGCCTTAAAGAGGGATGACCCGGATGAGAGGACTATGGTCGGTTTCTTGGGATCAAACTGTGGGGGCATCCTTCTGTAGGCACTCTCAGGGTCACCGAGGGTTATATCTGGGCTGATCGGTGAGTATATGCTTTCAACGCCCTCAATGTCCCTGCCGAAGATGTTTGACTCTGGCAGGGCCACGTTCCTGTTGAGTCTGGTGCATACCCTGGCATCGGTGGGTGTTATCAGGACCCCGACTGCAGGGACACCTGCAAGCTTTGCTGCCAGGCACCCCACAACGGCGCCTCCCCCTATTACACCGACAACCACGTCTGGCCGGATGCGTCTTATGAGCCTCCATGCCTCATAAACTGCCCTCGTGGTTCTAAGTGCTGCAGACAGGAGTCTGGTTTTGCTTGCTGCATGGCCGCCTGCCTGGGGTATTCTCACACGGTGCCATTCAATTCCCCTCTTCCTGAACAGTATCCCTGGTGCGCTGTGGTCAAGTGCGAATTCACATTCAAATCCCTTCTTTTCAAGTGCAGATGCTATATTAAGGGCTGTTATGGCGTCTCCTCCCATTCCGCGACCTGTTACCGTGAAAAGTGCCTTCATAATCATCACCAGCCGTATCAACATGATCTGTGAAAAAAATTTCAGTGCGAAACCATCGTCTTAAGTAGATTTAAATATTATACATTAAATAAGTGGTTAATATGAACATACCCCCCTATAATAACAGACCTGATATGGGTCGCCTCAGGGAGATCATAAGGGTCATGACCAAGTACCAGTTCGGGAACATCCTTGAGGCGGTTGGCCTTAAAAACAGGCTCTTCGAGACCCTTAAACTCTATATAAAGAGTCCTGAGGAGGTCCACGAACCCGCACATGTACGTCTCAGGCTGGTTCTTGAGGAACTTGGAACAACCTTCATAAAACTGGGGCAGGTCCTGAGCACAAGGGCCGACCTTGTGGGTAGGGAGGTGGCTGATGAACTGGCGAAGCTTCAGGACGATGCACCGCCATTCCCATTTGAGGACGTGAAGAGGGTCATAGAATCCGAGCTCGGAGTTCCCCTTGATGAAATTTTCTCTGAATTTCATGAGAAACCCGTTGCATCAGCATCCATAGGACAGGTCCACAGGGCTCGTCTGAGGAATGGTGATGCTGTTGCAGTTAAGGTGCAGCGCCCGGGCATAGCTGAAACCGTAAGGAGCGATATAATAATAATGAAGTACCTCGCAAGAATTGCCAATGACCGGGTCCCGGGCTTGAGGTACTACAACCTTCCAGGGATAGTCTCTGAATTCGAAAGGGCCATCAGAAAGGAACTTGACTACCACCAGGAGGCCAACAATGCAGAGAGATTCCGTGCAATGTTCATGGACGATGAGACCGTCTATGCACCCCATGTTTACAGGGAGTACTCAACAGATAAGGTGCTCACCATGGAATATGTGGAGGGCGTTAAGCTCACAGATATCTTAAAGTCAGATATAAAATTCAATGCGAGGGTGATAGCCGAGAGGGGTGCCCGGTGTTACTTTAAACAGATATTTATACACGGTTTCTTCCATGCGGACCCCCACCCAGGTAACATACTCGTTCAGAAGGGAAATGTCCTCTGTTTCCTCGATTTTGGTATGATGGGGCATCTTGATGCTTCATTCAGGGACAGACTGGCAGAACTCTTCATACTCCTTATGAACTATGACGTCAATGGCATAGTTAACCAGCTGAGGTACATGAACATCCTGACAGAGGATACAGACCTTGAAGAGGTCAAGTATGACATAATAGACCTCCTTGACCGCTACTATGGTGCAGATGTCAGGAAGGTTGGGGAGATACTTACAGAATTCACAATGCCTGTTATGATAAGGAGGCACAGGATAAGGATACCCCGTGACTTCGTGCTGCTTGCAAGGGTCATGAGCATGGCAGAGGACCTTGGTGAGAGGCTTGATCCCAGGTTCAATGGCCTTGAGGTTGCATGGGAGATGACCCATCAACTTATAAGAAACCGGCTAAACCCCCTGAAGAACCTTGATGACGTGCCCGGGGCCATCATTGAACTCGAGCACATAATGAATGACCTTCCCCGTGGCCTGATAAGCGCCCTCAGGAAGCTGGAGGAGGGTAAATTGAAGATGGAACTGGAGCACAGGAACCTTGACGAGATATCGGTGCGGATTGAACGTTCAACCAACAGAATATCGGTTGCCATGCTCGTATCCGCCCTCATAATAGGTTCATCACTGGTCACGCTTCCAAGGGAGGCCCTCATACTCGAGAGGTTCCCCTTCCTTGGAATATTCGGTTTTGCTGTGAGTTTCCTCATAGCCCTGGCACTCATAGTATCCATAATAAGGTCAAGACGGATGAGCTAATGGCTAAATCCACCATTACCCTAGAGAGCAAAAGGATAAGAATGAACTGAGCACTGAATCCCTGATTATCCATCGGATGCATATGGATTGAAGAGAAGCCTCCTGAAACCCAGTGCAATTAAAAAAGGGTTATCCACCCTGAAACTTCTTTTTCCGAGTAAAATTCTCCTGAAGAGATCCCCGAGGCCTCCGCCGGTCAGCACATCCATGTAGAGGTCGCCGAGGGTTGGGTTTCCGATTCCAAGTTTCTCTTCAAGGAACCCTGAGAGGTTCCTCATTCTTAGGATGGCTGTGACAAGGGGTGTTGAGAGGAAGAGGAAGATAAGGGCCCATAACCCACCGGCGAGATAGAATGCGATTCCCAGGGCCACTGCAAAGCTGTGGTTTCCAACCTCGCCCATCATTATCTTTCCCCTGTAATCAAGTGGGGAGTAGGCAGCGCATACAGCCAGTAAGAGGAGGGGAAGGTAGATATCCGAACCACCAACAAATGCAATGGCTGTCGCCAGTAGGGACATGATCATTGTCAGGCTGCATGCAACACCCGGCTGCATATCTGCAATGTTGAGGGGCTGTATCATGAGGGCCACAAGCAGGCCGGCCGGTCCCATGAGGGGGTATGTGATGATTGTGACCGCTATGATCCCAAGGCCCCTTGAGAGCTGACCCCACTCAACTGGCAGATCCAGGATCTTTTTCCTTCCGGAGAGGTCATCCATGAAGGCCAGGAGCCCCATTATGGCAACAGGTGGCCTCAGCGGGTCTGGCATGAAGGCCAGAAGAACAAGCCAGGGCGCCAGACCCACCCCCCTTGGTGTTCCTCCCCTCACATCGGTGTAAAGGTTGGAATACCGCATACGTGATATCAGAGCAGCCATGAGAGGCGTCAGTAAACCTGCAATTGCTGCAGCTACCATTATGGAATAGGGATAATGTGAAGCATCCGGTATCATGATCAGCGCATCCATTCCTGTCACCTGAAACCTGATGATGTCTGGACCACAACGTTCCTGAGGCCCTCATCAATCATCAAATCCTTCACCCTCAGCATCTCATCCTCATCTGGCCACTCAATATCCCTGCGCCTGAATTCAGGTCGATAATCCAGGATGGTTACCTGAACGTCCCTGTCTATGGATGATATCCTCGAGGCCATTGCGGTAATCTCATCGCTGGATATGATTGACCTGCTGTAGGGCACCCCCAGGCCCAGGAAGATGTCCGGGTGATTCTCTGAAAGGTACCTGAAGGCATTCCATGAATTCTCAAGGTAAACCCTGGCAGTTTTCTCATCATGGAGCCCTGATATCTCCATGAAGGTTTCAGGCCTCAGACCTTTGAGATCAATCCCTATCAGGTTCATCCCTGAATCCACGAGTTCATCAAGGTATTCGGGGGTCAGGATAGTGCCGTTGGTATCAACGTGAACGTTGACATCCCCTTTGAGTTCCCTGATTGCCCTGATGGTCAATGAGAGCCAGGTCCTGTTGAGGGTGCATTCACCCCCTGATATGGTAACAGTACCGGTTCTGTAGATGGATTCAAGGCCCATTAGGATCCCTGCTGTTTCATTGGGGTCGAGCAGGTTCCCCAGTGATGTGAATGCAACCTGGCTGTTCTGGCACTGGGGACACCTCAGGTTGCAGCCATGGGTGAAGCACACCACCTCAACAGGGGTCCCTGTCTTCTCAGAAAATGGGGTTCCAACTCCACCGGCTGTGTGTGGACCGAAGCTGCTCACAAACCTCAGCGGGGGTTCAGGGGCTGTCTCTATGACCATGCCCTCAGAGAGGGGTGTTACACAGGATGGTGCGATGCAACCATCAATGGATACACTGCAGGCCAGGCATGCCCCTGAACCGCAGGGTGAGAATATATCACCGTCATCAGGGATCATGCTCCTTTTAAGGCCCGCCCCCTCCAGGGCATCTCCAACTGTACCCCCCGCTCTGACCTCCCTGCCATTCACTTTTACTGTATATTTTTTAAGGTCAGGGTCACCTGGCAGGATTGCGTCTTCAGGGCATACAAGGAGGCAGGCCCTGCAGCCAGTGCAGTTTTCACTGCATTTCAGTTCGCGACAGTTTCCACATCCCCTGCATCGATCCCCAAGTCTCCGGAACATTCTGAATCCCCCTGAAATCACTGGATCTTGAATCTTAGAATACCAGCCAGACCTCCCAATGATTCCAGCTGTTTTCCGCCCTCATGTTCACTGCTTATGAGCACCACGGAGCCACCCATGCCCTCAACCATGTCGAGGTAGCCCTCAATGTCCTCCCTGCTAACAACCCTGTCCAGGACCAGGAGCTTCTCAACGGCCCCCATGTTAATGGCATCCATAACCTCCACCTTACCATAGACAACGGAGTCAGGGTCCCTGGCCAGCTTCTCAAGGAACTCATTAACGTTCCTTATCTCAGAGGCTATCCTCTTCTCTGATGAGACCCTTTCAACCGTCCCCTTCCTCAGAACCTCAGAGATGCCTGAGCGCCCACCTGTCCCGGTGTTCTCAAGCACCGCCTTCTTTGCGATTTCAGGATACTTCTCCATGAGGTAATCATGGAAATCTGACTTGTAAAACCCTGGCCCCGCTATTATGATGGTCTCAAGGTCTCCATACTTCTGGAGTGACTCCACGATGCTCTCATAGAATTCACGCCTCAACTTACTCCTGTCCCTCTGCTGTATTCTCTTGCCAGGAATGTGGCCGGTTATGGGGCCCCTGTATTCAACCCCGTACTGTCTTATCAGTCCCATTTCAGCGACGTCATCCTCTATTACAAGGATGATCGCCCTCAGATTCTTTGATGCCCTTACAGCCTCCCTGAGCCTCTTAAGTGTCCATCTGCTCCAGTGCTCCTTCTGGATCCTCAGAGATGTGTTGAGCTTGACCTCCAGGGTGTGGTGGGAGCCCATGGGCACAAGGTCCTCAGGACCCTGCTCAATAACTCCTGTGGCCCTCAGTCTCCCGGTGTAGATGTGGAAGCTGACATTTTCAACCCTTATACCAAGATAAAATGTCTTTTTAACTCCCCTGTCACTTCTTATCTTCTCTCCACTGGTATCCTGTATTCTCCTTGTGGTTCTGGCTGATAGGAGGTCTCCCTCCTCTATTATGTGTGAGAGGTGCCAGAGGTCATCAAGGGTTTCGGGTACGACTTCAATGACGCCGTTCTTTTCATCCTCTTCAACTATCCTCATGGATTCACCCTGAAAAAATCATTGGCGGAGTTAATGATAATATATAAGAATGCCATTATAAAACTAGGAGTATTCTAATGTAAGGTTTGGAGTGTAATGTGATGGGTGACTATGAATCTGGAAGTGCAATCTTCCTCAGTATCCTCGCCGGCTTTGTGATGCTCTTCTTCATTGACGGACTGTTTGTTTATACCTTCACAGGTTTTCTGGCCGCCTACCTCACAAGGCCAGATAGGAGAAGCGCAGGGGAGGGGGGTACTGCATCCCTCATACTGGCTATTCTCAGCTTTGCATCGGGGATGATATTCGGGCCTGAAATGCCTGGGAGAATCGCTGAAATTGTTGGACCTGATGTTTTCACTCTATCAGTGGGATTCTTAATTGTATGTGCCATCAGCCTCATCCTTGGAAGTATCGGAGGTTACATAGCTGTTAAGGCCTTCAGAAATGAGGTTTGAGATGCTCGAATCTCATGAAATGAGATTTTATACATCCAGAACCACAATGGAGATATAATTGATGATTATCAGCATCATAGGGGGTACCCGTGGGCTTGGATACTGGATTGCAAGGTTCCTGAGGAAGGAAGGCTTCAGGGTCATAATCACAGGGAGGGACCATGAGGCCGGCAGATCAGCCGCCGCGAGGATAGGTGCAGAGTACTGCCCTGCCAATGTGAGGGCTGCCTCACTTGCTGACGTTGTGGTTGTATCTGTACCTATAGATGTGACCCCTGATGTCCTCAGGGAGGTGGCGCCCCATGTGAGGGCTGGCGGGCTGCTGATGGATGTGACCTCAGTCAAGGAGGAACCGGCCAGGGTCATGGAGAGGTTCATAGCCAGGGGCGCCCACTACATCCCTGCCCATCCCATGTTTGGGCCCCGTGTATCATCCCTTGAGGGCCAGGTGGTGGTCCTGACACCCACCAGGGATAATCCATGGCTTGAGGACGTAATCAGATTCCTTGAGGAGAGGAAGGCACGTGTAATAGTCACCGATCCATCCACCCATGACCGTATGATGAGTGTTGTCCAGGTCCTCACCCACTTCGCCTACATAAGCATAGCAGCCACCCTTGAGGCTGAGGGTGTTGACATAAGGGAGTCCCGTAAGTTTGCAAGTCCCATCTACAACCTGATGATAGATACAATAGCAAGGATAGTGGCCCAGAACCCCTACCTCGCCTACTCAATTCAGACCCATAACACCTACGGCCAGGAGATGCGTGATAGTTTCCTGAGAACTGCCGCCAGGCTAAACGATATGCTGAGGGATGGGCTTATGGATGATTTCGTGTCAGGGATGAGCCTTGCAGCCAAGAACATAGATGACGTGGAGGCATCCCTTGGCAGGTCAGATAAGGCCATAGATGCACTTAATCATGATTTAATCGTGCTGAGGGACTCTGTTGGTCAGGAGATTGGCCTCAGACATATCTATTCCGGTAAGGTGCATGTTGGTGTACTTGAGTCTGTTACCCCGGATTATGCAATTTTAAGGTCTGGTAAGAGGGTCATGAAGTTAAAGATTTCCAACATAACTGTGCTGTCAGAGGATGAGCTCCGTCGCTGGAAGGTTGAGAACCTTGATCTGCGGGTTTATGATGTATCTGCTGTTTTTCCAGAATCTGTGGATCCAGGGGTCATAGAGCGCATGGTGGGCCTCCTTGATTGTGTAGTTGAAGTGGAGGTTGTTGATGTTTACAGGGGGCCCCAGATACCCCATGATCACTTCAGTTTAACCCTCAGGGTGAAGGTGTTTGATAGGGAGTGCTATGAGGAGATTCTGAAGGTCCTGAAGGGTATAGGTGCCTCAATAAGATAACATGACCCCCCCTTCTGCGAATCTATCTTAATACTCCTCCCGGGAGGGTCTATCTAATAGTATATAAACTTTACCGAAACATTTATATATGAGTATTTGGACATGTATTATAGTAACCTAAATTTACTAAAAAACTTCCGTTAAATTAAATATTAACCTGAATCATAATAATCACAAAGAGGTGGGTTGTATGACAGAAAAAGATATGAAATTAAAGGTTGCAGAGGCCCTTGCCCAGCAGGACGTGGGGAGGGGAATAGCACGTGTGGACCCTGCATGCATGGAAAAACTGGGTCTCTCAGATGGGGACATCATTGAGATAGAGGGCAAGAAACTGACAGCTGCAACTGTGGTATCATCACAGTCCGACATAGGACTCGGAATAATAAGGATAGACGGTTACCTCCGTAAAAACGCAGGAGCATCCATAGGTGAAGAGGTGACAGTCAGAAGGGCTGACGTCAAGGACGCCCAGAAGGTCGTTCTGGCCCCAGTGGATCAGGAGGTCATAATAAGGGGAGACATAAGATCCGCATTCCTCAACAGAGTACTTGTTAAGGGAGACATAATAGTTTCAGGGATCAGACAGCAGATATCCGCCGGAGGACTCTTCGACGAGTTCTTCAGGGACTTCATGGACATATCCCCCCTGGGAGAAATCAAACTGGCAGTCGTATCAACAAGCCCTGCAGGTGTGGTGCGGGTAACACCATCAACACAGGTCGAGATGCAGCAAAAACCCGTGGACGTCAGCAAACTCGAGGGCGTCAAGAACCTAGTTGATGTGACCTACGAGGACATCGGAGGCCTCAAGGAGGAGGTCAAAAAGGTCCGTGAAATGATAGAAATACCCCTCAAGAGACCGGAACTCTTCGAGAGGCTCGGCATAACACCACCAAAGGGTGTCCTGATGCACGGACCACCAGGAACAGGTAAAACACTCCTGGCAAAGGCCGTTGCCAACGAGAGCGACGCCCACTTCATAGCCATCAACGGACCCGAAATAATGAGCAAATACGTCGGTGGATCCGAGGAAAGGCTAAGGGAATTCTTCGAGGAAGCAGAAGATAACGCCCCATCAATCATATTCATAGACGAGATAGACGCCATAGCTCCCAAAAGGGAGGACGTGAGTGGAGAGGTTGAAAGGAGAATCGTAGCCCAGCTCCTCACCCTGATGGACGGCCTCAAGAGCAGGGGACAGGTGGTTGTCATAGGTGCAACCAACAGACCAGACGCCCTTGACCCTGCACTCAGAAGGCCGGGCAGGTTCGACAGGGAAATCGAGATAGGAGTCCCTGACAGGGAGGAGAGGAAGGAGATACTCCAGATACACACAAGGGGAATGCCCCTTGCAGATGACGTTGACCTCGATGAACTGGCAGAGATAACCCATGGATTCGTGGGTGCAGACCTGGAGTCACTCTGTAAGGAATCCGCCATGAGGGTCCTGCGAAGGGTGCTCCCAGAGATAAAGGCCGATGAGGAGATACCCAAGGAAGTCCTGAAGAAGATGGTGGTCACGAGGGCGGACTTCAAGGACGCCCTCAAGGAGATACAGCCATCAGCCCTGAGGGAGGTCCTTGTGCAGGTACCGAACGTCTCATGGGACGACATAGGGGGCCTGGAGGACGCCAAGCAGGAACTGAGGGAGGCTGTTGAGTGGCCACTCAGGTACCCCGACAAATTCAAGAAATTCGGAATCAGACCACCCAAGGGCATTCTCCTGCATGGATCCCCTGGTACCGGTAAAACCCTCCTGGCAAAGGCCGTTGCCAACGAAAGCCAGGCAAACTTCATAGCGGTCAAGGGTCCGGAACTGCTATCCAAGTGGGTTGGTGAATCAGAGAAGGGTGTACGTGAAGTCTTCAGGAAGGCACGTCAGACAGCACCCACAGTGATATTCTTTGATGAGATAGACTCAATAGCCTCAGTGAGGAGCGGAAGCACAGCCGACTCCGGCGTAACCCAGAGGGTTGTCAACCAGCTGCTCACAGAGATCGACGGACTTGAAGAGCTACAGGACGTGGCGGTTATAGCTGCCACGAACAGGCCTGACATCCTTGACCCGGCACTCCTCAGGCCCGGAAGATTCGACAGGCACGTCAAGGTTGACGACCCAGATAAGGAGGCGAGACTCGCAATATTCAGAGTCCACACCAAAGACATGCCCCTTGCAGATGACGTTGACCTTAAAAAGCTTGCAGAGAAAACTGAGGGATACGTGGGTGCAGACATTGAGGCTGTATGCAGAGAAGCAGCCATGCTAACCCTCAGGGATAACATGGAAGCCGAGGAAGTACCAATGAAGTACTTCCTTGATGCCATGGAGAAAATAAAACCAAAGGGTGGCAGAGAGGAGCAGGTCCATTACCATTAAATCCTCGATAACTCCCTTTTGTAACTTCTTTTATTTTTGCAGAACTTCTATTTTTAAGGTCTCCGGTGATTAAATGGTAAACCGCTTAAAGATCATCAGCATAGTTTCCATAACCATTATTCTCCAGAAGTTCCTTTAGAGTTTTTTTCAAATCGCTAATTTCACAGATTGCAAAATCTTTAAGATTTGAATATTTGCTCTCTAAATCAAGTATATCTTTTAACTTGTTCTCTAAGTCAGATAATTGCTCACTCTTTTACCCTCTGGGCTGATCTGGAACTGTAATTAGGAGAAGAAGTGGATATTCCACATCATAAGGTTTTTTCATTAATTTTAACTATACGTGTTAGTGCGTAGAGTGGGATTGGCCCGGCAATTTCTTTGGGAGTGGCCGCAGTTTTTGCCTCGATGGCAAGGAAGGGTTCTTCATCATCAAAAATCGTGATATGAGAAGTCCCTACCCAATGAGCTCTGGCCTCTCCCTCATGCAAATCGGTCTCATCAAATAATCTGATGCTTGTTATACCCCCTCTGTTCTGGACATATATGTTTTGATCCTTGAAGGGACCTGAGATATCCCTATAGATTTTATCTAAATACTCAGCTATTTCACTCATTATAACCCCAAACCATGTACTTTTTCCTTTATTGGATTTAACAACCTTCTAAATTTATCAATTTTTGATCAGATGCTTAAAACTAGATGGTGCTCATGAAAACAGGACATATTACAAAAGAATTGGTATGGACACCATCACTCATTCTTACAAGATCTGATTCATGAACTCCAGTGCACTGAATGGCGTTATTGAGGGCCTCCCTGAGTTCAGTGATCTCCCCGGAGATTAACACAGGAGACCCATTAATTATTTTTAAGTGATGACCCACAACCTATTATCTACAGACAAGGAACTCCAACATTTTAACCGGGTGATGCGATGCCATACAGAGTTAAAGATATTTCACTGGCCCCTCAGGGCGAAAAAAAGATCAGATGGGTTCAGGAACACATGCCTGTACTTGAAAGGATAAAAAGTGACTTCTCAGAGGAGAAACCCTTCAGGGGGGTCACCATAGGATCCTGTCTTCACCTCGAACCAAAGACCATAAACCTTGGCCTCACACTCAAGGCTGGAGGTGCAGAGGTCGCCATGACCGGATGCAACCCCCTATCAACCCAGGACGACGCCACAGCCGCCGGGGCGAAGATGGGACTCAACATGTACGGGTGGCGTGGGGAGACAAAGGAGGAGTACTATGAGAACATACACCGCGTCCTTGACCATGAACCGGAGATCCTCATCGATGACGGTGCAGACATGATATTCCTTGTCCACCGGGAGAGACCAGAACTCCTTGATGGGATAATAGGTGCCTGTGAAGAGACAACCACAGGTATAAACCGGCTTAGGGCCATGGCAGCCGACGGAGCCCTCAAGTTCCCTGTGATGGCTGTGAACGACGCCTACACCAAGTACCTCTTCGACAACCGCTACGGTACCGGACAGTCAACCTTTGACTCCATAATGGGGACCACAAACATGCTGATAGCCGGGAAGACCGTCGTGGTATGCGGCTACGGCTGGTGCGGTCGAGGTATAGCCATGAGGGCTGAGGGGCTTGGAGCCAGCGTAATAGTGACCGAAGTGGATCCTATAAGGGCTCTTGAAGCCCGTATGGATGGTTTCAGGGTTATGAAGGTTTCGGATGCTGTTAGGGAGGCTGATATACTTATAACAGCCACAGGGAACACCGATGTTGTTTCTGAATCTGAATTCCTGAACATGAAGGATGGCTGTGTAATGGCAAACTCCGGCCACTTCAACGTCGAGATAAGCAGGGATGTCCTTGAAGAACTATCAAGGGATAAGAGGGAGGTTAAGGAGGACATCGAGTTATTCATAATGCCTGATGGACGTAAATTATACCTCCTGGCTGATGGAAGGCTGGTAAACCTTGCATCCGAGCGCGGCCAGGGCCACCCCGCAGAGATAATGGATATGAGCTTTGCAATGCAGGCACTATCAGCAAGACACCTCCTCCATGAGAAACCAGACCCTGGCGTCTACAGGGCACCCGATGAAATAGACATGATGGTTGCCCGGATGAAACTCGATGCCATGGGCATTGAGATCGACGAACTCACAGAAGAACAGAGGCTTTACCTTGAAAACTGGGAAGAAGGGACCTGATCTATCTGCGGGTGACCATATTGGGATTTTTCAGATTCATAGATAAGGGGGATGGCCCTGTAAGGTTATTTGTGGGTGGTGTGCATGGAAGGGAAGGCCTCACAACCATAAGGGCCCTCCGGAGGCTGGGTTTCAATGACATAAAGCGTGGCAGGCTGATCATATACAGCTGCAACCCCACCCCCTACATAAGCACCCTGAACCCCGACTACTACACGACCCCCCGGGGGAAGGAGATACTTGGACTCATAGAGAGGTACCGACCATCAACCTACCTGGAGGCCCACTGCTACCGCAGGGAGAACTACGGCAGGCTCACAGATCCTTCAAGGAAGGCGTCTGAGGGTGTGCCCCCCCTCATAGAACTTGAAGAGGGTGTGCTTATAGGATCTGTGTCTCCACACATACGCAAGAAGCTCTTCAGGCGGGAGGATATCTGTCTCACAGTTGAGATGCCATGCCTGGATGGGGGATCCGATAAGAGTCTTGAGGTCTATGTGGAATTTCTGAGGACAGTTGCCTCCTCAGAAACAAGAGAAGAACTTGAACTTCGCCTTGGAAAGAGGTACCCTGAACAGGTTGAAACCGCTAGAATATATGCCCGGGAGTTCTTCGGGGAGTACCCCCCATTCTAAATCAAATCCGCTTTGCAGGTTCAGAATCCTCAGGGACAGCAGGGAACCTGAATGGCCGAATATATACAGCCTGTCAGGACAATGACAGAATCCAACAGCATAGCCCCAGGGCAGGATAGTATAGACGTCAACCCAGATCATGGAGGGACACCAGATAAAAGGACAGAATATGAGATGGATTGGAATTTCCATAAATATCAAGAGGGTGAGAGAATCAGCAGGGTGAAATCATACATAAAGAGGCTCATAAGGCTTGTTGAAATGGAGAGGGAAGCCGAGATAAACGCCATGATGAATGAGATAAGGAGGCTC
>Ga0272448_1005358_pt1 | contig 14231 bp, 12 predicted proteins | sample YNPCB0191_FD_202220 | JGI IMG/M metagenome (GOLD analysis project Ga0272448, IMG submission 202220) | Hot spring sediment microbial communities from Yellowstone National Park, WY, United States - YNP-CB-019-1 | ecosystem: Environmental > Aquatic > Thermal springs > Hot (42-90C) > Sediment...
TTCAAGCGATCTTTATATATCCCGGCTGATTCAGTTTTTCCGCATGTTGTTAAACCCGGATTAATATAATATGTGGCAGTATAAACAGATGGTTTTTATATATTGTGCAACTGGGGCATATAAATATAACAGCATAAACGAGTAATGTGGTAAACCGGGATAGTTATTCCTCATTTTTAGAACATCTTCATGGCTAAGTATATTTTTGTTACTGGCGGTGTGGTAAGCTCAGTGGGAAAGGGTATTGCTGTAGCTTCTATAGGCCGCCTGTTGAAGAGCCGGGATGTCCCGGTTTCGGTGCAGAAGCTCGATCCTTACCTTAACGTCGATCCGGGGACGATGTCTCCCTACCAGCATGGAGAGGTATTCGTTACCACCGATGGGGCGGAGACCGATCTCGATCTGGGACATTACGAGCGTTTTATCGATACAGACCTTACGGCAGCATCCAATGTAACATCGGGGCAGATATATTCGGCGGTGATTGCGGGTGAACGGCGCGGGGATTTTCTGGGCGGCACCATCCAGGTAATCCCGCATGTTACCAATGAGATTAAACGCCGCATACGCGAGGTACCGCAGATATCCAAGGCACAGGTGGTAATCGTTGAAGTCGGCGGCACGGTGGGCGATATCGAGAGCCAGCCGTTCCTGGAGGCCATCCGCCAGATGCGCAATGAGGTCGGCAGGGATAATGTCCTGTACATCCATGTAACTTACCTGCCGTTTATCGCCACCACTAAGGAACTCAAAACCAAGCCAACCCAGCACAGTGTAAATGAGCTCAGGCGGATCGGTATCCAGCCGGATATCATCCTCTGTCGGGCAGACTATCCCATATCACAGGCATTGCGGGATAAAATCTCGCTGTTCTGTGATGTGGAGAAGGATGCCGTCATACCCATGGTTACCGCCGAGACCATCTACGAGGTGCCTCTTATCCTGGAAGAATACGGCTTAAGCAATCTGATAGCCAGCCGGCTGAGGTTGAATACCGGTAAGGCCGATTTAAGCGAGTGGCGCCAGATGGTTGAGCGCATGAAGACGCCCAAAGAAAGCATCAATATCGCTCTGGTTGGCAAATACGTAGAGCTGGAAGATGCCTATTTCTCCGTACGCGAATCTCTGTGTCATGCCGGCCTTTACCATGACCGGCATATTAATATCGTGTGGATACAGTCTGAAGATCTGGAGAGGGGTGTTAATGAAAATCTGCTGGGCAGAGTGCATGGAATAATCGTGCCGGGAGGTTTCGGCAACCGCGGGATAGAAGGCATGATAACCACCGCCTCTTATGCCCGCCATAATAATATACCCTATCTCGGGCTGTGTCTGGGGATGCAGGTCATGGTTATCGAGTTTGGCCGCTATGCGCTGGCCAATAAGCAGGCCAACTCCACCGAGTTCAACAGCCGGACGCCCTATCCGGTCATCGACCTCATGCCCGATCAGCGCCATATAAACGAGAAAGGCGGCACCATGAGGCTGGGTATCTACCCGTGTCATCTGGTACCCGGCACCAAGGCGGCCGCCGCATACCGCCAGGAAATTGTCTACGAACGATACCGGCACCGCTACGAATTCAATAACCAGTACCGTGAACTGTTTGAGAAAAAGGGCATGGTATTCAGCGGGTTATCGCCGGATGGCAGCCTGGTTGAGATCGCCGAGCTGAAAGATCATCCCTGGATGGTGGCCTGTCAGTTTCATCCCGAGTTCCGCTCGCGTCCCAACCGGCCCCATCCGCTGTTTGTGAGCTTTATCGGTGCCGCCTGCCAGACGATGGTTGACGGTACACAGGTGACACTGCCCATGACATGAATGTGCATGTCTGAATCAGATTATGATAAATTTTCCGGCAGGAGAAGAATATGCGGTTGTTTCTCGATACGGCTAATATAGAACATATCAAACACGGTGTACGGCTGGGTGTGATCAGCGGTGTGACCACCAACCCCAGCCTCGTTTCCAAGGAAGGAAGGGTAAATTATAAAAAGCTGGTGCAGGAGATATGCTCGATCGTACCCGGCCCGGTATCGACCGAGGTTATCGCTCAGGATACCGCCGGCATGGTGAAAGAAGCACGTGCCATAGCCGCCTGGGCGGAAAACGTCGTGGTGAAGATACCGGCGGGGCTGGAGGGCACCGAAGCCACGCATATACTCGCCTCTGAAGGCATTAAGGTGAACTACACACTGTGTTTTTCGGTAAACCAGGCGCTCCTGGCGGCGCTTGCCGGTGCAGCCTATGTCAGCCCGTTTGTGGGCAGGCTTGACGATATAGGTGAAGACGGCATGCAGCTTGTCGAAGAGATAGCCCAGGTATTCCGTCAGTATCCTGCTGTTAAGACGGAGATTATCGCCGCCAGCATCCGTCATCCACAGCACTGTTTGAGGGCGGCTAAAGCGGGTGCACATATAGCCACCATCCCCTATGCGGTACTGCTCCAGATGGCCAAACATCCACTGACCGACATCGGCTGTGCACGCTTTCTGGAGGACTGGAAGAGGGTAATGGGGGATGTATCCAATATTTAAAAACTACAAAATCATTCTATTCGAGGTGTTGCCATGATGAACTTAACCGAACTGGAAATGAAAACCACCGATGAGCTGATAGCTCTGGCAAAGTTGCAGGGGATAGAGAACTGCGAGACACTCAGCCGTGAGGAGCTTCTGGGCCGTCTTTCAACCGCCGTTACGCCTCCGGAGCCTCAGCCCGGCTTTTACATGAGCCTGGGAGGCATTCTGGAGATCATGGATGATGGGTACGGCTTTCTCCGGCAGGACAACCTGCTGCCCGGACCCAACGACGTTTATATATCCAATTCCCAGATCAGGCGCTTCGGACTGCGCAACGGCGATACGGTCATCGGGCAGGCCAGACCGCCCAAGGAGGGTGAGAAATACTGCAGCCTTCTCAGGGTGGAAACGGTCAACGGGCTCGACGCCGATCAGTCCAAAAACAGGCCGCATTTTAACCAGCTGACGCCGACTTTCCCCGATAAAATGTTCGATCTGGAGACCAATCCCAAAAACCTGTCCACCCGACTGATCAATCTGGTGGCCCCCATCGGCAGGGGTCAGCGCGGTTTGATCGTGTCCCCCCCCAAAGCGGGTAAAACCATCCTTTTGAAAAATATCGCCAATGCCATAACGGCCAAGTACCCCGAGGTGCACCTGATGGTCTGCCTGATCGGCGAAAGGCCGGAAGAGGTGACCGATATGAAGCGCTCGGTCAAGGGCGAAGTGGTATCGGCTACATTCGATGAGCCGGTGGAGAACCATACGCGTGTGGCCGAGCTGGCTCTGGAGAGGGCCAAGCGCATGGCGGAAATAGGCAAGGATGTGGTCATCCTGCTGGACGGCATCACCCGTCTGACGCGTTCATACAACCTTGCCATGCCTCCCAGCGGCCGGACACTATCCGGCGGCATTGACTCGGTGGCCCTCTATCCGCCCAAGCGTTTCTTCGGCGCCGCCCGCAATATCGAGGAAGGCGGCAGCCTCACCATACTGGCAACCTGCCTGGTCGATACCGGCAGCCGAATGGATGACCTCATTTACGAAGAGTTCAAAGGCACGGGCAATATGGAACTTCATCTGGACCGCAGGCTGGCGGAGAAGCGGGTCTTCCCGGCCATCGATATCCTGCGCAGCGGCACCCGACGTGAGGAACTGCTGGTTGATGAATCCACCCTGGCCAAGGTCTGGCTGCTGCGGAGGATGGTTAGCATGATTGCCGAAGACTCCAACAATCCAGCAGATGCGTCTGAACGTGTTATCGAGCGGCTGGCCAGGACGCAGACCAATGCCGAGTTCCTGGCCACACTGAATGCCAAGGACGTGTAAATGTTTTCAATAACCACCGACAGAAAAGCCGGTCGTGCCCGAAAGATCGTTCTTCAACACGACAGTTTTCCGCATGCCGGGGGTAATCTGTGAAGACCAGAATCGCAACAGCACTGCTTGTTTCCTTCATATCTATTTTCTGTCTTCTGCCCGCTCCGGTCCATGCATTTACTCTCGGCCTGGAACCCGTCTCCGGGCCGGTGGGTTCCGATGTTAAGATACCCGCTTTCTGCCAGTACGGCGAAGGTGAGTATTATCTCTACTGGGGTGATGACAACCAGATGATTGCCCAGGGCGTGGTTGAGTCTAAAAGCTGTGCACCCATCACCTTCAAGGTGCCGCAGGCAGCGCGCGGAAAGCATACCGTCACACTTAAAGTGGGCAACAAATCATTCAGCCGCGATTTTACCGTCACCGCCAGCATTGTTCTGGGGACGAAAAAAGGTCCGGTGGACAGCCGGGTGACCGTTTATGGCTACGGGTTTGATAACCAGGAGGGCGGAATACGCATCATATATGACGGTAACACGGTGGCCTCGGGTATACAGGCCAACCGGAGCGGCACCTGGCAGTACACACTGGCCATACCCCTCAGCAGCCGGGGGAGCCATCCCGTCAGCGCCAGCGGGCCCACCACGACCGCGCAGGAGGTTGGCAACAAGGTCTTTGAGGTGACGCCCTCCATATCGGTAAATCCGGATTCCGGATGGGTGGGGCGCATCATAAACGTATCGGGAAGGGGATTTGCCCCGGGAGAGTCGGGCATCGCCGTTATCTACGATGGAACCACGGTTAAATCGGGCATAATGGCCGATATAGCCGGGAGCTGGCAGGCCTCCTTCTCTGTGCCTCCCTCGGGGCGCGGCGCCCATAAACTCGATGCCAGAGGAAACTTCACCGGCCAGGATGATGTGCCCGAAGTCAGCTTCACCGTCGCGCCGGGATTGAGGGTCGAACAGGCCTCGGGTAAGCTGGGCGAAATGATCCATGTTGGTGAAATGCTGCTTGTTACCGGGATCGGGTTTCAGGCCAATGAAACGGGCATATCGGTTACTTTTGATGGAACACGTGTTGTCGAAGGACTGATGGCCGATGCCAACGGCTCCTGGTCCGCCAGCTTCACCGTTCCTGCCGCATCTCAGGGCGAACATGCGGTAAAGGCGTCGGGCGACATCACCCGCACGGACGAAGCGACGCCATATATTATCGTGCTGACGCCGCGACTGCGCATTAATCCGGACAGCGGCGCGATCGGGCAGAGCATGCTCCTGAGCGGCGACGGTTTCAGCTCCAACCGGCCGGTTACGATATATTACGATTCGAAGAAAATGACGGCCGGGGTAAGTACGGATTTCAGAGGGAATTTCAGTACCACTTTTCAGCCTCCACCCTGCACCGCCGGGAGGCACAGCCTGACCGTGGTCGATGAAGGCGGGGCGGCCTCGAATGTGAGCATCACCATCGAATCGGAGCCGCCGGGCGTGCCGTCGCTCATATCCCCTCCGGCCGGCGAGGTCTTCAGCCTGTTTGAAAATAAACCGGTGGAGTTCTCCTGGTCTTCGGTGGAGGACGCCAGTGGTGTGGTATATACATTTGAGCTAAGCCAGCAGGCGTCTTTTTCCGGCAGTGTCATACGTCGGGAGAACCTGGAGAAACCGGCGTTTACACTTCAGGCCGGCCAGCGGCCGGGACCCGGCGAATACCACTGGCGCGTCAGGGCTATCGATCTGGCGGGCAATGCCGGCGAGTGGAGCAGGGTGCAGACCATCGAGTTTTCCGGCTTTGCCTACCTGTGGATTGCCGCCGCCGGACTGGGCGTGATACTGCTGGTGGTGCTGATAGTCTGGCGTATAAGAGCGATCAGCAAAAAAGGCGGCTGGTCAAATGACGATGATTAGCTTCAGGTTCTTGACAAAAAAAGGCGATGGCTATAATATGAGTGAAATTTAAACTGAAAAAATGTGTATAAATATAATAAAAGCGAGGTAAAACAGGTATGAAATTAATGGTTATCGGGTTAGGCCAGTGCGGTTCACGCGTGGCTGATGAGTTTGCCCGTCTCGGGCAGAGGGCCCGTGCCGAAAGGGGCACCACCATCATTACGGGTACCTTTGCAGTCAACACCGACCAGACCGACCTGACCGGACTGTCTCATATAGGCTCCGACTACATGCACCGCATACTCATCGGTGGACGTAAAACCTGGGGGCATGGTGTGGGCAAGGTTAACGAGATGGGTGCCGAGCTGGCAAGAGAGGACGGCGACAAGGTCATCGATGCCGTTCGCACATCGCCCCTCTTTTATCAGACGCACGCCTTTCTGCTTATTGCGGGCACGGCGGGCGGCACAGGCTCGGGTGCCATCTCCATCATCGCCCAGATGCTTAAAGAGCGCTATATCGGCAAGCCGGTCTATGCCCTGTGTGTTCTTCCGTTCGAGCATGAGGAAGTGGCCGAGCTCAGGAGCGTTTACAACACGGCCACCTGCCTGAAGTCCATCCACTCCGTGGCCGACGGTGTTTTCCTGGCGGACAACCAGCGCTACGTCCGCAAAGATGCCAGCCTGGCCATGAACCTGGCGCGCATCAATGCCCAGATTGTGGAGCCCTTCTACGATCTGATGTGTGCCGGCGAAGTCACCCACCATCGCTCGGTTGGTGCCAAGACCATGGATGCCGGCGATATAATGCAGTCCATCGACGGCTGGACCGCCATCGGCGTGGGCAAAAACGAGATACCCCGCGGCTTCCGCTTCCCCTGGGAGCTTAACAAGGTCAGCTTCCGTGAGAAGAGCAGTGAGACGCTCAGGGCCATGCAGGCCATGGATGCCGCCGTCAGTGAGCTTTCCATCGCCGTTAATCCCGAGGATGCGGGCCGTGCACTTTACCTCATGGCCGCACCCGCCAAGGAGATGAGCATGGATATCGCCAAAGGCCTCGGCGATTACCTGCGCGAGCTGGCCGAAAACGCCGTGATACGTGCCGGCGACTTCCCCAGGGAAAAATCGTCGGTAGATGTCACCATCATCTTCTCACAGCTCGCCTTCGTGCAGAAGATAAGAGATTACTACGACAGGGCCTCCGCCTTCGCCCAGACGCAGAAAGACCGCCTGAAGGAAACCACCGGCCGCCTGCGCGACATGGAGGACGCCGCCAAAGGCCTGCCCAGCCTTATCTGAACCTTTTCGGTGAATAAAAAAGGGGGACGGTGCACCGTCCCCCTTTTTTAATGCCCCACCGCCCTGCGGGGCTCGTATCCTTCAGCCGCCTTTACACACAGCGCCAGGCTCATAAGATAGTCGTCGTGCCCCTCGACGGGATCTACGTAAAAGTTGAGCGTTCTGTCGGGATAATAAACGCCCCGCGCCCTCTCCAGCTCAAACATAATCTCACGGTAATCATCGGAGCCGTCGGGCGCGTAAAGCTGCAGGCGGCCCGAGTTGATGGCGGCCAGCAGGTCAAAGCCCAGTGATGACTTCGATGGGCGGGTAAACTTGAACGGGATCACACGGCTGCCCAGAGCACCGTGCAGAAATGAAGCCACCGGTTCACCCATGCCGGTGGCATCGATGACCACCCGGCTGCAGCTCCATCTGTTTTTCAGGATATCCACCATCAATGGATACAGCTCTGCGTGCTTTCTGCCCACCCAGCAGCAGTGCTCCACCACTTTGATACCGGGCTCCGGCGCCAGTGCCTGATCACACCGGCAGACCTCCGCCACGGTAACGACGGTTGCATCGCGGCCGCCGCCTTTCAATGCCGCTTCTGCATTTACCCCCATCTCCGTCCCTGTCTCACCGGCGATATCGATGCCCGCCACGTAAACCGCCTTCCTGTCGAACCGTGCTCTCTGCCTGGTATGGCTTCCCTGCATAAGTGAAATCTGCCCGCGCGACAGGAAGCCGCCTCCCGAGCGGACCGGCAGAAGGGCATACTGGCTGCGGAACAGCGGATGGTTCTCTCCGAGGCGCAGTTTTTCCGACTCTACGAAGGTGGCGTATGCGGGATTGTAGCGGGCAACCTCCTGCCAGTCGTAGCGGAAGTGCCGCCGGATGCCGTCCGCCCTCTCCAGCTCTAAATTGGACTGTTTGACCTGCTCCAGCAGCGAAGCGTCATCCCAGGTGGTGCCGTAGTGAACGGTGGTGGCATTGGTGGAAGAAGCCATCGGGCGGAACTCCTTGCTGTATTTATCGCCGTTTACGTCCTGCGATTCGTCGATCTCCAGCAGGATGTCGGCCGTATGTCCTACCACCGATGAACTCTCATCGGCCGAGAGGAACACCTGCCTGGCCGCTCCCAGCCTGATGATGTAGCCCATCTCGCCCAGCCAGATGCCGTCGAAACCGAAATCATCCAGCCGCTGCTTCAGGCGCGACATGGAAATAACCGTCTGCGGCTTGAAGGTGGGCGAGCACTTTACCAGGTTACCGCCCTTCAGCATATGCATGGCCAGTAGAAGCAGTTCGAGGTGGGCGGACAGCTCGTTTTTCCCTCCCTGTCGGGCGATCTCCACCGAAAAGGTAATACCGCGCTGATTCTCGATGCTGTCCAGCACGGCACGGGCGATCTCCGCCTGATACGGGCGCAGCCTCATTATTTGAGAAAGGCCCTCACCCCAAGGGGTACGGCCAGCTCGCTCAGCACCCTGCCGATTGCCTCCTTCAGACTCTTCTTCTGTTCTTTGGAGATGCTGTAACGTATCTTCACCAGGCTGGCGATGGTGGCCGCCGCCTTGAGGTGCAGTTCCACCCTGTCAGGGTCCTCCCTGATCAGGTCCCGCAGCTTCAGCCGCAGTACGGCAATCTCCTGGTCCAGCCCCTCCACACCGCCCGCTTCCTCCAGCATAAGCGCCGCCGATTCATCCAGCGCCGGGCCGTAAAACCCGCGCTTTCCGCGCTTTTTCCCCCGCTTTTCTGCCATCTTTTTTCACCTTTATCATGCCGTACACCAGGGCATAGGCCGCGGCATCATATCTCTCCTTCTCCAGTGCGTACTTCAACAGCTCAACCATGGCATTTAATATAGAACAAATGTACTATTCTATGCAAGGGGAATATGGCGCCTGGCGGATGTACAGGCGGCCGGCCCGATTACGGGCCGGATATGCGGGGTGGATGTTAAACGGGGATGGGTATTATTTGCGGGCGATGAATGAGGCCGCCAGGACATTGGGGCCGGTGTGGACGCCGATAACCGGGCTCACTCTGCTCCGGTATATCCTCCCTGGCGGCAGGATGGTGGTAAAGCGGTTGAACATCTCCTCCATCTCTTCATAGGCGGTTGCGGTCTCCAGCACCAGGTCTTCAACGCCGCCGGCTTCATCGACCAGTCTGAACAGCTCATCTTTGGCTCTGGTCCGGTTGCGCGTTTTGGCCACCGTCTCGATCACACCGTCTTCCAGCGTGATAATGGGGTTCAGCTTCAGCATGCTTCCCAGCAGTGCACGTGCCCTGCCGATTCTACCGCCCTTGAGAAGGTATTCCAGCGTATCGAAAATCATGTAGGCGCGCGTGCGTTTGAGCACATCCCTGACCATGGCGGCCACCCCGTCCAGCTTTTCACCCTGCCGTGCGGCCTGTGCCGCCCTGAGTGCCGGTAGAAATAGCCCTCCACAGGTAAGCTTGGTATCAATCACCTCTATATTGCAGGGATTCTCCAGCATGTTTTTGGCCTGCAGGGCGCTCTCAAACGTGCCGCTTATACCCCCCGAGATGGTAAGCACTATGATCTCATCGGTTACCTGCATCAGACTGTGGTACGCTTCCAGAAAGGTGCCCGGTGCCGGTGCCGACGTGGTGGGATGCACCCCTCCGCTGACCAGCCGCCGGTAAAACTCATCGGCCGTGATATCTATCCCATCCCGATAGGTCTCCTGACCGAAATGTACATTCAGGGGCACGATGGTGATGTCGTACTTCTTAATCAGTTCGGGCGTCAGATCGCCGGTGCTGTCGCAGATAACCCTGACCACTGGCTGTTTCCTCCTTCATATTTTGTTCGACTGTTGTTTCATTCTGGCCATCTCTTCTTCCAGCAGTATGCGTGCCAGCGGTTTGCCGATGGCCGATTTGGGCAGGCTGTCCCTTATTTCTATATACCGGGGGACCTTATATGCGGTCAGCCGCTCACGGCAGTACTTCTTCAACTCCTCGACCGTGCAGGGCAGGCCGTCCAGCACCACCCAGGCTTTAACCGCCTCCCCCTGGTACGGGTCGGGTATGCCGGCCACAATCACATCCACCACCGCTTTATGCGAGCCGAGCACCTCCTCCACCTGCCGCGGCCACACCTGGAAGCCGCCGCATTTTATCACGCTCTTCTTTCGGCTCTGAATGTACAGGTAGCCGTCCTCGTCCACATATCCGATATCGCCCGTGTACAGCCAGCCGTCCCTGATCATCTCGGCCGTCTCCTTCGGCCTCTGCCAGTAGCCCTGCATAATCTGCGGTGCACGGATGATGATCTCGCCCGCCTGGCCCGGCGGCAGTTCCCTCGTCCCGGTCTCCGCATCCACGATCTTCACAATGACATCGGGCAGGGGCAGTCCCACCGCTCCTTCCTTGTATTTCCCCATCACCGGCGTGATGACGCCTGCCAGCATGGACTCGGTAAGGGCGTAGCCCTCAACCATTCGGCCGCCGGTAAGCTCCTCGAACCTGCTCTTTACCTCCGCCAGCAGGGGTGCTCCTCCTGCCACACACAGCTTGGCAGATCTGATGTTCACCCGGCCGGACTTTACCAGCGGATGGTTCAGCAGGGCGACGAACAGCGTCGGCACACCCGGTATAAATGCCGGTCTTACCCTGTTGATTGTATGCAGCAGGTCGTTGATATCCCGCGGATTGGGCACCATGGCCAGCGGGTTGTGGTTGACCAGTGCTGTCCCCATCAGCGCCACGTTGCCGAATACATGAAAGGTGGGTACGGTGGCCAGTATTACATCGTCCCAGGGCTCAAGCAGTGCGCCGAACCAGGTGCGCAGCTGGTGGCCGGAGATGAACAGGGCATGGTGCGTGCCCACTGCCGCCTCGGTGGTACCGGTGGTGCCGCCGCTGAACAGCAGCAGTGCCGGGTCGGACGGCTTCACCTCGACCTTCGGCCTGCCGGCATGGCGGTATTTCATCAGCAGGTCGCAAAGCTTCAGGTCGCCCCGCTCCAGCCTGATGCGGTGTCCCCCCTTCCTCTCCTCCACCAGTTTGAACCCCGCCTTCAGCAGGAGCGGCAGGTGCTCATCGATCCCGGTGGCTATCACCAGCCTCACCTTCGTCTTCGGCTGCAGCTCCTTGACCGCCCGATAGAAGCTCGACAGGCAGATGACCACCTCGGTACCGCTCTCATTAAAGGCGTGCTCCAGCTCCATCTTGGTGTACAGCGGATTTATGGGTGAGGCGATGGCGCCCGCCTTCCAGACACCGAGATGGCAGTACAGCACCTGCGGACAGTTGGGCAGCAGAAGGGATACCCGGTCTCCCTTCTTCACGCCGGCGGCTGTCAGCGCCGCCGCCAGCGCATCGCTGTAGCGGTCGATGGCGGCATAGCTGAGGCGTCTGCCCTTGAAGAACACGGCCGGGTGGTCGGGGCGCTCCTCAACCGCCTCACCGAAGCAGTCCAGCAGCGTCTTTGACGGGTACGGCTCCAGGCTGTGCGGCATACCCGGATCGTAGCTTTTAAACCACGGATAGTCATCCATTAAAATCACCTCTCAATGCTGAAATGGAAATCGACTGACACCGTCAGACGGGCACAGTTATACCCGATCGACGGTATTCATTTTATTGTGCGGACATGTCGGACGTATATACGTAGTTCTGCGGAATCGGGCCGGTCGGATCTACTGAATATGGGCTTCGATGCTGTGCTGGACTGACGGCCGGCAGAGATTGCCCGGTAACCCGGGTCAGCTGTCTCCCGGCACCAGCCCCTGCCTGACCGCGTAGTGGATAAGCTCCGTGCGGTTGCGCAGTCCCAGCTTATGCATGACGCGTGAGCGGTGGGATTCCACCGTGCGCGGACTGATGCACAGCCTGTCGGCGATCTGCGCACCCGTCATCCCCTGTGACGTCAGCAGGAGCACCTCGCGCTCCCGTGATGTGAGCATATCGTAGGGGTCCAGCTTGCTGTCCTCGGCGCGTATCAGGTAGGCTTCGATGGCGCGTTCGGACAGCGGAGGTGCCAGATAGCGGCGTCCGGCCGCCGCCTCCCGCACAGCCTTCAGTAGCTCCTCCGGCGGACAGTCCTTGAGCACATAAGCACGGGCTCCGGCCTGCAGAGCCTCCACCACGTAGCAGTCGTTGCCGTACATGGACAGCACCAGCGGTGCGGTGTCCGGCGATTTTTTCCTTGCCTGCCTGATTACCATCAGGCCGCTCATATCCGACAGCATCAGATCGGCCACCAGCACATCGGGTTTGAGCTGCTGGGTGAGCTGTACGGCTTCCGACCCGGTTCCCGCCTCGCCGACCACGCTGATATCCGGCTCCGCCTCAAGCAGTGCGCGGATGCCGCGGCGCACCACGTGGTGGTCCTCCACCAGCAAAACCGAAATCACGGCGCCGGCACCTCCTGCCTGCGGATGCGCGGAATGAGGGGAAGTTCGGCCGTAACGGTGGTTCCCTCTCCGGGTGTTGAGGTGATGGTCAGCCGACCGCCGGCAATCACCGCCCGTCCCTGCATACCGGCTATCCCCCCGTGCATCTCCGGCAGGACTGCTGTATCGAAGCCCTTTCCCCTGTCCTCGATGCGCACGCTCAGCAGGCGTCTGTCCGACCATGCCAGGACCCGTGCTTCATTAACCCCGGCGTGCCGTGACACATTCTCCAGCGCCTCCTTGACGATCCGGTAGGCCGCCAGCCCCGTATCCGGCGGAAATCTGCGGTGGAGCCCGTAATGTTCAAACCTTACCATCACGTGCGTGCGCTCGGTGTAGCTTTCAAAAAGGTACAGAAATGCCGGCAGCAGCCCCAGGTCATCCAGCATCTTCGGCCTGAGCTCCAGCGACAGGTCCCTGGCCAGACACATCATCTCATTGACCAGCGACTGTGCTTCGGCCAGCGTTGAACGCGCCTTATCGGGCGGTGAACTGAGCGCTTCCCCCAGCAGCAGCTTGAGAACGGCCAGCGACTGTCCCAGCCTGTCATGAAGCTCGCGGGCAATGGCGCGGCGCTCGTTTTCCTGTATATCCACCAGCACCCTGGCGGTCGTAAAGTCCGTCATATCCACCAAGCGGTTTCAGCGGATGCCGCCTATCTCCTGGCCTTTACTATCAGCACCAGTGTGGCCGTTACCAGAACGGCACCGATACCGATGATGACCCAGACCCACAGCGGCGTGGACGGCTCGGCCGGAGCCGGTGCGGGCGGAGCCGGTGCGGGCTCGGTCTGGAAGGTGAAGACGGCAGACCAGTCTGATGGGATGTCCTGTCCCTTGACCTGCAGTACCCTCACGCGCCAGAAGTAGCTGGTGCTGTAGTCCAGCGTGCCGCTGTACTCGTAGCCGGTGGTTGTGGTGGTGGCTGTCGCCAGCATCTGCTTGAACTCGTAGTCCCTGGCAAGCTGGAACTCATAGACGGTGGCGTTCGGCCAGGGGCTCCAGGAGAACGATGCCGGCCTGACCTTACAGCCCGTACAGCCGTTGGCCGGGCTGAGGAGCTGTACGCCGTAGTACGGCGTGTTGACGATGAATCCGGGCTTGATGGTGAAGGAGCGGGCGTCGGACCACGGGCTGTACGCCAGCTGTCCGGTGGCAGACCTGTAAACCCGGATGCGCCACCAGTAGGTTGCGCCCGCCTCGGGCAGTGCCCCCGGCGCAATCCAGGCGGCCGGGCTGGTCATGCTGGTTTGGTCCATGTCCAGGAAAATAGAGCCGGTCACGGACGCGATCTTCCCTTCACCGTTGACCTGCGGGTTAATCCTCAGGGTGAAGTCCCTGTCTTTGGCAATCTGAAGCTCGTAGCCGGTTGCCAGGCAGAGCTGTTCCCATTTAAGGTCGATCTGCTCGTTGCGGCCGGTGACCGGGTCGGCGCCGCTCAGGTAGGTCCTCACCTGCGCCGGCGCTGCGGACGATGCCGCCGGCGGTATCAGGGGCGTGCCGGCGTGACTGCCGGATGCCGCGGTGCATGACGGCGTAACGGTTATCAGCATAAGTATTGACAGAAGTAAAAGATTTGTAATACGGCTCTTCTTCATATTTTGAACTCCTCCGCTACATCATCATGATATTTCAGCCCGCACCGGATGTCAACCCACCGAGATAAAAAAGGGAGGGGCGGCTGGGTGCCGCCCCTCCCGTGGTTATCGGGGAGCGTACCTGAGATTACACCCTGCGGGTCTTGAAGATGAGGATGAGGGTGACGATCACCAGGATGGCGCCGATGGCGATG
>Ga0272448_1005360_pt1 | contig 14229 bp, 14 predicted proteins | sample YNPCB0191_FD_202220 | JGI IMG/M metagenome (GOLD analysis project Ga0272448, IMG submission 202220) | Hot spring sediment microbial communities from Yellowstone National Park, WY, United States - YNP-CB-019-1 | ecosystem: Environmental > Aquatic > Thermal springs > Hot (42-90C) > Sediment...
GATATACAGCTTTATCGGTGCTCAGGACAACAACCTTTTTTACCCCGGCAGCAATTGCTGCAGTAAGAACATTATCAGCACCCAAAGCATTAGTTTTAATGGCTTCAAGTGGATAAAATTCGCAAGAGGGCACCTGCTTAAGCGCAGCCGCATGAAAAACATAATCAACTCCTTCCATGGCAGCCGTTATAGATTCGAGCGAACGGACATCTCCGATATAGAATTTAATCCTTGGATCTCTATATTCATTCCTCATATCATCCTGTTTCTTTTCATCCCGGCTAAATATTCTAATTTGAGCAACATCAGTCCTCAAGAACCTCTTCAAAGCCGCATTTCCAAATGTCCCCGTACCGCCTGTAATTAAAATTATTTTTTGCTTAAATAATTTCATCGATTTCCCCACATTTTGCCTCAAACTAATTGATCAATTCTTTATATATATCAAGATATCTCAAGTAATTTATTTTATAATCGAATTTTTTTACTGCAATCTCTCTACATGTTTCCGCGCTAAATTCTTTTCTATTATTTTTTATGTATTCGATAGCTTCATATAAATCCTCAACGGATTTATTCTTTACCACCATTCCACCTCCCTGATAAATTGCTTCAGGCCCACCCCCTGTTTCAAATGTTATTACAGGCGTTCCACATGCTAAGGCTTCAATATTCGTAGTCGGGAAATTATCTTCCAATGTTGGGTTTACAAAAACATCGGCCGAAGAATATATATCAGCCAACTGCTTTATATCGAATGTTCTTTCAATTCCTATAATATTATTTGGTAAGTTTTTAAGCTGCTTTTCATTTAATCCAACTAACACAATTATTTCATCTTTTTTAAGGAATTTTGATAAATATAAAAAATAATTAAGCCCCTTTCTATATTCCCATTTATTAGCAACACCCAAAATAACAAATTTATCTACCAAACGATTTTTATTTCTAAATTCTTTGTGACTAGGTCTAAAAACATTTAGATCTACTCCATTATAAATAATTTCTATCTGATATTCATTTAAGAATGATTCTTTTACTAAATTAAATAGCCATTTTGAAGGTACAACGATTTTTAATTTATTAACTTCTCTAAATATCTTTTTTTTAAGTCCATAATTTCTTTTCGAATTATCTATTAAAAAAGAACGCGGATATTGTTTTTTCCCTGGGCATTTAAAGCATTGATTTTTCCACTTATTACAATTAACATACTCAAAAAAACAACAATGGCCAGTGAAGGGCCAACAATCATGCAATGTCCATATAGTGGGTTTATTATATTTCTTTATATAATCAAATAAGATTTTGATATTAATGTAATAACCATGAAGATTATTTAAATGAATTACATCTGGATTTATATCGTTAATTTTATCAATTAGCTTTTTAGTTACATTTTTTGAGGAGAAACCATGATTATCAAATATTCTCGTTAGAAAAACGTGAATATATTTATCGAGCTCATTTCCAATATTAATAAGCAATTTATTATCTTGCTGTTTTATATTTGCAGCTGCTATATAACTATTATAATTAAATGAATTCAACAATTTATATAGATTTAATATAAAGTTTCCCGTACTACCCGTGCCGTAAACAGAATTTATAAACAATATTCTCATTATAAGAAAGTGCAATTAAAAACCTTTAGAGTAAAAATCTTTAATTTTTTTTGCAACATAATTAATATCTTTTTTTGACAAAAACGGGTGTATAGGTAAAGATAAAATATTCTCGACTTTTTTCTCAACTACTGGAAGATTTAGCTTATTGAACTCAGAAAAGCATTTTTGCTTATGTATAGGGATCGGATAGTGAACCAAAGTCGTAATCCCGTAGCTTTTTAAATAATTGCGTAACATATTTCTATTTTCTGCCTCTATGACGAATAAATGAAAAACATGATTGGCATTTTCTCTAATTTTGGGTAGCTTAATTTTATCTATATTGTTTAAAAATTCTCTATAATTATTTGCGATCTTTTTCCTTTCATTATTAAAATAATCTAAATGCTTTAATTTCGTTAATAATATCGCAGCCTGTATTTCATCCAGTCTGCTATTTACACCGATAATATCATGCCTGTATCGATCCCTTTGTCCATAATTCCTTATCATTTTACATTTTTCGTATAGTTCTTTGTTGTTTGTAACAATTGCCCCGCCATCTCCATATGCACCAAGGTTTTTAGTTGGATAAAAACTAAAACACCCTAATTCTCCAAAGGTACCCACTTTTTTGCCTTTAAAATCTGCTCCATGTGCTTGAGCTGCATCCTCGATTACATATAAATTGTATTTTTTTGATATTTTTATAATACTTTCTAAGTCAACACTTTGCCCATAAAGATGCACTGGTATTATCGCCCTTGCCTTTTTTGTTATTTTATTTTCGATTTTCTTAGTATCAATATGATAAAACTCATCAATATCTATAAATATTGGAACTGCTCCTACTTCTTTAATGGGCAATGCTGTAGCAACAGCTGATAAAGGCGTTGTGATCACTTCATCGCCTTTGCCAATGCCTAATGCCATTAAGCTTATCTTTAGGGCATCAAGACCATTGCCCACACCTATACAATATTTAACGCCTAAATAATTAGCAAACGATTCTTCGAACGATTCAACCATTTTGCCTAAGATAAAGGTGCCCGATCTTAATACCTTAGCTATGCTACTATCGATTTCTTTTTTGATATAAGAATATTCTTTCCTAAAATTATTAAAATAAATCATTATTATTCCTTCTTGCCTGCTAATTTTAAAAATTCATCATAATTTCTTATATAATCATTTGCATCATAATGTTCAGATGCAAATACAAGTATAATCGTATCGCGAGAAAACCCCTTCATGTCATGCCATATCATAGGACTTATCAATAATCCTTGATTTGGCTTGTCAAGAACTATATTCATATTATTGACTCCATCATCGATATAAATATTTATATTACCTTGAAGACAAAATAATACTTGGATTGTGTTTTTATGGGCATGTCCTCCTCTTTTTATGTTCTTACCAACATTATATATCCAATATATTCTTTTTACGGGAAAGTCTATATGTTTGCCTACCTCAAAAAAGGAAAGAATTCCTCTATCTTTTTCATCAATCGTACATACATCGATTAGCTTACAATTATTTACAGTTATTTGCATATTTAAATTAATCTTATAATTTTTAGTCCAAATCTGATTAGATCATATTTTATTTTTTTTATTGAATCTAGAATAGAAGTCATTATTGAATCATTTTTATCTGATAATTCTAAACAGGAATATATTTTTGAAACCAATTTAATTGAATTATTGATTTCTTTTATATAAGGGAAATAGATATATTTTATTGCTTCATCTGTAAGTTTATAGGCTCTATCAGATAATTTAAAATTATTTATTCCATAAATTTTAAAGGTAGAAAAATGATAAAATATTAAGGGTGTATCCTCAACATATATAGTTCCATTAATACGATATAAATTATATTTATTAACATTCCATGGAGCAAGGCAAACTTTCATATTTTTTAAAACATGTACTTTTTTATATAAATTCGGCCAATTATTTAAATATATTTGATCTCCTCCTCTCTTTTTAAAGCTAAATGTCCTACTATAACAAAAATTTATAGTTTGCAATCTCCATTTATTTAAAAGGTCAATATTATGCAAGTTATTTCTAAATATCAGAAATTGAACGTTATATTTTCCATATTTAATTTCACTTTCATATTCTTCAGAGAAATTATGTTCTGTTATTAAAACATTATTGCCATTAAATTCTTTATATATTGGGTCTGGATTATTAAAAAAATAAATATCTGAATCTATATAGGCTAAGTTATCTATGTTATTTGTTGTTTTTAAAATGTATAAAAGCAAAGACGGAGTGCATGTCCAACAATATTCTCCCCATCTTCTGGTATATTTTATTTTTTTTAACTCTTCATCTTCAAACTCATTTAATGATATTAATTTAATATTTTTAAAATTTAATTTTGTTAATATATCATAAACGACGTTATCCATGCATAATATATATAAATAAAAATCATCGCAGTTATTATATAGTGAATTTATTAATGATATACCTTTAAATAAATAATTTTTATCAAATAACGTACAAAAATATCGGGGCATTATCTATAATATTCGTATATGTGTTTTTTTTTTTTTTGCAAGATCAGCCAGGTAATAATCTAATAATTTAGATGCAATTGCATCCCAGCTATAAATCTTTTCAGCCTTTTTTCTTGCATTGATACCTAATCCAATTCTAATATTATTATCGAAAAGACTCTTTATAGCTTCTTTTAAAGAAAACACGTCGTCTTCTTTATAGGTTAATCCAGAATTAGATATTCTGCCTACGTCCCCCATCTTATCAGAAACAATAATTGGAAGCCCGGTTGCCATTGCATCAAGCATTGACATACTTTCTTGTGCTGGCCACACTCCTATGTCGGCTGCTCTATATATATCGGCTAATGAAGTATGTTTTATAAAAGGAATAACCTTACAATTATTTTTAGCTTTTATTAATTTGGACTGAATGCCGTCTCCAACGAAGATGCCAATTATTTTATATCCTTCCTTTGATAAAAGGTCAATTGCCTCCGCTAATAATAGAGGTTTTTTTTCTATTGTTAAACGGCCAGTATAAATCGCAGCTATATAACCCTCATCTATTCCCCAACTTTCCCTAATATCAATTCTTTTTTGCCGCTCATTATTTGATTTTATAGGATGAAATAAATATGTATCTGTCCCAAGAGGTAGCTGAACTATCTTATATTTAGGTATTCCATAATGACTATTAGCAATCAGGGCACAATCCTGAGATATCGCAAAGCATTTTGATATTTTATTTGATAGAATTTTCCCTAATAATGTTCTGGATAATCTATACCATACGAAATTGAGATATTGTTTCGGGCTATTTTGCCATTGCTCAAGTGGAACTGCAACAGATTTATGCTGATGACATTCCGTAAATATAATTGGATATTTTAAATAAAACATACTAATTAAATTTAAAGGAATCGGAGAATTGAATTGGATTATGTGTGGATTAAATCTTAAAATAGTTTTTTTAAGCCCGGCCATATATACATATTTATAAAAACGAATATGTTTTAGTCTTGTAACCTTGGTTCCTGAATAATTATAGTCTCCAGGTTTCACCTTTGGAGGTCCTAAAAATTTTTCATATATTTTCCTATAATCTTTATTTAAGCCATATACTTGCAAGTCTGAACTGAACACTCTTACCTCACACCCTAATCTCTCAAGGGCTTGCGGCAAACAATTTTCTGTATAGCCCATCCCATCAGAAAAATATTCTGATATGTATGCGATCCTTATGGCCATTTAACCCATCTTAGATACGATATTAAATAATCGTTTTACACGATTAGAAAGCGAATATCTTTGAGCTAACAATCTACACTCTACTGCCATCTTGTCCCGAAGATTTTGATTTCTTAATAAAACTTTAATGCCATCAGCTATGCTATCAACTGAAAGAGGATCGATAAATATTGCATGGTTTTCTGATAAAAATGCCCTATTAAAAGGCCGATCTGACACTACTAAAGGTATTCCACAGGCTGCTGCTTCCAGTTCTGCACAGCTCAGACTTTCCGCAAGGCTTGGCAAACAATAAACGTCACATGCTGAAAGAAACAATGGAACTATCTCGTTTCTAACTTGTCCTGAATATAAAACCTTCTTTCCTCTCGGCTTTTGAGGCCCCCTACCAAGGAACAATCCGAATGCCTCAGGAATTTTCTCTAGGGCCTTAAGCAACCTAAGGGGCCCTTTGCGTTCTATAAAGGACCCTGTAAAACCAACAATAAAAGCATCCCCCGGAAGATTAAGAATGGATCGAACTCTATTACGGTCACGTGGCCTAAAGGTTGATATATCGATTCCGCTTTCCAGCAAGAAAGCTTTTTCACCAAGATCAGCATAATGCTGAATTAGTTTAAAGTTAGGTAAAGATACCGCTATAACTCCTGTGAATTTCTTCAACCAGTTGCCGATTTCATGCGGACTCATATATTGTTCATAAGCTTTGAAATCAGATTCTCCAATTTCTACATATATTGGGATCCGTGTTCCAAAAGCAGTTAGAGCAGCACATCCAGCTTCAAAAAAATATGCTGAAACCCAATCTGGTCTGGGCAAAAGACCAGCAGCCCTCTTAACCGATCTTGAAAAATTATTAAAATTCATCCTCATTACCAAGGAAGAAGGAAAAACTCGAGTAGACCATGACCACCATGGGGGTCTTAAAATACGCTTTATTGAAGATTGACTATCTTTATTTACTGCTTTTGGCCGAAAAACAATTTTTTCAGATAATACTCTAATCAATGGATATGGAGCAATGACAGAAATATCTGCGCCTTGTCGTGCCATTTCGTTATAAAGCTTATATGCATAAGGGCCGTAGTCCGGCCTCGCGGGACGTGGGAAACAAGGGGAAATACCTATTATATTTTGTGTCATCTTACTCCCCATGGAAGCAATTTAATCATGCTATCGTTTTTAGGTTTGAATTCCTACCTTTGCAGACGGTACACTTTAATGATGCTTATTTGTAGAACCTGAGATTCCAAATGCTAAACCAAATAATACATATGGGATACGAGTTATGAACCCTGGGTTTAGCATTAAATAAATAGAAGTAAGTAAAAGTATGTTCAAGAGGCCTCGCCCTAGAATAATAGACTCAATAGAATCTGATCTAAATGAAACATTTAACATAGAATCAAGCCCCACAACCATAATAATTACCAATGCTGCAAGCATTAAAATACCCCCATTATAGTAAGCCTCTCCTATTATTAAATGAGGAACAGTGCCAACATATTCGATGAATTCTCTTTGCCCTTGACCAATCAACATAGGCTTAGTAATTAAATCTTTTATGAAATAACTCCACATATCTAATCTTTGCACAGTAGCATAATCTTGCGAAATGGTGATAGCCAAGAAGCGATATTTAAGAGTAAAGGTTTTTTCAGAAATGATTTGCTTTGTAACCATAAACAGCAATATGCTAAAGATTATAAAAAAAATAAAACTTAATTTAGTATATCGTATCTTATTTTTTATCTTATTATCTCTTTTTGTTTTCTGATTGCCTCCTATCATAATTCCAATAAGGGCCATGAAAGAACCTAGCACAGCTATCAGTGCAATTGCACGCTGAGCTGTAATTAAAGTTACAAAGGTTACAATAAGAAGGGACAATGGCCCTAACACCATCTTTTTAATACCATTTTGGCAAAATATAGAGCCGCCAAGTAAACCGACCAGAATTGCTACCCAAGGGCCGAGCAGCGTTGTAGAAACTCCAGCAAATGTTCGTTCGAAGGTTCCGCTATAAAAGTCTTTTATTAAGACTGATTCTTCGCTAGGTACAAGGCCGAATCCTGCTAATGTAATAATTATACATAAAACCCAAGAACCGATAAGCAAAGATATAAGGATATTACGACACTTTTTAGGATCCCTTGTTCGTGCATAGAAAACAAATATAAGCAGACTAGGAATAAAATCCAATAAGGTTTTTATGGGGACGGCACCGGTTGCTACTCCTCCACCCATGCCTATCATTGTGGCTAATACTAATCCAATTATCACCGGTTTGATCAATATAGCTATATAAATCTTAAATTCAATTAAAAATGAAATTAGTATTAATGGAACTGTAATCCATCTTGTTAATCCAAACTTGTCATATAAAACGCCCGTAATATATCCCGGAAACCAACTTAGTGTGATAGCCAGAGATATTAAAATAGTGGCTATTCGATCCCACATATCTCTATCCTTTTGTTTATAAATCACTTTAAACCCTTGCCCCTCAACATCCTCCATTCAATGAATAATAAAAAGCATGGCAAGATGAATTTTGTCGTGTCACCTTAGAGTTGGAACTTTAATCTGAGGTACTCCTCATTCCTTGGACAGAAAATAGGGTTATTTAAGGTGGATTTTTGACCTACCTTTTTCGGTCTTCTAAGCTTTATATTAATCATTTTATAGGCTAACTTCAAGCGATTATTTAGCGCCTGAATTTCTAAAATATTCCTCTTAGAGTGTTCGGTAGCCTAAACCTGTTGTAGCCTCTCCGCGTTGTAGAACCGAAAATATGTTTCAAGACTTTGCCTGGCTTTACCTACCGTCCGATAATCATGAAGATAAACCGACTCGTACTTCATTATTGTTTTTTCACATCCCCCTGAGCTCTAACCCCATAAAATGGCACCTTCGTATACTTCTCATCCAAAAGTCACATCAGCTTAATGTTATATTCATTATCGCGAGAAGAACTGAAATATTAATATAACCTCTAAAGCTCTAATAGCTCACTCTGCACACTTACTGCTTTCGCCTCGTGATCTACCTCCATCAGCTGCTTCTCCTCCTCTACTGTAGCTGCTGAAGTTATTTTTTTGCAACTCGTTTACTATCCGAAGTTGCCCGATCTGACGAAATAGCTCGGCCTCCAGCTCATCTCGCTCCTCTTCCCGCTTCTTCCTTCGGTAGGAAAATAACTCCGGTAGTAAGCATAATAACCGATCTTTCCATTTGCGTACATGGTTAGAATGACACACACATTCACTGACAATCTGCGCTACGGTCTTCTCGCCTCCGACCGCTTCCAGTGCTACTTTAGTCTTAAAAGCTGCTTCATACTGCTGTCCTTTCATAATGGCCATTTTACCATGCCTCCTTTGAAGTTATGGCAGGCCACTTTGCACCTTATTGCCCTGTCCATTTTTTGGGGAGCATTTCACTAAGTTTTTTTCCTTCCAATGAGCCCATCATACCAAAAACTTAATGATGAAATTTCAATTTAAGCGCTAACTCATCATTCCATCAATAGTTCCCAAAACGTATTACCTTTATTTGAAAATATTCATAATCTCTTACCCTGAATATGAAAAATGAACTTTTTATCTGGCAAAACCGGTTTAACCCATTCACGAGATTTATATTCTTTTTTAATATAAATTGCACATAAAGTATTTGATACTTGATATAGATACTTCCTTTCAAGCTCAGGAGTGCCATCTATTATGCCTGCTAAAACCTCATAGTTTATATCTTCAAAATTAGTGGAATAATCATGCCAAACAATAATAGATCTGTCATCTTTTAATAATCGGAACGCATTTTCAGTATCTTGCTTTACCCCCTTATAGCTATGATCACCATCAATAAATATTAAATCAAATTTTTCCAATTGGCTAAAATCAAAATAATGTGAATTCGCTTCAATATGAATAACATTAGGTAGTCTCTTTGAAAATATACGCTGAATTTCTAAATATCTACCTCCCCATCCCATTTTTTCTAATTCTTTGCTACTGAGATTCATCGTAATGCAGCTTTTACAGAATGGAGATACAACCGCTACGCTTTCACCACGCCAAGTTCCGATTTCAAAATAATCGCATTCCCCACTAAATCGTTTAGCCAATGATTTTAACAAGACAAAGTCTATTGACAAAGAAGAACCATAAAGCAATGATACTGGTTCAACTGTCTCATCTAAATTAGGAAATAGATCAAGAATATCCAAAACTGGGAGTCCTTTTTCATATTTTGTACTTTTCAATCTTTTGTAGGCGCTGTATGCCTTTGCAACATCATATAGCGTTGAAATTATAAGACGGGGATTAAAAATCAACAAATACAAAACATTTAATAAAATTTTCATATCAGAAACATTAAATAATCTCCTCAAACTTAATCTCATATCCCTCCTTCAATGGGACTTAATTAGGGTTTGGTGAATAAGTCATTTCGTTTTTACAAACATAAATTTATTCTTGCGCCAGATAAAAATGTCTGGAACCGAAAAAAGTGATGATAAAACTTCTTTTAGAAAAAGGGACAAAAATTCTTTACCGAACCTTATCAGGTTCATTACAAAAAATATAGCTGCGATCCAACTTTCGGAAGTTTTTGATGTTCTTGCCCGAACTTTATTGAGGTTATATCCATTTTTGCCCTGTCCAAATTTGCTCTCAATCTGGTTCCTTCCGATAGCTATCGGAATTCCTTGTTCTATCTTCTGTTTTCTTTTCCAGTACTGAGTTTGACTTTTAACCGACGGCCTTCCTAATGGCTTGCCAGAGTATCTGATATCTAACTCTTTGAGCCATTGCCTGTTTTCACGTGTAACATATATCTTACCAGTGATTACCACTTCCGGGTAACACCCATTTAGCCTTTTGTAAGCTTCTACTTGTTTCTTTAAATCGGTCCCCTCATTGTAAGCTTCCCAGCTTAGTGTGTTGATCCTTGCATACCCATCTTGTATGCTTACTCCAAGCTTTGCCCCAAATTCAACTTGTGCTTTATCTTTTCCACGAACGATGGGTCTTACATATGGCTGGTAAATATTAACTATGCGGTTGTCAATACTATGAGTACGTTCTTTATGCATCTGGGCCTGCTGTTCGTATATTTGTTGTATCACCCAATATATTCTCTGGTCCCTGTGCACCTCAGGTCGGGTTGCTAATTTGATCATCCACTACCCTAATTTCATTACTTTTTTTAGCCCATTCTAATACTTTAGTGACAAAGTTATTTCCTCTCATGCTATAAACCCAGGCAGTTCTTAGGATTAGATAAATGGCACCGCTTTCTTTAATACCTCTTTCTCCTTCAAGCTTTGTCCTGCCATATTTATTAATGGGGTTGGGTTCATCTTCCTCCGTGTATGGAGAACCTTTTGTTCCATCAAAGACATAATCAGTAGAATAATGGATTAAAACAGCATCGTGTTTTTTACACCAGTTAGCTACTTCACCGGGTGTTATAGCGTTAACTAATTGAGCCTTTTCTGGTTCTTCCCCAGCTTTGTCAACATTAGTATAGGCAGCAGCGTTTACAATTAAATCAGGTTTAATCTCATCTATTATTTTTATAACTTCTTTTGGCTTTTCGAAATCGACTTCAGGATAATCAAGAGCATATAATTCTCCAAGGCATAATAATGTCCTATTTAATTCCCGCCCAACCTGGCCGTTCTTTCCGAAAAGCAATAATTTCATTGATTATTTTCCAATCAAACTAAGTAAATATTGGCCATATCCGTTTGTAGCCATTGAAACCCCCAGATTTTCTAATTGTTTCTCATCAATATATCCCATACGATAAGCAATTTCTTCCGGACAGCAGATCATCAATCCCTGCCTTTCTTCTAAAGTTTGGACAAAACTTGCAGCTTGCAATAGAGATTCATGTGTTCCTGCGTCCAGCCACGCTATACCTCTTCCTAAAGGGATCACCTTGAGCTTTTCTTTTTCCAGATAAATTTTGTTCAAATCGGTAATTTCAAGCTCTCCTCTGGCGGAAGGCTTAAGCATATGGGCATATTCAACCACTTTTTCATCATAAAAATAAATACCAGGAACAGCATAATTTGATTTAGGATTTTTAGGCTTTTCTTCTATTGAAATTGCTTTGCCAGCCTGGTCAAATTCTACAACTCCATACCGCTCTGGATCTTTTACTGGATAAGCAAAGACTACAGCCCCGTCTTGAATGGAGGCAGCCTGTTTTAAAGTTTCTTGAAGACCGGCTCCGTAAAATATATTATCACCGAGGATAAGGGCACTAGGGTAGCCTTTAACAAATTTCTCTCCAACTAAAAAGGCATCTGCCAAACCTCGAGGCTCTTCCTGATAAGCATAAGAAAAATTAAGCCCCCATTGATTTCCATTCCCAAGCAATCTTTCAAATAAAGGCAGGTCTTCTGGTGTGCTGATGATCAGTATATCTCTAATACCAGCCAGCATAAGAATAGATAGCGGGTAATATATCATTGGCTTATTATAAACAGGAAGAAGCTGCTTGGATATGGCCCTGGTTAACGGATGAAGGCGCGTTCCTTTTCCGCCGGCTAAGATAATTCCTTTCCTCATGCCCTACCTCTTGTTATAATTTTTTTCGATCCATGCTCTATATTCAGGCCTTGATATAACTCCGTTTATCCAATCCAGATTTTCAAGATACCATTTCACGGTTTTTTCTAAGCCGGAATTAAAATTTTCTTTAGGTTGCCAGCCTAAATCTTTTTTAATTTTATCTATATTCATAGCGTAGCGCCTGTCATGGCCAGGGCGGTCAGATACATAAGTCAATAGTTGTTCATGAGGTTTATATTTTGAATAAGGTAATAGATCATCAAGGATTGAACATATTTTTTTTACCAGTTCTATATTAAAAGGCTGGTTCCCACCGCCTATATTGTAAGTGCTCCCTGGTTTACCTTGATTTATTACCAGCCAGATAGCTTCGCAATGATCTTCCACATAAAGCCAATCTCTGATTTGCTTGCCATCGCCATAAATTGGAATTGGCCTTCCATTTATAGCGTTCAGAATTATCAGAGGAATGAGCTTTTCTGGGAATTGATAAGGCCCATAGTTATTTGAACAATTAGTTATTGAAACAGGCAAACCGTATGTTTTAAAGTAAGCTCTAACCAAATGGTCACTGGCTGCCTTTGACGCTGCATACGGGGAATTCGGCTTATATGGAGTATCTTCGCTGAACGGGGGGTCTTCAGGACCAAGCGAACCATAGACCTCATCAGTTGAGATGTGGTGAAAACGAACTTCAGAGAGAGGGAGAATTTTCTCTTCCAACCAGGCCTTTTTTGCAGCTTCTAAAAGGTTAAAGGTTCCAACAATATTCGTCTGAATAAATTGAGCTGGACCATAAATAGAGCGATCCACATGAGATTCGGCAGCAAAATTTATTATGACAGATATTTTATAAGTTTTAATTAAATCCAGGACAAGATCTTGATCGCAAATGTTTCCATGAATGAAGAGATATCTTGTTGGGTTAGGTAAATTTTTTAAATTTTCTAAATTGGCAGCATAGGTAAGAGCATCAAGATTTATTACAAAAATGTCTGGCTCTTTTTTCAAAATATAGTGGATAAAATTTGAACCAATAAAACCAGCTCCACCAGTCACGAGAATGTGCTTTTTGGGCGTCATTCTAATCATAAACCTCCGCTTCTTTTAATCGCTTCCCTGATTTATCTTTTTCGGAAAAGTATCGGTTCTGCTCCTTCAGGAATTGGCCATTTAATGCCGATGTCTGGGTCATTCCAGATGATGCTTCTATCATATTCTGGGGCATAATAATCTGTTGCTTTGTATATTACTTCTGCCCAGTCGCTGAGAACATAGAACCCATGGCCAAAGCCAGGTGGTATCCATAACATTTTTTTGTTTTCAGCTGAAAGAATTGCGGCTATCCATTTACCGAAGGTTTTTGACGATTTGCGCAGATCAACAGCCACATCAAATATTTCTCCTGCAATTACCCGAACTAATTTACCTTGCGGCCGCTTAATCTGATAATGCAGCCCTCGCAATATATTTCGTTTTGATCCAGAATGATTATCCTGAACAAATTGGAAATTTATACCATGTTTGGCTAATAAGTCAGCCCGGAAGCTCTCCATAAAAAAGCCGCGGTCATCTTTAAATACTTTTGGCTCGATGATGATAACGTCGGAGATTTCAGTTATTACAAAATTCATATTTATTTTTCTAATAGTGAAAAAAAAATATTTGTTTTATGATTTCCAGACTTGCTGCGGGGCCGTTTTAACCCCGGCCATCGCATTCCTCGTATCAATGATGCACCTGCTCCACCTGGCCAGCTCTTCCCAGTTAATCACCTTGTGGGCGGTGGAGATGATGCAGGCATCAAAGCTGGAGATGGTTGGCTCATCCCAGGTGACGGATTTGGTGCCCGCCCAGTGGGAATGCTCGCGGGTGGGCTTAATCACCGGGATGTAGGGGTCGTAGTAAGAAACCTCGGCGCCGTATTTAGCCAGCAGGTCCATCAGGTAGTAGGAGGGCGACTCGCGCTCGTCATCCACATCGGCTTTGTAAGCCAGGCCGATGACCAGGATTTTGCTACCTTTGAGCGGCTTGCCGTGGTGGTTGAGGGCTTCTATGGTGCGGGAAACAACGTATTCGGGCATACGGGTGTTGATTTCGCCGGCCAGCTCAATGAAGCGCGTCGTCTGTCCGTATTCGCGGGCTTTCCAGGTGAGGTAGAACGGGTCAATGGGGATGCAGTGGCCGCCGAGCCCGGGACCCGGGTAGAACGGCATAAAGCCAAAGGGCTTGGTTTTGGCAGCCTCAATGACTTCCCAGATAT
>Ga0272448_1005363_pt1 | contig 14226 bp, 7 predicted proteins | sample YNPCB0191_FD_202220 | JGI IMG/M metagenome (GOLD analysis project Ga0272448, IMG submission 202220) | Hot spring sediment microbial communities from Yellowstone National Park, WY, United States - YNP-CB-019-1 | ecosystem: Environmental > Aquatic > Thermal springs > Hot (42-90C) > Sediment...
AATCCTTGCCGATACGGCAGGAATGATATATTTTCACTCCTGCATACAAGATGGTATTATCTCCTATTTCCACGTTATCACCAATATAACAGCCCGGATAAATTTTCACCCCGTTGCCAATACGGGCTCCATCAGCAATATAAGCAAAGGCGCCAATGTAACAATCCTTTCCTATCTGTGCCTTTTTACTGATATAACATAAATCTTCCTTCCCTTTTTTCACAGGCATCATCTGAGCAGCCACCATGTCGAGCAGGGAAGCAAAAGCTTCATAGGCATTGTCCACTTTTATCAAGGTGGCTTTCACGGGTTTTTCAGGAACAAAGGTCCGGTTCACCAGCACAATGGAGGCTTCGGTTTGATAGATGTAGGGAGTATATTTCGGATTGGACAGAAAAGAAAGTGTTCCCGGACGTCCTTCCTCTATTTTTGAAACCCCTGAAACTTCCACATCAGGGTTGCCCTCTATTTCTCCTTTCAGAAAGGATGCGATTGTTCTGGCAGAAAATTTCATGCGGTGATATTTAAGTAACGCAAAACTAATATAAAGCTAACAATCATGCCAATTCTTTGGGATAACATATAAAGTGTTTTTCAACAACTTTCGACAACACCTGCAGATTAAGCATGTCTGAGGCTTCGGCTACATCACATAAAGTGCCATTGTTGTATAGTATTTCAATTTTTTCATATTGAGGGCTGTAGGCATGGTTGGAAATGGAACCGGAAAACACATAATAGGGCATTTCATCGTCTGAAAGCCGGAAATGCTGTTTTGCTTTTTGTTTCAGGTCTTCAATATAGTCAGAGGGAAAAGGTTGATGCTGCAATACAATTTTGTACAAACGGCGATGAATCAACCTGTTGCATAAATCACTCAAAATGCGGTCAGAATGGGTTGTCCATGCTTTTACAGAAACGGTAATGTCGCTGTCGTCAAGTTGCAAAAAATGCGCAAGGATTTCCTTTTGATTTTTTTCCTTCCCCCCTGGTGTATGATAAAGAAAATAATGCAACGCGGGGGTGGCAAATAAGGAAGTTCCCTGAAGAGCTACCTCACGTGCCCGCCGGAGAATGTTTATCAACAAGGTTTCGGCAGCCAGTACCGTTTTATGAAGATACACCTGCCAGTACATCAGGCGGCGGGCAATCAAATATTTTTCAATGGAATAAATGCCTTTGGCTTCCACCACCAGTTCATCATTCACCACATTCAGCATTTTAATAATGCGGTCCGACCCGATGACTCCTTCATTTACCCCGGTAAAGAAACTGTCGCGGTTCAGATAATCCAGACGGTCCATGTCGAGCTGGCTCGAAACAAGCTGATGAAGAAAACATTTAGGATAACGGTTTTTGAAGATGGCAATGGCTGTTTCTATTTTCCCCTCAAAAACCTGATTGAGCTGATCCATGATCATTGCCGAAAGCACTTCATGATTAAGCCCTTCGATAAGGGTATTTTCAAGGGCGTGTGAAAAAGGTCCGTGGCCAATATCATGTAAAAGAATGGCTATTTTAGCGGCTTCGGCTTCCTGCGGTGTAATTGTATGACCTTTGGAAATGAGCACATCAATGGCTGTGTCCATCAGATGCATGGCTCCCAGCGCATGCTGAAAACGGGTATGATTGGCAGCAGGATACACGTAGTTGGTCATTCCCAGTTGGCGGATCCGCCTCAGCCGCTGAAAATAAGGATGCTCAATCAGATCATGGATAATCCCCGAAGGGATGTTAATAAATCCATAGATGGGATCGTTCACAATTTTATGTTTTGACAACGAAGACTGCTTCACGGCATGATCAGATTTTTACGTTACAAAAATAAATAAACAATTTAAGGTTTAGGCCTTTGCATTGCATTTTCTTCCGGACAAAAAAGAAACGCTTTCCTTTCGTAGAAAAAAGAATTTTCAGTAAGGCAGGTTCAGGTGTCAGGAGAATCATTCACATTTTCCGGAAAATTAACGCAAGAAATAATTGGTTAATTTATTTTATTTTTGACTGCCGATGAACAGGTTTTACATCAAATGGTGGGGAAAAATTTCCGGTCCTTACAGAAAAGAAGAACTGGAAAAAAAATTTTTGTTTCCCGGCACCTTGCTGAAGCAAGAAGGAGCATCTCACTGGCTTCCTCTTTCCGAAACAGGCAGTCTTTACGATTTGCTTCCTGCTGCCCGGAAACGGCAAATCCTCACTTTCACCTTTGCGGCTCTTTGCCTGGGGGCAATCCTTTTTTTAATTCTCTTTTTAACAAGATTTACCTACACAGAAATTATTGAACAAAACATCAAATGCAAAGAGGAGCCAACCGTCGCTCTTCCACAGGGATCTACCGGCAGGGAAGAAAAAGAAAACTCTGCAAGATTGCCTTCCCTGCCGTTATCCATCGAATCCTATCTTCCTTCCCTTACCCCCTCGCCACTTATCGGCCGTCCGGAACATGCAAAAAAAATTCATCTTGCCTTCTGGGAAGCAAGAAAAGCATCCATCCGCAATCATTTTGACGAATACATTAAAATTTGCAACAGCAGTTTCAATGCCGACGAAACCGGAGTAAGCAATGTTCATGTGATCGTGGAAAACCACACCGTATTTCTGATTGATGAAATACGCATCAATGTTCAGTACATGGACGAAAAAGGCACGGTAATTTCAATTGTTCCTGTTCAGATTCAGCCCTTAAAACCCCTCTGCAGGGAAGACAGGGAAGCCCCTCCCGACAACAAAGCCTCACGGGTGTCTTTTTTGATTACCTACCTGTATGCAAAGGAACTCAATTTATGTTTCCCCCCAAAAGCCGGTAAAAACCACTCCGACCCCTTTCGCTGCCAGCCGTGAGGGTTTGTGAATTTTCCTAATAAGTACCTCAGAGATTATACCCTCACTTCGAGCTCGTAATACAAAATATAAAGCAGCGGCCTTTGATTTTTATGTGTCTGGGTATAGTCGAACGTGTTTATGTAAGTTTGATATACCGGACACAACATAAAATGCAAGTTTTTTCGCAACTTTTTTTGTTGTGAATTGCTTTCAGTTTTGTATCTTTGATATACCGGACACAACTCAACAGTATGAAAAATTCCTTAGAAGGATGGTTGTGAATTGCTTTCAGTTTTGTATCTTTGATATACCGGACACAACAAATATACGTTTGAAATGAATTAATCACCAGTTGTGAATTGCTTTCAGTTTTGTATCTTTGATATACCGGACACAACCTTTAGAAGAAGTAAATGATGCTTTGCGTGTTGTGAATTGCTTTCAGTTTTGTATCTTTGATATACCGGACACAACCTTCGTATAAGTGGGCATCTATTGCCTTACGTTGTGAATTGCTTTCAGTTTTGTATCTTTGATATACCGGACACAACACAAATATACAACGACTTTTTTTATTTTGCGTTGTGAATTGCTTTCAGTTTTGTATCTTTGATATACCGGACACAACCATTGGGGATAGTTATCCCTTGCTGTTGTTGTTGTGAATTGCTTTCAGTTTTGTATCTTTGATATACCGGACACAACCTGACCGTTATCGTAAGTCTTGCGATTTAGTTGTGAATTGCTTTCAGTTTTGTATCTTTGATATACCGGACACAACATCTATGTTAAACCATATAACAGCACAAACGTTGTGAATTGCTTTCAGTTTTGTATCTTTGATATACCGGACACAACTCCTGAAGTTTTGCTATTGCCTCATCAAAGTTGTGAATTGCTTTCAGTTTTGTATCTTTGATATACCGGACACAACTTATGTCCGCATGCACCTTTAATGCCTGTTGTTGTGAATTGCTTTCAGTTTTGTATCTTTGATATACCGGACACAACTTATGTCCGCATGCACCTTTAATGCCTGTTGTTGTGAATTGCTTTCAGTTTTGTATCTTTGATATACCGGACACAACTGTTACGTGTCTCGTGTCTCATATCACAAGTTGTGAATTGCTTTCAGTTTTGTATCTTTGATATACCGGACACAACCTTTGGAAGCATGAGCATCCAGACTTGTTGGTTGTGAATTGCTTTCAGTTTTGTATCTTTGATATACCGGACACAACATTCAGAAATGGTCATTCCATTGTGCCTAGTTGTGAATTGCTTTCAGTTTTGTATCTTTGATATACCGGACACAACAGTATGCAGGTGATATGCCTTCCGAAAGGGTTGTGAATTGCTTTCAGTTTTGTATCTTTGATATACCGGACACAACATTTTATCCGTTCTCCATTTATAGCCTTCAGTTGTGAATTGCTTTCAGTTTTGTATCTTTGATATACCGGACACAACCATAACAGAAATTACAACATAAGTCCAGGTGTTGTGAATTGCTTTCAGTTTTGTATCTTTGATATACCGGACACAACCCTGACAACCCGCAACACCAACCAGTATTTGTTGTGAATTGCTTTCAGTTTTGTATCTTTGATATACCGGACACAACATAGCACGATATATCAAATTGATTATCTTTATGTTAGTGTCGGGAATAGAAAAATAAAAAATGTGGCCGGCAGGAGCCCCTCGAATAAAGAAGAGGGGCTTTTTTTATTTTCTCCTTTTTCAAAACATTTCCAGTTGCTGTGGGGTATCAGGCCGCTGAACAGCTTCGCGGCTTCGAAAAAATTCCATCATTCCGAACTGTTTATCGGTAAGGGTAAAAATGATGATTTCACCTTTCGGGGCTAAAAATGATTTAACTCTTTTAATATGAACCGCGGCATTTTCCTGGCTGTTACAGTGCCTGACGTAAATTGAATACTGCAACATTGAAAAACCATCCTTCTGAAGCGATTTTCTGAAAAGAACATAGTTTCTTCTGTCTTTTTTTGTTTCTGTAGGAAGGTCAAAGAATACAAAAACCCACATAACTCTGTATTGATTTAATCTTTCAGACCGGATCATTGTTTTACAATGGTTAATGAATCAAAATTCAGGAAATAATATTTTTCTTGCAGTTCCATCAAAACACGCTGCCAACGAGGCTGTGGTTCGTTGTGCTCCTACCATCAGCGGGCTGGTTTTCCCGTCAATCATGATATCAATGGCCGGAGTTTCAAGAAGACGACGTTTAACGGAAGGTGTAAGATCTTCTATCTCAGTTGTATCTGAGACAATATCCATCACCAGTGAATCAACATAAGGACGGTAGGGTTCCATAATATCATCAGCAAGACAGTAAGGGTTATATTTATTTCGGTGGTGAATGCCTATTGACGGAAAAAGCCCCGACATTACAAGCGAACGTGCAATTACTGCCCTGAGGATAGCATAGCCGTAATTTAACAGGTTATTAGGAGGTTCGCCAAAACGATGTCTTACAAAAAATCTTTCTGCCCATAACTGTTTCCAGTAATAGGCTGCAGCTCTGCCCTCAATATTCTGAGGGTCACCGCTTTTAACTTGCCGAATGTAATATTCCATTTTCTCTGTGTTTGCCCCTTTTCTTTTCAGCAGAGCAGACTGATTCGAAATTTTTGCCACGACTGTTTGCATCCACAGGTTTTTCATCAGGGGAACTGAAGCCTCAAGCTGGTTTCTGAGTTTCTCCGGAAATATGTTATGGCTAAACATGGGTAACATCAATCCGTAAGGTAAATGTGAATCGTTACAGTTTATCACTGCTGTATTATTTTCATTCAAAGCCATCAGCAAAGCTGTGGATATGGTTATCTGACAATTATCCAGCATTAACAACCCTATATCCTCAATCGGCACAGATAGTTCAGGATTACCTGTATCAGCAGCAAACTCAGCCACAAGCTGGTTATTTTTTTTCCTGAGCAAACAGGAATTTCCGAAATATAGTGTACGTTTTATCATTTTAATCGGCTTTTGATATCTGTCCCAGACAATTGACTCTTACCTTAACCGGATTTAGTTTAAAGAAAGATTTTAAACTTTGAATACAATAAAATTTGCGCATTTTCTTAGAGTTTGCATCATCTTTTAATTCAGTTTCAAGATGATGCCTGAAATAATAATTCGAATTAGCTACTTTCTGAACTCTATAAAGACTCTTTGACAAGAGAGCAGTGTTTCTTTCCCTTAATGCTTCATTAACCTCTTCTTCAGATAAGCCAAGAATAAACATTTCATTTTGCTGAAAACTTAAAAGAAATTTCCATTCAGCAAGGGGTAGTTTATTCCGAAAATTGTCCGGAAGGTTAATGTTTTTCTTTATTATTTCATCCCACATTTTTTGAGGATTGGTAATTATCACCGGAAACCCGTACTTTTTGCGTTCCACGGCATGCCAGAAGGTACAAACATGTTCCTGCTCTTTCCCCTTGTCGTCAATGTAAATAGCCACATGATGATTATTGGCGGGTTCCACAAAACCAACTGGTTCTTTTTTTTCATTGTACTTAACAGGTTCAACAGCAGTGAGACCAGTAAAACATCTGACTGTTTTTATGGGTATCTTTTTCTCTTTATCATACCATACGGGGTTGTTCTCAAGATTTCCGAATGCTTCTTTCTCATTTCCGTTAAATTCATTGAGCCGCTTTTCCAAAATTTGTCTTACATGTTTATCTATTACATATTTAATATCTTTTGCCTTCAATTTACTTAATGGATACTTAATTACATATTCTTCCTTAAAACATGTTCCATACTCAAGTTTAACAGTTTTTTCATCATCAAGAAAAATAGGTTCTTTTTTCAGTGACTGATAAGCTTCCGTAACATTGCCTTCAAATCGGGTAAGACGTTCTTCAACCAGTTTCTTAATCTTGGGCTTGAAAATAAGGTGAGGATTTTCAAATAGATACTTTACAGGTTTATTTTTCTCAATGATTTTGATCTTTCCGTAAATATTTTCTTTACTTAAAGGACCACGGGGAACGATGATTCCTTTTTGAACTATTTTTTTCTTTCCGTGAATGTTTATTTTTCTCACCCCTTTTGTGGCTACTCTTTTCCCTTGTTTAAATGAAACAAGTATTTTTTCAGCATGTTTTTCAACTTCCGCTGTTTTAAAAGGTTGTTGCCCTGCAATGTACTTTTCCAGCAGTGTTTTCCATGCGGCTTTCCCGGAATCTGTTTTGCTTACTTCCTTATACATTTCTTCCCTGGTAATAACAGAACTTAAGGTATTAATCCTTTGTATATATCCCTGTTTTGTGCAGGCAATAGTAAGTGCGTCAATGGCATGATGACGGTGATCGAGTCTTTTTTGCCAGTCTTTTATTATCTCTTTCCTATGCGTTTGTCCATTGGATTCTACTTCAATCCATTCAGTAAGTCCGACCTCTCTGTAATTGGGCAATTGCAAATTCATCAACACATCATCCCATCCCCAGAGGCGACGAAGAAACTCGGTTACACTTCCGGTTGTTGAATGAACCTCCCTGCAAACTGAGGAAAGTATCTCCATTGCTTTCTTTGATATATACTGAGTTTCGCGAAGTTGACGCTGAATAAAGTCCTGGGGAATCTTTTCGGCTGGTGTCATCAGCCTGTCACGTTTAATTCTGTTAATTATTTCCTTTCTATAAAACTGATTTACTCTCTCCAAATAGTCCTTAAATTCATTTTCACCTTTTGATTTCATATAATCATAAGCCGTCATGTTTCCTTTGGACTGATTGCATTTCCGGTGAGCAAGGATTTTATTGTTTTCGGAATCATCAAATAAAAGCGTGCGAGGTATAATATGTTCAATATCTACTTCAGCCCCTGTCAATGCATCTACAATGCCAAATGATTTTCCGCAATAAATACATATATTGTTTACTTTGGATTCATCATCCTTAACATTATGAAAGAGCCTCCATTTAAGAATATTATTGCGTGTTGCTCTTACATGATATTCTTCAACAAGTCTTCTTGCTATCTTTTCATTCTCCCGTTCTCTCTGGTTAATCATTTTGACTGTATTTGCCCGTTCCTTCCTGCTTTGTTTAAGTTCTCTGGCAAGCTCTACCTTAATTTCATCCGGCCTGCCATATTCTCTGATTACCGCATTTACCACATTTATCATCTGATTGAGAATTTTTTCCACCACCGGTTGTCTCAGGCTGTTTTTTTGAAGCAATGGAATAAAGTCAAGCAGTTCTCTTTTCTCATTTTCTTCCTTTGTAAGCGATCCTGAATGATTATATCCTGCATACCGGCAAGCTTCACTGTAAACCAAACCATCCATAAGATAAGGTAAAATCTTCCTTATGGCTCTTGATGACTTGTTACCAAATCCTTTCTTTGTAAAATCTATTTTAGCAAGTTTTTGGGCTGTTTCTTCCGGAATTCCAAATTTTTTAACCAGCACATTAATGCAGTCTGCTTCATCATTTATCGAATAAATGGTATGCCACACTCTGTAAAGCGGTTGTTGTTCAAATGAAGGAGAAATTACTTTGCCGGAAATAGTTTTAACTTCACCTGTTTCGATGTTAATTTGTTCCGTTTTTTTACTGATTTCAATCTCAAGATTAAATTCAACAAACTTTTCAGCACAAGAAGGAGAATCAAAACATTTAACAATTTCACTTTTAGTGAAATTACCTTTGAGGCCTTTAGAAAGCCACTCATTACCTGTCCAATCTTCATTTTTTTTAAGATCAAGAAGCTTTAAAAGTTCTTTAAATGAAAGTTCTTCGTTGTTGTTCAGATAATCGAATATCTGTTTTTTCTTTTCGAGAGGTATTTCATATTCTTCGCCATATTTATTTTTAAGTTTTATTTTATTAATACTTTCCCATATCGTACATACTTGAAATAACGGGGAACTCCTATGTGTTACCCTAGGACCTTTAAAACTTTTTATTTTGCCTCCTTTTCCGTCATCTGTCAGAACAAGTCTTTTTTCCAGTTCACACAGCGATACAAGTTTCTTCTGCGATTTTAGCGGCCTCTGGTAAAATATAATTTCATCTCTTAATCTCTTAATAAATTCCGGTGTCAAAACATCAGGATAAAACTCCTGTTGTTTTTTCATTATCCTGTCAAATTCTTCCATATATGCCTCACGCGGGAAAACCTGATCTTTAATTCTGTAATAGCGGTTAGTAGAAATTTGCCGGTAAAAATACTGCCCAATTGTTTCATTTGTTTCTTTTAGTTTTTCATATCTGTTTTTAACCTCTGTAACATAATTAGCGTCTTTCTTATCAAGATTGGCTTCACTCCTGTTACTTTTATAACCTCTTTTCTGGTTTAAATGCAAGAGCACCCGGCCAAGTTCCTTAAGCCCAATTTTATCTGAAACAGCATCATTTCTTATCTTCCATAAAACCAATTTATCAGCATTCATCAAATCAGATTCAGGCAACATTTCTTTCTCCTTGAGGGCTTTTCGTAAATTTTCCCTGCGCATCTGATACCTGTCATAGCCTTTACGCTGTGTCCTCTTTAGAGTTCGTGTCTGATTCTTTGAAATGGCATTTCCCTTGGAGAACTCATTGTCTTCATCATCTGAGAAAGGGATTATTCTTGTTCCCATGCCAAGAATCTTCTTTGAGGAATCGCTTTCTTCAATAATTGCCCAGCCTATTGAAGAAACACCTAAATCAAGTCCGAGAATCTTTTTCATAATTTAAATTATTTTAATATATTTGCATTACTGAAGCAATTCACAATAAGGATTATCCGTTGTGAAAACATTCAGGCCGCCCTCGTCCGAAAATACGGGGGCTTTTTGTTTTCAAAAAACGTCATAACTCATTGATTACCCCACAAGTTACAAAATAATTTCAATTCAATATATCAAAAAAGGTTTTTAACCTTCTTAAGAAAAAAATTTAAAATATTTGTTCAAATCATCATCTTTATGTCAAATTATAACCTTAATAACAGTAAATACTACTAAAAAAACATTTCCTTCATATTACTGATTTATAAATATTTACATAAAATTAAAAAAACATAATTCCATGAAATAGAGTATTCTGAATATTGAAGATTTTTTATTGGCTTCCTTTTTTCTGTTAATCAACAAGAAAATCACTTCCGAAAAGTATAAAGAAAACAAAAGAATCTTCCTGATCTTTATATTTTCAAGGATTATTCCTCTTTACTTTTGAGAAAAAAATCAGGTTATGAAAAAGGCGATATTTGATTTTTCGGATAAAAAGGGGCTAAACAGAATTCCGTTGAATGCCGGACTCTTCTTTTTTGTTTTGTTGTCTTCCTGCGTGCAGGAAAAAAAACAGCCGGAATGGCAAAAAACATACACAGACCCTGCGACGATCCGTCAATTGTTTGCCAATCCTCCTTTATTTTATGCCCCTCATACTTTCTGGTTCTGGGATGACACTCTTCGTCCAGAAAAAATTGCTGCCATGGCTGCCGAGATGTGCCGCCAGCGGCTGAACCCCGGCTATGCCCACGGCCGCGGGGAAGAAAACGAACCCTATCCGCTATTACCCAAAGAGGAATGGCTGTCGGACAAATGGTTTGCTTCTTTTGCCGGTGCTTTACACCAGGCCGAAAAACACCACATGACCCTCGGATATTGCGATGAATACTGGTGGCCCAGCGGACAGGCTGCAGGCCGGGTGTTGAAACAGCATCCTGAACTGGAAGCAAAATACCTTGCCTGGAAACGTTACGAAATAAGAGGAAATGAAAAAGTGCATTATGAAAATGTTGATTTTGCTGTGGCCGCACGTTTGCAGCACAACAAGCTGATCTCCTCATCGCTGCAGGTCATCGGGGAAAAATCCCCTATTGAATGGACGGCACCTGAAGGGAAATGGGTGGTATATACTTACAGCATTCAACATCATGCCGGGTTCGACGGGGGAAAGGTGAATTACCTCGACCCACGGCTGGCAAAGGTTTTTATTCCTCTTGTGCATGAACAATATGCCAGACATTTCGGAAAAAAATTAGGATACAGCATTCCGGGATGTTTCGTTGACAACGAAGGAGACTTTGGCTGGCAAATGGCATGGTCCGATTCGCTGGCCAGCCATTACCGGAAAACCTACCAACGGGACATTCGTTTGTGGTTACCTCTTTTAACCGAAAAAGACGCCGAAGGGTTGTATGTGAAGGCACGCTGCAACTGGTATGAAGCCGTTACTGATATGTACATAAAATCATTTTTCGAACCTGTGGTCAGCTGGCTTGCCGGCCACGGCATGTACTACATCTCAAATTTATGGGAAGAATCCATCCAGTGGCAAACCCAGGCCATGGGCGATTTCATGAAGGTTACCCGCGTAGCCACCATGCCGGGAACCGACTGCCTCGAAATGCGTTCACAGGATGTTCACGACTTTAAAGAAACTCAATCGGTGGCCGAATTTGAAAACCGTCCCTTCATGAGCGAAATCATGGGAGTAGCAGGATGGGAACAAACTCCTGCGATGATGAAAAAAACCATCAATGCCATCACTGCTTATGGAGTTAACCACGTCGTGCCTCATGGCATCAATGTAAACCGCCGCCTTGAAACCATTCCTTATCCGGCCGACTGGTTTACTGAAAATCCTTACTGGAATCATCTGCATCTGTGGACCGACTTTGCAAGGCGCGCAGCATTTATCACCCGCCAATCTTCACTGGTGGCCGATGTGCTGATCGTGAACCCTCTCGAAACTGCTTTTGCCCTGTCGGAAAATTATTTCTCCGACGAACATACCACTTCCTGGGATCCTTTTGTGGATGAAGCAAACGGGGTATATTCAGCAACCATGCGCATCCTTTTCCGCAACCACATCGATTTTCTTATTGCCGATAAACATTATCTGATGATGAGCAACATTGTGAAAAAAACAGAAAGGTGTCTGATATCGATCAAACAACACGATTTTCAGGCCATCATCCTTCCTCCTCTGTTTGTTATTTCGCAGGAAGCCGCACGAAAAATAGTGAATTTTGCCCGGCAGGGAGGGATGGTTGTTTCCCTTGGTCGCCTGCCCAAGGCCTCTCCTGAGAAAGGCGATAACGACACAACCGTTATGAACCTGATGAATATTCTTGCTCATTGTCCTTCTTTTGTTTCAGTAAATCATTCTTCGCTTCAGACATTGATTGATGTGCTGCAACAAAAAATCCATCCCGCGGTAACCATAGAAAACAAACAGGCCTTGCTGTACACAGCTTCCAGAAAATCAGGTCCTCTTCTTTTTTACTGGATGGCCAACAACAGCGATACTGCCGTAAACACTTCAATCCTGCTGCGCGACGGAAAAGGACGGCTTGAAAAATGGGACTGTGAAACCGGCAGCATCAATGAAATTCCTTACGAACAAACTCCTGCAGGAGCAAAAACACAGATAAGCCTCCATCCTTACGAGGCCTTCTGGCTGGTATGCAATACCCACCAGCCAGCCGGACCAGCTTCATCCTCCCCTGTCCACCCACAAACACCCGCAGAAAGAATAATTACAGGAAAATGGATTATCAAACCCCTTTGTGACACCTTTTATGTATCTTCGGCCAGAGCCTTTTTCTCGCGGGACAGGGAACTGCAGGAATGCCGGCTCACAGAGCCATTCAGCACAGATGAAAAATGGCAATATGCTTCCTTTGTGTATTCCCGCAAAACAAGATATGCATGGACCACCCCCATGGTTGTTTTCCGCGAAACACAAAAAAGCAAATTTTTCCGGTATGCTTTTATTTTGAAAGAAAAACCTGTCAGAGCGGTCATTAATGTATGCGGTGACGACGATGAAAAGATATGGATAAACGGTCAACAGATTCCCGGCGGTAAAAACACTGCTGCCTACAATAAAACTTATGCTTATGACATCACTCCTTATGTGCAGAAAGGCAACAACGTAATCGGGATAGAGATTATTAACAACGGTGGTCTGGGAACTCTGATGGCTGAAGGCTGGTATGAACTGCCTGACGGAAAAATTGAACTGCTGGGCATGAACCCTGCATGGAAAGAATCTTTTAAGGCTGCAGAAGGATGGAATGCTACAGCTTTTAATGACAAGGGCTGGAAAAGAGTTACCCTTGCCAGTGACGAATTGTGCCGGGAACGCCGTGAACTTTCAGAAGGACCTGTGGAAATGAAATATCCAAAGGATCTGAAAAAAGAGAATCAATTTATCTATTTCCGCCTTCAACCTCCGGCAGGAACTACAAAAATGATATATGAAAAGAATTTATCCAATGCACTGGTATATTTTGACGGAAAAAAACAAATCCTTTCGCCGGAAAAAAATGAAATTACCATCCCAGCCACATTAAAAGAGATAGCCTTTGCATGGCCTTACGACGGCGAGCCTTACCGCCTGCAACAACCCATCGCATTTACAGCAGTTTCTCCGGTAGAAAAAGAACCCGGCTCATGGTATGACGATGGCTATCTGCAATACACCGGTTATGTGTTGTACGAAAAAAAGATTGTCCTGAACAGCAAACCGGCAAAAACTTTTCTTGATCTCGGCAAGGTGAAATACATGGCCGAAGTATGGGTCAACGGCAAAAAAGCAGGGGAACGGTTGTGGGAACCTTTTGTGTTTGATGTATCGGCTTATATCCGGCAAGGCGAAAACCTGCTCTCCATCAAAGTGGGAAACCTGATGGTAAACCGCATGTGGCTGTATCATGATCTTGGACAACTCAGGACATGGGGATGGAAAGGCACACCTCATTTTGAACAGTACGACGCAGGACTATGGGGACCTGTAAAACTGATTACTTACCCTTAACACTGCTTATGGATTGTATTTAAAAACAATCGGAATACGGTAAAGTACCTCTACAGGTTTTCCTCTCATCACCACAGGAGAAGTAGGAGGAATAGTGTGAACAGCCTTTAATGCTTCCCTGTCCAGAAGAGGATGAACACTTTTAACCAGCAACACATCTGTGATGTTACCTTTTTTTGTAAAAAGAAACTGAACCACGATCATCCCGTTTAATTTTTTCCGTAAAGCAGAATCGGGATAATGAAGATGTGCGAGAATGTGTTTTTTCAATTCATCTTCTTTGCGAATCAGGGGAGAATAATCATCGCCGGCGCCATGCAATGCCCAGCCGTTCTGTTGTTCCGTTTCAGGACTGATTAATGTACGGGCAAGACTATCAGTTAGCGTGGCTGTATATGAATTGATCATCTGTTCAATGGCCTGTTCTGTGTTTCCCTCTTCCGGGAAACCGGCTTCAGAAACATTCCTGGCTACTTCTACCGATACTTCTCCTGCCCTTGAACTCACCATGGGATTTTTTTGAGGTGCAACGGGGACCGGATCAACATCAAAGTTGGTAAATTCTATAATCCCGGTGGGACCGCCCTCCTGCATAAACCGTTGC